>WNGL01002490.1_pt1 | contig 22788 bp, 21 predicted proteins | sample 5400591 | NCBI WGS metagenome assembly WNGL01 (sample SAMN13153377, study PRJNA577476) | soil metagenome | isolation source: 80 cm soil or saprolite under Garry oak tree replicate 1 | place: USA:California | collected 2016-06-15 | reverse complement strand
GCTAGCCGGCCGCCACCCAGCTCGCGGCCTCGGTGCGCCGCTCCACGCCGGCGCGCCGCTCGGCGCCGGTCCAGGCCTCGGGCCCGATCGAACCCACCACCCGGCGCCGGTCGGCAATCCGCCGGCGGTCGCTCGTGGCGTGGGCCAGCACCTCGCCCGTGACCAGCTCGGGCGGGATCGGGCGGAACGACGACCACTCGTCCCGGAACCACTCCCGCGACACGCGCACCGCCTCGGCGGCCCCCTCTGGCGTCTCGAACACCGCCATGCAGGTGAGGGTGTCGTTCCCGGCATCCAGCAGATAGCAGCACACGAAGCCTGGGATCTGGCGGACGAGCGGCAGGAACTCCTTGTCGGCGTAGTGCGCCGCCTGCTCGACCGTCCCCAGTCTCACACGGTACCGCCGGATCACTCCGTGCATGCGCCCCCCTCTCGCAAGGTCTGTCCTACTGCTTGCTCGCTCCGTCGCCGTAGCGCCGCTGGTAGCGGTCGATCGACCGCATCACCTCCCGCATCGCGACTTCGCTCTTCTCCCAGCCCACCACATTGACCCGCTTGCCCTCGAGGTCCTTGTAGATCTGGAAGAAGTGCTCGATCTCCTTGAGCGAGTGCTGCGGAATGTCGGCAATGTCGAAGAATTCGTTCTGAAATGGATCGTGCGCCGGGACGGCCACGATCTTCTCGTCCGGGTCCCCGCGGTCGAGCATCTTGAGCAACCCGATCGGTCGCACGTTGATCTCGCACCCCACGAAGGTCGGCTCCCGGATCAGCACCAGCACGTCGCTCGGATCCCCGTCTTCCGACAGCGTGCGCGGCACGAATCCGTAATCCCCAGGGTAGTGCACCGCGGAGTAGAGCACGCGGTCCAGGCGGAACAGCCCCGATTCCTTGTCCAGCTCGTATTTGTTACGGCTGCCGCCCGGGATCTCGATGATGGCAGTGATCTCGTCGGGCGGATGCTGCCCCGCAGGGAGATCGTGCCAGGGGTGGATCACCTCGTGACGCTAAGGTCCACCCCCGGCACCGGTCAAGCCTCAACCTTCCACGATGATCAGGTACTTCGAGGTGGCCCAGAACTTGGCCGAGTCCGCGATCCGTACCCTGCCGGTGATCGTTCCGTCGTCGGACAGCGGCGTGTCCAGCGCGGTCACGTCCTGCCGTGAGACGATCCGGTATTCCCGGTCACCCTGCGGCAGCGGGAGCTCGGACAGATGGCGCCGGTCCGCTTGCGTGAACGCGCTGGGGTCGAGGTTACGCGCCGGGACCAGCGACTTCCCGGACTTCCACAGCACGAAGAGGAAGCGGGCACCGCCCACCTCCCGCACGATCCCCTTCTGCTCCAGCTCGTCCTTGGTCCCGATCACGTAATAGACCGTGTTGGCCTCGGTGGCCATGGTCTCGATCGTGTCCTTCAGCGCCGCGACCTGGGTGGAGAGCTGGTCCACCTGGGTCGTGAGCGCCTCGATCGTCTCCTTCTGGTTGTCGATCACGCCCTGCAGGTTCTGCACCGTAGCGGCCAGCTGGTCCCGCAGGCTGTCGGACAGAGTCGTGAGCTGCCGGATGCGCTGCTCGCTGTCCTTGAGCCGGGGCTCGATGTCACGCACGCGGGTGGTGACGTAGCGGATCTTCTGGATCAGCGTGTCACGCGACGCCCGGAGCGGCGACTCGGCCGTGATCTTGAGCTGCTTCGCCGGGACGTTCACCTTCGCGAGCTCTCGGCTGATCTCGCTCACGAGGCGGGTGTTCTCCGCGACCTCCTGCATCAGGCGGTCGCGATCAGTGGACGCCTGCGACAGGCTGTCCATCCGCGCCTGCACCTCCGGCGAGGGGCCCTGCTTGCAGCCTGCGGCGACGAGCAGCGCGAGCGGCAGCCACGCCACTCTCACCGCGAGACGGCTGGTCGGAAACATGTCATGACCTCCTACCGAAATCTGCGTGACGTGGCTCACGCGGCTGCCGGCGCGGATAGCCGCCGGGACGGACAGTCCTACCCCAGAGGGTGGGATACGGTTCGGTCGGCTGGTGTGTTCCCTCGCACCCTAACGCCTTCCATTTTGGGAGGCAACGATGGATATCACCGATCCTCGGGCCACGGGCCCCTGCCCCCCGCCGACCTGGGTCCTCTCGCGCTGGCTGTTCCTCCGCCTCCTCGGCGTCATCTATTTCATCGCGTTCGTCTCGCTGGCCGGGCAGATCACGGGCCTCGTGGGCGAGCACGGGATCCTGCCGGCCCGCGCCTTCCTCGAACGGGCGCATGCCCTGTACGGCGGCGACGCTTACCGCCTGTTCCCCACGCTGTGCTGGCTCGGGGCGGGCGACGGGATGCTGCGGGGGCTTTGCTGGGGGGGAGCGGTGCTCGCGCTGCTCGTCGTCGCGGGCGTCGCCCAGGCGCCGGTGCTCGCGTTGCTGTGGCTGTGCTATCTCTCGGTGAGCGTGGCGGGGCAGACGTTTCTCTGGTTCCAGTGGGACGCGCTGCTGCTCGAGACCGGGCTGCTCGCGATCTGCTACGCGCCCACCCAGCTCGTGCCGAGCCTGCGGCAGGAGCGCGCGCCCTCCGACGCGATGCGCTGGCTCGTGTGGTGGCTGCTGTTCCGGCTCATGTTCCTCTCCGGGATCACGAAGCTCGCGAGCGGCGACCCGACGTGGCGCAACCTCACCGCGCTCAACTACCACTTCTGGACCCAGCCCCTGCCGCCGTGGACGGCGTGGTACGCGCACTGGCTCCCGGCGTGGACCCATCGGGGGATGCTGCTCACCATCTTCGGGATCGAGCTGGTCGTCCCCTGGCTCATCCTCGTCCCGGAGCGGCTCTCCCGGGTGCGGCTGCGGCCCGTCGCTGCCGCACTGCTCGCGGTCGGGCAGCTCGGCATCGCGCTCACGGGCAACTACGGGTTCTTCAACGCGCTCGCGCTCGTGCTGTGCGTTCCGCTGCTCGACGACTCCACGCTGCGGCGGGTGCTGCCGCTCACGCTCGCGGCCGGCGAGCCCGAGCCGCTGTGGAAGCAGCGCACGATCCGGGTGCTCGTTCCGGTGATCGTCGTGCTCTCGACGCTCGCGTTCGCGCGCGAGATCGCGCAGACGCTCCCCGGCGCCCGGGGCGCGCTCGACAACCCGCTGCTCGAGGCGGTGGAGCCGCTCCGGTCGATCAACGGGTACGGGCTGTTCCGCGTGATGACGACGGAGCGGCCCGAGATCGTGATCGAGGGGAGCGTGGACAGCGTGGCGTGGCGCGAGTACGGGTTCCGCTGGAAGCCGGGCGACGTCGCCCGCCGGCCGCGGTTCGTGGCGCCGCACCAGCCGCGGCTCGACTGGCAGATGTGGTTCGCGGCGCTCGACCCCGAAGGCGCGCGGGCGTGGCTCGGTTCCCTGCTCGGGCACCTGCTCCGCGGCACCCCGGAAGTGGTGTCGCTCCTGGGGGAGAATCCCTTCCCCACCGGGCCGCCCCGCTACGTGCGGCTCGCATACTACCGTTACCGCTTCAGCACGCCGGCGGAGCGGGCCGGCACCAGAGCCTGGTGGCACCGGGAGCTGGCGGGGTATCTCACGGGACCGCTCTCGCTGGCCGCCCCGCCGCCGCCCCGTTGACCCTGGTCGCGCCCGGCTTATCTTCCCCGCTCTGACGCGCGGGCCCCCCCATCCGGGTTCGGCCCGCGCCGTTTGCTTCTGTGGGAGTCTATTGATGAAGGCGACCGACATCCGGCGGGGGCACGTCATTCTCATTGAGGGGCAGCCCTGCCGGGTCATGGAATTCACCCACCGCACTCCGGGCAACTTACGTGCGTTCGTCCAGCTGCGGCTGCGCAACCTCGTCACGGGCAATACGTTCGACACCAGGCTCGCGGCCACCGAGTTCGTGGACGAGGCCCCGCTCGAGACCAAAGAGTTTCAGGTCCTGTACCGGGATCAGGGCGGCGTGCACGTGATGGACACCAACACCTACGAGCAGCACACGCTGGACAACGAGGCCGTGGGCGATCACGCCGACTGGCTGCAGCCCGAGATGCACATCCAGGTCGAGTGGCTGAACGGCCGCCCCGTGGGCATCGAGCTGCCGTCCGTGGTCGAGCTGACGGTCGTGCAGACCTCGCCCGTGATGCGGAGCGCCACCAAGACCGCGAGCACCAAGCCCGCGAAGCTGTCGAACGGGGTGACCGTCCAGGTGCCGGACTTCATCAGTGAGGGCGAAAAGGTGCGGGTGGACCCGCGCGAGGGCGTGTACCTGGAGCGCGCGAAGTAACCCCCCATTCGGGTAGGTCACAGGGCAGCCCACTCACGTAGATTTGGCACATCCCGACCCCGGGGCGGGGGGCACCGCTCCGGGGCTCGTTTGTCAGCGACAGGACCGTCTATGCACTGGGCCGCACGACTCGACACGCTCGGTACCGAGCAGGCTTACCTCGTGCTCGCCGCCGCCCGGAAGGTGGAGGCGGCGGGACACACGGTCGTGCATCTCGAGATCGGCGAGCCGGACATGCCGACGCCGCCGCACGTGGTCGAGGCAGGGGTGCGCGCGCTGCGCGACGGACTCACGCGCTATGCGCTCGCCGCGGGGGTGCCGGAGCTGCGTGATGCGATCGCCCGGTCGCTCGCTCGCCGCGGCGTCAGGGCCGCGGCGGAGAACGTGATCGTCACCCCGGGCGCGAAGCCGATGCTGTTCTGCGCCGCGCTCGCCCTGGTGGAGCCGGGGGACGAGGCGCTGACGCCCGATCCGGGCTTCCCGATCTACGAGTCGGTGGTGCGGTTCGCGGGCGGGCGGCCGGTCTACTATCCGCTGAACGAGACGCGTGCGTTCGCCCCGGATGTGGACGCGATCGCCGAGCGGATCACGCCGCGCACGCGCGTGCTGATCCTCAACCTGCCGCACAACCCCACCGGCGGCGTCGCGCTGGCGGACGACCTCGCCCGGCTCGCGGAGCTGGCGCGGCGGCACGACCTGTGGATCATCTCGGACGAGGTGTACGGGCAGATCCGCTACGATGGGCGCTACGACAGCATCGCCGCGCTCCCTGGAATGGCGGAGCGCACCGTGATTGTAGACGGGTTCTCGAAGGGGTACTCGATGACCGGCTGGCGGCTGGGTTACGGCGTCATGCCCGCGGTGCTCGCCGAGCCGATCACGACCCTGGTCATCAACAACGTTTCGTGCACCGCCACGTTCGTGCAGTACGCGGGGCTCGCCGCGCTCACGGGGCCGCAAGAGCCCGTCACCCGCATGGTGTCCGGGCTCCGGGCGAAGCGGGACCTGCTGGTGAGCGGACTGAGCGCGATCGACGGCGTCCGCTGCGCCACGCCGCCGGGGGCGTTCTACTGCTTCCCGGACATCGGAGGCGCGCTGGAGCGCACCGGACTGAGCTGCGAGGCGTTCGCCGCGCGGCTGCTCGCCGAGCAGCACGTCGCGGTGCTGGCGGGGACGGCGTTCGGGCCCGGCGGGGCGGGGCACCTGCGGTTGTGCTACGCGACCGATCCGGCGGACCTCGAGCGGGCGCTGGTGCGGATTAAGAGCTTTGTGGGCGCCTTGACGCCCGCCGCCGCCGGGCTAACTTAGGAGCGACAAACGAAGTGTCGTGGTGATTTGCCGCGTATTGCCGCCACGTTAAACAAGGTGCTAAAAAGCGACCGCCCGCGGCATTAGTCGCCCGGGCTTTTTTGTTGAGGCTCTCATGACGGCCACACAGGCCTCCATCGCTTCCGTCTCCTTCGCCGCGCGGCCGCTCCGCTGCCGCAACTGCGGCGCCGAGCGAGCCCCCGCGCCGGTCGCGATCTGCGATCAGTGCCTCGGTCCCCTCGACCCCGTGTACGACCCTGCGCGCCGCCTCCCCGACCGCGGGACCATCGCCGGGCGGGCCCCCGCCCTGTGGCGCTACAAGGAATGGCTGCCGTTCGACGGCGAACCGGTGCTGTCGCTCGACACCGGGCTCACACCGCTCGTGGAGGCGCCGGCGCTGGCGCGGCGGCTCGGCGTGGCACGCGTTTGGGTCAAGAACGACACGGTGTCCCACCCGTCCCTCTCGTTCAAGGATCGCGTCGTGGCGGTCGCCATCAACGCGGCCGCGGCGTTCGGGCTCGACACCATCGGTTGCGCCTCGACGGGCAATCTCGCGAACGCGGTCGCGGCCCACGCGGCGCGCGCCGGCCTCAAGGCGTGGATCTTCGTCCCCGACGAGCTCGAGGCGGGCAAGGTCATCGGCACGAGCGTCTACGGCGCGAAGCTCGTGCGCGTGCGCGGGACGTACGATGACGTGAACCGCCTGTGTGCCCAGGTGGCGGACCGCTTCGGCTGGGGCATCGTGAACGTCAATCTGCGGGGCTACTACGGCGAGGGATCGAAAACCGTCGCCTACGAGATCGCGGAGCAGCTCGGTTGGCGGCTCCCGAGCGCCGTCGTGGCGCCGATGGCGGGCGGTTCGCTGCTCACCAAGCTGCGCAAAGGGTTCGGCGAGTTTCTCGAGGCCGGGCTGGTGGCGGGCACGCCGCCGCGCCTGTACGGCGCGCAGGCGGCGGGGTGCGCGCCGATCGTGCGCCTGGTCGAGCGGGGGAGCGGTCCGATCGAGCCCGAGGTGCCGAAGACCATCTGCCGCTCGCTCGCCATCGGTAATCCCGCGGATGGCGGCTTCGCCGCGCGGGCGATCCGGGAGACGGGCGGCTGGGCGGCGGCGGTGAGCGACGCGGACCTGGTGGCGGGCATCCGCTTCCTCGCCGAGGACGTCGGGGTGTTCGGCGAGACGGCGGGCGGGGTGACGGCGGCCGCGGCCCTCGCGCTGGCCCGGGCGGGCCGGCTGGGATCGGAAGACGACGTGGTCCTGTGCATTACCGGGCACGGCTTGAAGACGGTCGAGGCGGTGAACGGCGCGCTGCGCGAGGCGCCCGTCGTCGCGCCGCGGTTGCGCGACGTCGCGGCGCTCGTGGAGCAGTGAACGTCCAGACTGGCGCGGAGGAGCTGACATGGCGATCACGATGAACCTGCCCTCGGTGCTCGCGGCCCACACGGGTGGCGCGCGCACGATCCAGGCGAGCGGCCGGACGCTCGGCGAGGCGGTGGCCGACGTGGCCGCGCGCTACCCGGCGCTGGGCCCGCGGCTGCGCGACGCGGAGGGGAAGCCCTATGCGTTCGTGAACTTCTACTTGAACGACGAGGACATCCGCTTCCGTGGCGGCTTCGCCGCGCCCGTGCAGGACGGCGACGAAGTGACGGTCATCCCGGCGATCGCGGGAGGGTGACGGTGATGCGGGTGCCGAGCGCGCGCCTCATGGCGTGGCAAGCGCGGGCAGGATCGAGAGCGATCCCACCAGGTCGCCGTTGACGATGCGGCCGTCGAGCTCCACCCACGAGCCCCGCAGCCAGCCGTCCGTCACCACGCCCGCCAGGCGCGTGGTGCCGGCCTTCCAGTCCACCATGCCCTCGAGGTTGGCGGCGAACGAGCGCGCCCCGGCGTTGTCGCTCACCGTCCAGCGCGACGCCACGTGCCATACCGGGTTCGCCGCGGCGGCGGGCTCCTCCACCTGGCGCAGCGCGATCGTGAGGCGACCGCGCACCGCGCCGTCCACCACGCCCTCCCACATGCAGTGTTGGCGGTCGGCGGCCACGCCGGCAAACACACTCTGAAACGTCAGCATCGGTTGCGGCGTCGCGGCGGTGAGCACGCCCACCGCGGGGGCGAGCAGCAGAATGCGCAGCAGGGTCGAGCGAATCATCAGTGAATCTCCCGTTCGAAGAGACGCCCCCGCGTTAAGGAACCGAAGCGAGGGGGCGTTATGGGCGCACTGTAACCCGGCACGCGTGCCGGCGTCCACACGCCATCGGGTGGGACGGTGCCACCTGTTGTAGGGAGTCCATCACAGTCCCGCGTCCGCGGCTGCGACGCGCGCCAGCGCGGCCCAGTCGATGTCGGACCAGCCGCGCGCCACGGCCGAGACATAGCGATCGCGCATCAGGCTCGCGAGCGGCATCGGGACGGTCGCTTCATCCGCCGCCTCGAGCGCCAGTCGCACGTCCTTGAGCCCGTACCTCAGCTTGAAGCCCGCCGGCTCGTAGCGCTCCTCGGCGATCAGCTTCCCGTAGTTCTCGTAAATCGGCGAGCGGAACAGTCGGCCGTTCACGACGTCCAGCAGGTCGGACGGCGCCACGTCGTGCTTGCGCACCAGCGCGAACGCCTCGCCCAGCGCCTCGATCGTCGCCGCGAGCAGGAAATTCCCGGCGATCTTGATGACGTTGGCGCGGGGTGGGTCCTCGCCTGCGACGATCACGCCCTGGCCCATCGCGTCGAGCAGCGGGCGGCAACGCTCGACTGCTTCCGGGGGGCCCGCCACCACGATCCAGAGCAGCTTCGCCTCGGCCGCCTCGGGCCGCCCGAACACCGGCGCGGCGACCAACGTCTGCCCGGCCGCGCCGTGCCGCTCGGCGAGCCAACGCGATAGGCGCGGGCTGACGGTGCTCATCGACACATGGATCGCCCCCTTGGGCAGCGCCGCGAGCGCGCCGCGGTCGCCGAGCATGACCTCCTCGAGCGCCGCGTCGTCGACGACCATCGTGATCAGCACGTCCGCGCCGCGCGCGGCCGCGGCGGGCGAGTCGGCGACCACGGGATCCAGGTGCTTGAGCTGATCCGCGCGGGCGCGGGTGCGATTGTACACGGTGAGTTTGTGGCCGGCCTGCAACAGGTGGCGTGCCATCGGCAGCCCCATGCTGCCCAACCCGATGAATCCTACGTTCATGGCTCCTCCCTCGTGCGTGGCGATCGCCGCGAGTCGCTTGACCGCTGCGGTGTGGGGCGCCTCTCCCCGAACGCAACCGCAGAGCATATTCAACCCTTACCGGCATGGACCTGCAACTCACCAATGGGACGGCCGTGGTGACCGGCTCGACGGCAGAGGGCGCGAGATGAAGGCTATCCGGGTGCATGCTCCAGGCGGTCCAGAGGCCTTGCGCTACGAAGACGTCCCGCAGCCCACGCCCAGCGCGGGGCAGGTGCTCGTCAAGGTCGAGGCCGCCGGGGTCAACTTCATCGACGTCTACCAGCGCACTGGGCACTACAAGGTGGAGCTGCCCTTCACGCTGGGGCAGGAAGCGGCGGGCGTCGTGACGGCCGTGGGGTCGGGGGTGACCGACGTAACGGTCGGGGCTCGCGTGGCCTACGCCGCGGTGTTGGGCGCGTACGCCGAATACGCGACCGTGCCCGCCGACCGCGTCGTCGTGCTCCCGGACGGCGTGAGCAGCAAGCAAGGCGCCGCGGCGATGCTTCAGGGGATGACGGCGCACTATCTGGCGTCGACCACCTACCCGCTCAAGCCCGGCGACAGTTGTCTCGTGCACGCCGCTGCGGGCGGTGTGGGTTTGCTGCTGTGCCAGATCGCCAAACTGCGCGGCGCCCGGGTCATCGGGACCGTGTCGACTCGCGAGAAGGCCGAGCTCGCCCGCGACGCCGGCGCGGACGAGGTGATCCGCTACACCGAGCAGGACTTCGAGGCGGAAGTTAAGCGGCTGACGAACGGCGCTGGATTGCAGGTGATCTACGACTCCGTCGGGAAAACGACATTCGAGAAGGGCCTGAACTGTCTCGCGCACCGGGGCATGATGGTATTGTACGGTCAGTCGAGTGGGCCCGTGGGCCCGTTCGACCCTCAGGTGCTGAGCCAGAAGGGTTCGCTCTTCCTCACCCGGCCTACGCTGGTGCACTACATCGCGACCCGCGCCGAGCTCGTGGCGCAGGCGGGCGAGCTGCTCGGTTGGATCAAGCAGGGCACGCTGAAGGTCCGTATCGATCGTGAGCTGTCGCTCGCGCAGGCGGCGGAGGCGCACCGGCTGCTCGAGGGACGGAAGACCACCGGGAAAGTATTGCTGATCCCGTAACCTGAATCACAAGGAGTTGCCGGTATGACGTTGCCCGCGCGTCCGCTCGGCTCGAGCGGACTCACGATCACGACCGTCGGCTTCGGCGCATGGGCGATCGGGGGCGGCGGCTGGGCGTTCGGCTGGGGGCCGCAGGACGACGCCGACTCGCTCGCCACGATGCGTCACGCGCTCGAGCTGGGAATCAACTGGATCGATACCGCCGCCGTGTACGGCCTCGGCCACTCCGAAGAGGTGGTGGGGCGCCTGCTGCGCGAGCTGCCGGCGAGCGAGCGCCCCCTCGTGTTCACCAAATGCGGCTTGGTGTGGGACGACCGCGATCGGATGGCCGAGGCACAGCGCGTGCTGCGACCTGAATCAATCCGCAAGGAGTGTGAGGCGTCGCTGCGGCGCCTGGGCGTGGAGCGAATCGACCTGTACCAGTTCCACCGGCCGGACGAGACGGGGATGCCGGTCGAAGCCTCCTGGGAGGCGATGGTGCGGCTGGTGGAGCAGGGGAAGGTGCGGGCGGCGGGAGTGTCGAACTTCGACGTCGCGCTGCTGGCCCGCTGCGAGGCGATCCGGCACGTGGACTCGCTGCAGCCGCCGTTCTCGTTGATCCGCCGGGAGGTCGCGATGCGCGAAATCCCCTGGTGCGCGGAGCACGACACGGGCGTGATCGCCTACAGCCCGATGCAGTCGGGCCTCTTGACCGACAGCTTTACCGCGGCACGCGTGGCCGCGCTGGCCGAGGACGACTGGCGTCGCCGCAGCCCCCAGTTCCAGCAGCCGAACCTGGGCCGCAATCTCGCGTTGCGGGACGCCCTGCGGCCGATCGCTCGGCGGCACGGGGTCGGCGTGTCGGCCGCGGCAATCGCGTGGACGCTCGCTTGGCCCGGCGTGAGCGGCGCCATCGTCGGCGCGCGCACGCCCGCGCAGGTGGACGGCTGGATCGCCGCTGCGAACCTGCGGCTCGACCCGACCGACCTGGACGAGATCGCGGCGGCCATCCAGCGGACGGGCGCCGGCGCCGGCCCGGTCCGGCCGGTCACGGAGCGCGTCGCCCGCTCGTGACGGTGGTCGAGCCGGCGGCTGCCTGAGCCGCCCGCACCCACACCCGCACCTCGGCACGCGTCGGCCGGGCGCTGTGATGCGCGATCCGCCATACCGAGTCGGGATCGGCCCGCGCCAGATCCTCGACGGTGGCGATGCCCGCGCCGATCAGCGTGGCGGCGTGCGCGGTGCCGATCCCCCGCAGGGTCGCAAGCCGGGCGGCTTGGTGCGCGGCCCGGGCGTCCTCCGGGCTCAGGTTGGCGCTGTAGGCGAGCTCGGCCACGGGCGCCCGCGCGATCCGGAACACGTCGGTCCAGCCTGCAACCTGCAGCCGGTCGAGCACCGCATTGGTGACGCCGGGCAGTGCCGCGAGGCGCGGCGCCGTCGAGCTCACCGTCCAATGGTCGATGCCGGCGAGCACCAGGAGAGCGAACCCGCACGCCACCGCCAGGGTGCGCCGGTCCGTGCGCGAGGCGAGCACGTGATAGAGCGACCACACCTCGAGCGCGAAGAACGGAAACCCGAGGAAGCCGACCGGAGGCATCTCGAAGATCTTCCAGTGCTCGAGGAACGGCACGGTGTAGATCCAGCGTCCGCGCGCGACCGCGTTGAACGACTCCCACAGCACTCCCGCGAACAGCCCGGCCGCCATGAGCCGCGCGATGCGTCCCCAATGCCCGCGCGCGATGTCGCCGAACAGCGAACGCGCGGGATCGCGAGCGTACAGGAGCGGCTCCGCCATGAGCCATACCGCGCCCCAGGTGAGCGGGTAGAGGTAGCGCGGCCAGGCGAGCACGGCCCCAAGCATCGCGACGCCAATCCACTGCGCGCGCCGTAGGTCGCGAGGTCGGATAGGCACCACGGGGGGTTGCCAGGCCAGGCGGTGCCACACCCCCAGCCGGTCGAGCAGGCGCTCGGGGACGAGCACGGCGGGGACCACGGTCGCGAGCGAGACGGTGATTCCGAGCCAGCGCTCGAGCCGGTTGCCCGGGAGGAACACGTAATACCAGTCCTGCAGGCGGAAATTGAGGGCTTCGAACAGGAACCAGATCACCGCAGACCACGCGAGCATCGCAAGGAGCGTGCGAGGCCGCGCGAGCAATGACTCGCCGCCCAGGAGCACGACGCTCTGATCGAGGATCACGAGGGTCGGATACCACGCGAACACATAGAGCCAGGTGGGGAACGGTGGGACCTCCTGGTATCGCAGCACCACGGCGGCGATCAGGACGACCGCCGCCGTGGCGATCCGACGGCGGGCTAATGCCGTTCCAACGCCGGGGGCCACGGCTTCGGGGTCTCGCATGCTGGCGTGAGAGGTTGGAACGGCACTAGTGCGGCAGCCGGGGCCGCAGGTATCCGTAGGTCCACGTTCCGATCACGGCGGCAAGGCATGCCGCCGCCATCACGCCGACGCCCGCGCCGACGAGCGCGAACAGTGGGCCCGGGCACGCCCCGACGAGCGCCCAGCCGACCCCGAACGTCAGGCCGCCGGCGACGTAGCGGACGCCGCGGCCGAGCGCCTTGGGCGGGATCGCGATCACGTCGCCGGCGAGCGAGCGCACGCGGTGGCGCTTGAGCCACGCGAATGCGGGGGCGGCCACCGCGAGCGCGGATGCGAACACCTCGTAGAGGTAGGGCCCCTTGAAGCGCAGCGCCTCTTGGATGCGGAACCACGACACGAGCTCGCCCTTTGTCAGCACGACACCGAACAGCACGCCGGCGAGGAAGTACGCCGGCAGCAGGCGCTCGCGGGAGGGAGCCAGCGCGGGAGTGGTGGCGGTCGTGGTCACGGGATGAGGAGCGGGAGCAGCAGGAAGCTCGCCGCCGCGCCGGCCGCAAAGAACGAGAGCACGGCGATGAGCGACGGCAGCTGCAGGTCCGCGAGCCCGGAGATGCCGTGGCCGGACGTGCACCCCCCGGCGTACGCCGTGCCGAACCCGATGAGGAAGCCCCCGCCGACGATCAGCACCACCCCGCGGACGCTGAACAGCACGTGCCAGGTGAAAATCTCGCGCGGCACGAGGCCGGAGAAGTCATGGATCCCGAGCGCGGCGAGGGAAGCCTGCGCCTGCGCGGTGATGGCGACGGGGTGTGGGCTCCGGAGCAGCACGCCGCCCACGAAGCCGCCGACCACGACGCCCGCGAGGAAGACGAGGTTCCACAAGCCCGACCGCCGCCAGTCGTACTTGAAGTACGCCACGTCGCCCGGCAGGCACGCCGCGCACAGGTGCCGCAGGTTGCTCGAGATGCCGAACGGCTTGCTGCCGAGCAGGAGCAGGCCCACGGCGACGAGCCCCACGAGCGGGCCGGTCACGTACCAGGGCCAGGGCCGGTGTAGCAGCTCCCCGATCATGCGCGCGCCTCCTCGAGAGGAATGTTAACGCGGCGTGGGGACGGGCCGGAACTCCAGGTCCTGAAAGTCGAAGCTGAAGTCCGCGAGCGGTGAGACGGCGGCCAGGCGGAACCGTTCGATCGAGCCGTGTGGGTCGAGCGCGAACGTGACGTATGCGTCCTCGAGATGGGGCGCGCGCCAGCGCGCGATGAACGTGTCGTACTGCCAGTGCTCGAGGTCGCCTGTGAACGCGGGGGAATGACTGAAGCGCAGCACCAGGGTGCCGTTCTCGAGCGTGATCGTCGCGTCGCCGTACAGGTCGTCGCGGTACCGCCCCGCGTACCGATCGAGCGCGAGCGACGGCTTCGAGAGCGAGTCGCGGCCCGCGCGGCCCGCCGCGAGGATCGAGTCGGCGTGGACGCGGTCCAGCCGGGCCGCTGCGGCGTAGGCCGACACCCAATCGGTAGGCCGGACCTTGAAGAAGGCGTCGAGCAGGCGGTAGGTGAGCGCCGCCATCAGGTCCGACTCGCCGTTCGTGAGGATGACGATCCCCAGCCGCTCGGCGGGCACGAGCGTCACCTGCGACGTCATGCCGGCGAGCCCGCCGGTGTGCGTAACGAGCTTGCGGCCCTGGTAGTCCCGCAGCCGCCAGCCGAGCCCGTACTGAGAGAAGCTCGGCCGCAGCGCGGCGAGCGGCGGCGGCGGGTCCGCGATCGGGAGGATGGTCTGGCCAGCCCACATCTCCCGGGCCTGGCGCTCGCTGAACAACCGTCCGCCCCCGTATCGCCCCGAGTCGAGCCGGCACAGCACCCACTTCGCCAGGTCGGTCACGTTGGAGACGATCCCGCCCGCCGGCGCCGTATTGTCGACGGAGTCGATGGGTACGACCTGCGGCTTGCCGTTGTCGACGCCGTGCGGGCTGGCCGCGTTGGGGCTCGCGGTGAAGAAGGCGATCGTCGTGCCGGTTTCGGTCATGCCGAGCGGGGTGAAGATCCGCTGCTTCACGAAGTCGTCCCACGGCGTGTTTGCGACGGCGCGCACGACTTCGCCCGCGACGATATACAGCACGTTGTCGTACGCGTACGCGCTGCGGAAGCTCGAGACGGGCTTCGCATAGCGGATGCGATACGCGATCTCCCCGCGGGTATAGCTCGAGTGGAACCACAAGAGATCACCGGCGCCCAGGCCGAGGCCGCTACGATGCGTGACGAGGTCGCGCACCGTGAGCTCGCGCGTCACGTACGGGTCGTAGAGCTCGAAGCCCGGAAGGAACTTCGTGACGGGATCGTCCCACGAGAGCTTGCCGTCGTCCACGAGCATCGCGAGCGCCGCCGTCGTGAATGCCTTCGTGTTGGACGCGATCTGGAACAGCGTGTGCGCGTCCACCCGCGCGGCATCGCCCAGGGTGCGGACCCCGTAGCCCTTGGCGAACAACACCTTCCCGTCTTTCACGACCGCGATCGCGGCCCCGGGTGTGGCGAGCCGCTCGAGCCCCCGGTTCACGTAGGCGTCGAACTCCTGCTGCCGGAAGCTCTGCGCCGATGCGGCGCCCGCGGTGAGCGACACAGCGGCGACGACGAGCGCGACTCTCATGCGGACCCTCACTCTCCGAGCGACAAGCGAATCACGACGTTGCGACCGGGATCGAGCGCGAACTCCTTGTAACGGCTCAGGAAGCTGCGGTAGCTCACGTTCGTCGCGTTGTGGATCGCGAGATCGACCCGCGCGGCGCGGCCCAGCAGCGGCCGCTCGAAGCCGCCCGACAGGTGGAGCAGCGTGTAGCCCGCGGTGGGGACGTCGAGCGGGTTGAGCCGCGTCTGCCGCGTGCTGGCCTCCACTTCCGCGCCCACGTAGGCGCGGTTCGCCCACTTGAGGTCGGTGCCGTGCAGCTCGGCGCGCAACGCGGCCCGGGCCGGCGGCATGAGCGGCAGCGGCTCGCCGGTGGCGTGGTTCGTGCCTCGGACGGCGTCCGCGCGGGCGCGGAGGGTGAGCGTGGTGGCGACCTCGACCTCGACCGCGGCCTCCCCGCCCAGGAGCCGGGCATTCGCTTGCTCGTATCGGTACACCCGCAGGGAGTCGGTGGGCGTGACGTGGACGAACGAATCCGTCGGCGTGATGTAGATGAACCGCCCGATCGCGTTGCGATACGCGCTGACCTCGACGCGGGCGCGGGCGACCTGCCAGCGGAGCCCCAGGTCCACGTTCGTCCCTGCCTCGGGCTCCAAGTCCGGGCGTCCGATCTCGTAGCGCGCCTCGCCCACACGGGGCCCCTTGGCGAACAGCTCGAACAGGGTCGGAGCGCGCCACGCGCGACCGAGGTTCGCCGTGAGGGCGAGGGTCGTCACGGGGCGATACACGACGCCCATCGTGCCGGAGAGCGCGGTGTAGCGCCGCCTTTCTGGCGAGGGGGCGAGCGCGGCGTTCGAGTCGGCGGTGAGGCGCCGCAGGTCGAACCGGCCGCCCGCGAGTAAGCTCCAGCGTCCCCCGAGCGCCGCTTCCTCGAAGATGAAGCCCGCGGCCGACCGCGCGCGGGCGTCGGGGACGAGGGGGACGGGGCCGCGGGTGTCGTTCACCTGGTAGACCCCCGAGAGCCCGGCGGTGCCGTGGACCCGCTCGCCCACGCGGTGGTGCGCCAGCACGTCGAGCGTGAGCGTGTTGAGCAGCAGGTCGAACGTCGTCCCCTCGAGCGGCCGGCCGCCCGCGCCGGCCCCGGTGTCCGACACCTCGGAGAGCCAGTGACGCTGCCACTGGGCCTTGGTCTCGAGCCGCAGCCCGCCGAGCAAGTAATCGGTGGCGAGCTGCACGCGGTCGTCCGACAACTTGCGCTCGGGTCCCGCTTCCGTCCCGCCGGCGGGCGGTCCTTCGGCCTCGAGCAGCTTGAACTCGCCGCCGTACCGGGTGTAGCGCAGCGTCGTGCCCCCGCTTCCGCCGTGGAAGCCGAGCGCCGCCTCGCCCGAGAGCGCGCCGAAGCCGGTGTTGTCGAGCTCGCCCGCGGGCGTGCGCAGGTCGGTCGCATGGCGTCCAATGCCGAACAGCCGCCAGCCCCACGTCCCGCTCGCCCCCTCCACCCGCGCGGCGGCGCCAAGCTCGGCATTGTTGGTCGCGCCCGAGAGCTCGAACGCGGTGCGCACCGTGGCGGGCCCGCGGTTCGCGTCGGGCAGCTCCTCGGGGATCACGTTGACTACGCCGCCCAGCGCGTCGGAGCCGTAGAGCACGCTGGCCGGGCCGCGGATCACCTCGACGCGTTGGGCGAGCCGCGCGTCCACCGAGGGCCCGTCCTCGTCACTCCAGGAGTAGTCTTCCAGCCGGCTGCCGTCCGCCAGCACGAGCACCCGCGCGCCCGTGAGGCCGCGGATCATCGGCTTGCCGATCTGCTGTCCCGTGCTGAGCGCGTTTACTCCCGGCAGCTGGTCCAGCGCGCGGGCGAGCGAGACGCTCTGGTCGCGCCGCAGCCCGTCCGCGGACAGCGCGGCGGTGGGCAGCGGCGAGGACCCGATGTCGAGCGGGGCGCGGGTCGCCGTGACGGTGACCGGCTCGAGCCACAGCAGCGTGCGCCCCAGCGACAGGATCAGCGACGTGGGGCCGGAGACCGCCACCGCGCGCGCGAGCGGAGCGAAACCCGGGGCGCGAACGGTCACCGTGTAGCGCCCCGCAGGCACGGCGGCGAACAGGAACGCTCCATCGCCGCGCGTCAGGGCGACGCGGTGCAGCTCCGAGACGACGACCATCGCGCCCGCGACCGGCCGCCCGTCGCGGTCCGCAACGCGACCAGACAGCGTGTCCCCGCCCGTGAGCGACACGACCGCGAGCAGCGCGCCCAGCACCGTCACGTACCTCTCCCTTCTCCCCGCTCCGGCTTCCTTCTCACCGCTTCTCGCCGCCCCCGCCCCCGCCCCCGCCCCCAGTTCCGGCCCCGACCGCCGGGACGTTCAGGTCGCGCAGCAAGCGGTTGAACGCGGCGAGCTCGCTCGTCTCGAGGCTCGCGAGCCGCGCCAGCTCCTGGTCGAGCCTGCCGGACAGCTCCTGGAATACGTCCTGCTCCTGCTTCGTCGGGGCGGCGTCGGCGCTCTGCACCATCGCGTTGAGCGTCAGGAGCTGGTTGTAGATCTGTATCCGCCAATGGAGCGTCGCCTCGTCGGCGTGGGCGTGCGGCTCCGTCAGCCGGCCGCGCACCGCCTCGAGCTTGATCTTGAGCGAGTCGGCCTGCGACTTGATGCGCGCCGCCTCCGGGCGCTGCTTGGTCCACTCCGCCCAGCTCGCGAGCTGCCGCTCGGCCTGCTCGATCCGCTCCACGGCCGCGACCAGGGTGTCGATCCGGTCATGAATGCGCCGCGCGAGCGCGTGCTGCGCGGCGAGCTCCGCCAGTGTCGTCTTCACGCGCGGGTCGTTCACGACGCTGAACGGCTGCGCGTAGCTCCGGCCGCCCACCGTGAGCTTCACCGTGTAGCGCCCCGGCGGCGCGACCGGGCCCTCGACCAGGCCCTCGTCCACCACGACGTCCTTCACCTTTTTCGCCGCGGGATATTGCAGGTTCCAGACGAACCGGTTCGTTCCGGCACGCGCCGGGAGGAGCGAATCGCTCGGCGCGTACGTCGCGCTGTCGGCAGCGGCCGGGGGCACCTTGCCGGTGTCCGGCTTGCTCGAAAAGGTCCGGATCACGGCGCCGCTGCTGTCGAGGAACGCGAGCGTCACCTCGCCCTGCGGCTTGGCCTTGAAGGAGTAGGTCACGGCGACGCCGGGCAACGGGTTGTCGCCCGTCGCGGGCCGCTCGCTCCGGCCGCCCGCAAACCGGACCGCGGGCTCGGGGGTGAAGAGGTGAGCATCCGCGCCACGCACCTGGTCCGTGAGCTGGCGCAGCGGCGAGATGTCGTCCAGCACCCAGAAGGCACGCCCGTGGGTCGCAACGATCAGGTCGGCCCCGTGGATCGCGATATCACGCACCGAGGCGCGCGGCAGGTTGAGCTGCAACGGCTGCCAGTGCGCGCCGTCCGCGAACGAGACGTAGATGCCCGTCTCGGCGCCCGTGAACAGCAGGCCGCGCCGCACCGGATCCTCGCGGATCGAGCGGGTGTACGCCCCCGCCGGGAGTCCGGTGGTGATCTTCGTCCAGCTCTTGCCGTAGTCGGTCGTCTTGAAGAGGTACGGCTGGAAGTCGTCCTGCTGGTAGCGATTCGCCGCGAGGTACGCGGTTCCCGGCTCGAAGTGCCCCGGCTCGATGATGCTCATCCGGGTGAACTTGGCCAGTCCCTTGGGGGTCGCATCGTGCCACGTCGCGCCGACGTCCGTCGAGACGTGCACGAGCCCGTCGTCCGAGCCCGCCCACAACACACCGGGCTTCACCGGCGACTCGGCGAACGTGAACACCGTCGCGTACCACTCGGTGCCGGTCATGTCGCGCGTGATCGGTCCGCCCACGGGGCCTAACGTGGCGGGATCGTGCAGCGTCAGGTCGGGGCTGATCGCCTGCCAGCTCGCGCCGCCGTCGGTCGTCTTGAACACCTGCTGCGCCGTCGCGTACAGGATGTTCCGGTCGTGCGGCGAGAATACGATCGGGAACGTCCACTGGAAGCGGTATGGCACGTCGGCCGCGGCGTAGCCGTCATAGTTGTTGAGCCACACCGATACGTCGCGGGCTTGCTTGGTGCGGTCATCGTAGCGGGTGAGCGTCCCCATGTAGGTGCCGGCATACACGATGCTCGCATCGCCCGGCTGGGGCGCGATGTAGCCCGACTCGCCGCCCGCCACGTGATGCCAGTCGCGCACGGTGATCGCGCCGTCGTCGGAGCGGCTGGCGATCGACACGGTCGAATTGTCCTGCTGCGCGCCGTAGATGCGGTAGGGGAACTGGTCGTCGGTGCTCACGTGGTAGAACTGCGCCGTGGGCTGGTTGTAGAGCGTCGACCAGGTCGCTCCGCCGTCGAACGACACGGTCCCCCCGCCGTCGTTCCCCTCGATCATCCGTTGGGGGTCCCGCGGGTCGATCCACAGGATGTGGCAGTCGCCGTGGGGCACGCGGATGCGCGAGAACGTCCTGCCGCCGTCCACCGAGCGCCACGTGCCGAGGTTCAGGACATACATGGTGTTCTCGTCCGCCGGATCCGCAGTGACGAACGAGAAGTACCAGGGGCGGACCATGAACTTCTGGTCGGCATTCACCCGCTCCCACGTCTTCCCCGCGTCGTCCGAGCGAAAGATGCCGCCGGTCGAGTCGCCCGCCTCGACGCTCGCCCAGAGGCGGGCCGGGTTGGCGGGCGACACGGCGATACCGATGCGGCCGAGCGGCCGCGGCGGCAGACCCACACCCGCGGTGATGTCGGTCCACGTGTCGCCGCCGTCCGTGCTCTTCCACAGGCCGCTCTTGCCGCCGCCCGCCGAGAAGCCCCAGGGGAAGCGCTGGTCCTTCCACAGCGCGGCGTAGAGGATGCGCGGGTTCACGGGGTCGAGCGCGAGATCGATGGCGCCGGTGGAATCGTCCACGAACAGCACTTTCTGCCACGTCTTGCCGCCGTCGGTCGAGCGGAACACGCCGCGCGTGGGGTTCGGGCCGAACGCGTGCCCCATCGCGGCGACATAGACGACGTCCGCGTTCTTCGGGTCCACGCGGACCACGGCGATGTGCCGCGTGTCTTCGAGGCCCAGGTGCCGCCACGTCGCGCCGCCGTCGGTCGAGCGCCACATGCCGTCGCCGTAGGTCAGGTCTTCGCGCCAGTCGGCTTCTCCCGTGCCGACGTAGATCACGTTGGGGTCGGACGGGGCCACGGCGATCGCCCCCACGGACGCGATGTCGGACTTACCGTCGGTGAGGTTCGTCCACGACTCCCCGCCGTTCGTGGTCTTCCACACGCCGCCGTCCACGGCGCCGAAGTAGAAGACGCGGGGTCGAGTCGGGTCGCCCGCGACCGCCACGGCGCGGCCGCCGCGGAACGGCCCGACCAGCCGCCAGTGCAGCGCGCGCAGCGCCGGGTCCGCCGCCGTCTCACGCGTCGAGTCGGCGCGTGCGGCGGGGGCGGCGGGGGCGGCGGGGGCGGCGGCCCCTTGCTTCGGCCTCTGGGCAAAGAGCGGAGGGGGGGCGGGGGGGGCGGCGGCGACGAGGAGAGCGGCGAGGAAACCGAGCGAGCGGGTGGTGGCGACGCTGAACATGGTTCGACTCCGGGCGCGGAAGGTTGTGGGCCCGCAGCATATCCCGCCCGAAGAAGCGTCGCAAGTTGGGCCTCGAGCGCCCATCCACGGGCCGCAGATACGACTGCAGTCGACCCGTCATCGCCCATCCCCTTGCGCGCTCCCGTGGAGGAGTCCAGATACGCTGGTTCGGCAGCGCCTTGAAGAATCTGAATGGCGCCAGGCTAGCCCAGCTCATAGTTCAGCGTTAGAGGATGCTCAGTCCCGTGCCCAACAGCCGACGAGCCCTCGCCGCGCAGGCCCTGAAGTTCTCCCGTGCCAGAGCCAGGGATGACGAAATAGGATTCCTTCGCCACGCCGTGTGGCCTGCACCACAACGAGAGACCGTTCCGGTCGCGTGGGATGCAGCGTCATCAAGGTTGCGTCTGAACGCGGTAATGCAGTTGCACCACACCATCCTCGAAGCGATCAATGGAGTGCAAAGCCAAGAGCACGTGACGATGATGCCGTGCTATCAATGGGATGCCGTCCCCAATGAAAACGGGGGCCACACTGATGACGAACTCGTCGATCGCCTGCGCGTCAAGAAACGAGGCGATGATCTCGCCACCGCCCATCAACCAGATATCCTTGCCAGGCTGCTCTCGAAGACGGCTCACGAATGGGCCGATTGCATCGTTCACGAACTCCACGGCTGACGGGGCGTCAGCGGGCGGCGGATGACGGGAGAAAACGATGTTCCGACTCCGTGAGTCGAACTTCGCCCCCATTCGCAGGCTCACCTCGTAGGTCTTCCGGCCAAGCACCTTCGTGTCAACCGACCTCATGAAGGCGTTCATGCCATAGAAACCTTTTGGTGCCGGGCGGGACGTCAGCCATTCGAGGTCGCCGTCGGAACGCGCGATATAGCCGTCCGCGCTGGTCGCGATGTGGACGATGACTTTGCGACGCTTCGTCACGAGCCGATCTCCGTTGCCAAGAGCCTAGGAGCGCGCCGATACGCGCAGCCGCCTAGCGGATCTGCGCCTAAGCTGCGAGCGCCGGCTCATGCGGCGCAAGGGAAGCCGGCTTCGCGTCCCGTCTAATCAAATGCAGCGGGCACATATGCAATTCTTCCTTACTCGGTCGCGCTCGTCAGCTTCAAGCGCTTGTTAGGCAGCGCGCGTGTTCACGGACAGTCAAGGTTGTGGGCCCGGGTCGAATCCGAGATGACGACCCAACCACTTGCGTTTCCGTGGCGGATGTGAACCCACCACTCTTGCTGCACAGGCCTCAGGAGTTTCGCTGGGGCCGAGTCTCCATCCCAGAAGCTGCGCTGATTGTGCGCGTGACCACGCCGCCAGATGCTGTAATACCCCTCGCCGCCATAGCCTGTGATAATGAGGGTGTCGCCGGGTGTGTAGTCCTCGTATCGCTGGCGCAGGACAGCACGACCGAACTGGGTGACGCGGACGACGCTGGAATCAACGACGAAGGTGTCGCTCGGCTGGAGGGAGAAGCTCGCCACTGCAGACTCACTTGGGCGCGCTTGCACGCGGAGTCTGCCGGCAGCCGTCCAGTTGCCCGGGCCGCATTCCGTGGGCCAACAGTTCCGGCAGAGGGTCGGTGCGCGGGGTGGGGTCTGCGCCATGACAGGAACTGCGCAGAGCGAGAGAGCGGCGATGGTGGCTAGCCGTCAGCTTCAGCGTTCGTTAGACGCCACGCGGTACGTTAGGGGATTCGCGTTTTTCTGATCGGATCCCAGAGCAAAACCGCCCAGCCGTGAGCGAGTCCATTTAATGCTTCGCGCCGTGTCGAGCTGTGCGCTCGTGTCCAAGCGAACGACATGTGTCGGTGTATAGGTCGAGCCTTTGAGCGTGTCAGTTGTCCTGGTGCCTTCGCTGCGGCCCGGAATCCCAATCAGGAACGCCGGATCATCACCAAGCGGAGGTAGGAATTGCAGCAACGCGAATTCGTCCCGATGGTAGTACCGCTGAAGGTGACCAACGAACGCATCTCTGGTCGGGACCGCATTGTCGTAGGCTGCGTAGTCATCGCGGGCGGGATCCCAGTTGCCCACAACAGAATCCGAGGCCCCAGTCGCAAGCCGAACGCGCACCTTGGTAATGGTGCCGGGATCAGTGGGGTGCGTGAGCACCTCCAACTGCAGTGAGTCGGTGCGGTTGTCGCCATCGAGATCCAAACCGAAGGACTCGATTCGATGGGCCGGGCTTTTGTCGGCGACACGCCTCGCCGTCCCGTTGCCGCCTCCGCTGCATGCGACCAGGACGATGGAAACAAGAGTCGAGGGGGCGGCCCGCAAAGCTGTCCTTTCGATGAAGAGTGTGTGGCGTCTAACGGATCGCGCTTAAGCTGCGGGCGACTTGCGCGCCGCGCGCAGTGTAGTTGAACGATAGTTCGTGCCCGCCAGGGCACACCGCTCCGATTCCTTTAAGGCGATCACCGCCCGCCAGCT
>WNGL01003241.1_pt1 | contig 22794 bp, 18 predicted proteins | sample 5400591 | NCBI WGS metagenome assembly WNGL01 (sample SAMN13153377, study PRJNA577476) | soil metagenome | isolation source: 80 cm soil or saprolite under Garry oak tree replicate 1 | place: USA:California | collected 2016-06-15 | reverse complement strand
GTGGCAGTAGCGGCGAAGAACTTGGTCGTGGTGGAGAGCCCGACGAAGGCGCGAACTCTAGAACGGATGCTCGGTCCGGACTATAAGGTCGAGGCCTCCTTCGGTCATATCCGCGACCTCCCGAAGTCAAAGATGGGCGTGAACCTCAAGACATTCGTTCCGGAGTACATCGTGCCGGACGATTCGGAGAAGCACGCCCGGACGCTCCGCCGCGAAGCGAAGGCCGCCGACCACGTCTGGCTGGCCACGGACCTCGACCGCGAGGGCGAGGCTATCGCCTGGCATCTGGCTGACATCATCAAGGTCCCGAAGGCAAAGCTCCGCCGCGTCACCTTCCACGAGATCACCCCGGCCGCGATCGAGGAAGCCTTCAAGCACCCCCGCGAGATCGACCAGGACCTCGTCAATGCGCAGCAGGCTCGCCGCGTCGTGGACCGCCTCGTCGGCTACACGATGTCCCCGCTCCTCTGGAAGAAGATCCGCTATGGCCTCTCCGCCGGCCGAGTCCAGTCGGTCGCGCTCCGGCTCATCGTCGACCGCGAGCGCGAGATCCAAGCGTTCAAGCCGCAGGAGTACTGGACGCTCGAGGCCGCGCTCGCGAACCTCGCGGGCGAGACGTTCTCGGCCGAGGTCATCCAGCAAAAGGGCCACAAGCTCGAAATCCATGACGGCGAGACCGCGGACAAGCACCGTGCCGCGCTCGCGGACGCCAGCTACGCGGTCAAGAGCGTCGAGAAGCGGGAGAGCGGCCGCAACGCCGCGCCCCCGTTCACCACCTCGACGCTTCAGCAGGAGGCGTCGAGGAAGCTCGGCTACTCGGTGAAGAAGACCATGGTCCTGGCGCAGCAGCTCTATGAAGGCATCGCGGTCGGCGATGGCGCGCCGGTCGGTCTCATCACCTATATGCGTACCGACTCGCTTCACGTCGCCGAAGGCGCGCTTCATCAGGCCCGTGACGTCATCACGAAGGAATTCGGCGCGCCGTACGCGATCGAGAAGCCGCGCCACTACAAGACGCGATCGAAGGGCGCGCAGGAAGCGCATGAGGCGATACGGCCTACGGATCTTTCGCGCACGCCGGATCGCGTGAAGCGCTTCCTCAAGCCGGACCAGCTCAAGCTGTACACGATCATCTGGCAGCGGACGATCGCATCCCAGATGGCGGCGGCGCGCTTCGAGAACACGCGCCTCGACATCGAGGCGGGTCCGTATCTCCTGCGTGCGAACGGACGCCGCGTCCTCTTCGACGGATTCCTCCGCGTGTACTTCGAGTCGAGCGACGAGCCCGAGAAGGAGATCGCGCCGCTCCCAGAAGTGCAGCAGGGCGAGGCCCTGAAGCTGCTCGGCCTCGATGCCTCGCAGCATTTCACGCAGCCGCCGCCTCGCTTCACCGAAGCGTCGCTCGTCAAGACGCTCGAGGAGTTCGGCATCGGCCGGCCGTCGACATACGCGCCGACGATCTCCACGCTGGTGGATCGCAGGTATGTTCGAAAGGAAGGCCGAGCCCTCATGCCCGAGGACGTCGGCTTCGTCGTCACCGATTTCCTGAGCGAGCACTTCCCGGAGATCGTCGACACGGGCTTCACCGTGCGGATGGAGGAGGACCTCGACCGTATCGCCGCGGGCGAGGTCGAGTGGGTCCCCGTCGTCCGCGAGTTCTTCGAGCCGTTTGCGAAGCTCGTGGAACAGAAGAACAAGAGCGTGAAGAAGTCGGATGTGACCGAGGAGGCCACCGACCGCATCTGCCCCAAGTGCGGGCGGCCGGTCATGATCAAGCTCGGGCGGTACGGCCGCTTCTACTCGTGCACCGGCTTCAAGAAGGGCAAGAAGGGTGAGCCCCTCGCCGAGGGCGCGTGCGATTACTCCGAACCGCTGGAGGGCCAGAAGGAGCCCCAGCTGGAAATACTCGAAGGGGAAATCTGCCCCGACTGCGGAAAGCCGCTCGCGAGGCGGCGCGGCCGCTTCGGCCCTTTCGTCGGCTGCACCGGCTATCCGGACTGCAAGTACATCAAGAAGACGCAGCAGAAGACCGGCGTCATCTGCCCCGAATGCGGCAAGGGCGAGCTCGTTCGCCGCCGCGGCAGGGGCCGCTCGATGTTCTACGGCTGCGAGCGCTACCCGGAGTGCACCTTCACGGCGCGCGAGCTTCCAGGAGCCGCCGCGACCCCGGGGAAAGACGCCGCCTAGGCTTGGGCCCGATGAGGGCACGGCCAGCCACCACTGACGAGACGCAAGGCTGGGACCGGCTGATGCACGAGACGGCGCGTCCGCATCTTCTCCAATCGACGGGATGGGCCGAGGTGAAGGCCGCAACCGGCTGGCGCGCGGAGCGCTACGTCTTCGAAGAAGGGGACGCGCGTGTCGGCTGTGTTCAGGTGCTCCGCAAGCGCCTCGTGGGGGGACTCGATGTCGCGTATGCGCCGCGCGGTCCGCTCGTCGACGACGGAAACCTGCCCGACGCGATCGTCGCGCTGCGCAAAGCGCTAAGCCGCGGCCTGACCGTGAGCCTGCTCTGCGATCCCGAAGCCGCCGAAAGCGACGCGCTCGCGAAAGCCCTTGAAGCGCACGGCGTCCGGCGCTCGCCGGTCTACGTGCAGCCGCGGCGGACGCTCCTCATGGATCTCGCGCAGGACGCCGAGGCCATGCTCGGCGAAATGCGCAAGAAGACCCGGCAGTACATCCATAAGGCGGAGCGCGAAGGCGTGGTGACGGAGAAGACGACAGATCTCGCGCGCTTTCATCGCGTGCTACGCACAGTCGCCGAGCGCGACCAGTTCGGCATCCATTCGCTCGAATATTTCGCGTCGCTCGTCGAGGCGTTCGGCGACGCGCTGCATCTCCGAATGGCGCGCGTCGACGGCGAGGACGTCGGTGCGCTGCTCGTCATCCGCATCGGCGATCGCGCGTGGGAGCTCTTCGGCGGATGGAGCGGCGCCCACAGCGAGAAGCGTCCTTTTTATCTCCTCAAGTGGCATTCGCTGATGCAGATGAAGGAGCTCGGCGTGCGCCGTTACGACATGTGGGGCCTGGCCGAGGGCGACGAGCTCGCCGGCGTCGAGAACTTCAAGCTCGGATTCGGCGGGGAGGTCACTCCGTGGATCGGCGCGCTCGAGACGCCGGTCACCGCATTCCTCTTCCCGCTGTGGAGGTTCGGCGCGCGCCGGCGTCTCGCCGCCGCGAGCGCGTGAGCGACGCAGGGGTAGGGGCCCGTGATGGGGCCNNCCCCGCGGGATGGGATGACGCCGCGGTCCGCTCACCCGGCGGTCACGTCCTGCAGTCGGCCGCGTGGGCGAAGATCCGTGAGGCGCAAGGGTGGCGCGCCGAGTTCCATCAGTTCGGCGGGGCCCCTGCCCCGTCGGGGGCCCCTACCCCCGCGCTGCCGGTCGCGCTCGTGCTGTGGCGCCCGCTTCCGGGGGGCCGGAGCCTCGCATATGTCCCTCGCGGGCCGATCCTGGGGGAGGAGTCTCAGTTTCCGGCTGTCCTCGCAAAGCTCGCCGCGCTCGCTCGGGATCGCCGCGCCATCTTTCTCAAGGTCGACCCCGAGATCGACGCCGACCGCGGGGTCGGGCCGCTCCGCGCCGCCGGCTTCCGTCGCGCGCCGGACATCCAACCGGTGATCGCCACGCTCGAGCTCGATCTCGGGCCGGAGGAGGACGCGCTCTTTGCGGCGCTCGAGAAGGACACGCGCTGGAGCGTGCGCCAGGCGGAGAAGCGCGGCGTGAGTGTCCGCGATGCGAGGGGCGATGACGACCTGCGGGCTCTTTACCACCTCTATGTCGAGACCGGGCAGCGCGCCGGGTTCATCACGCGCACCTGGGACTACTACCGCCGCATGTGGGGAACTCTGGTCACGCAAGGACACGCGAAGATCCGCCTCGCCGAGAAGGACGGCAAACCGGTCGCCGGCGCCCTGACCTGGCGTTGTGGCGAGCGTGACGTTTATCAGAGCGCGGCGACGAACGACGCTGGTCGCTCGGCCCACGCGGCATACGCGCTTCTGTGGCGGTGCATCATCGAAGCACGCAAGGGGGGCGCGCGCCGATTCGATTTCGGCGGCATTCCCGCGGACGTCACACGAAAGGACGACCCCATGTACGGGCCCTACCAGTTCAAGAAGGGATTCGGCGGTACGCCGCGGCGGTTCGTCGGCGCACACGATGCCGTCTCGAACGAGCTCGTGTACCGCGCGTATGCGCTCGCCGAGCCGCTGTACACGAACGCGCTTCGTCTTGTGGGTCGCCTCCGCCGGTGAAGCTCGGCGCGCTCCTGGAAGCGACGAAGATCCCGGTGCCCGAAGGCGCCGCCGCCATCGACATTCGCCAGATCGCGTACGACTCGCGAAAGGTCAAGGAAGGCGCGCTGTTCGTCGCGGTCCCCGGCTTTCATCGCGACGGGCACGGCTTTGCGAAGGAGGCCGTCGGGCGCGGGGCGGTCGCCGCGATCGCCGAGCATCCCATCGACGTTCGTGTCCCGGTCGCGATCGTCCCCGACGCGCGCGCGACGCTCGCCGATGTAGCGGCGGAGTTCTTCGATCACCCGACCCGCAAGCTGAAGCTCGCGGCGGTCACCGGGACCGACGGAAAGACGACAACCGTCCATCTGGTCTCCGACGTCCTCGAGGCATCGGGTGCGAAGACCGGGTTCTCGACCACCGTCGACTTCAAGGTCGCGGATCACGAGTGGAAGAACGAGACGCGTCAGAGCACCCAAGAAGCGGTCGAGGTGCAGGAGTTCTTCGCCGAACTGCTCGTCGCCGGGGGGACGTGGGGCGTGCTCGAGGCGACGAGCCACGCGCTCGCGCTGCGCAAGCTGCGCGGCACCGAGGTCGACATCGCGGTCTTCACCAATCTCTCGCCGGAGCATCTTGATTTTCACGGCAGCCTCCAGAAGTACCTCGAGGCGAAGGGCGAGCTCTTCGCGATGCTGACGACCTCGGCCGACAAGGGAATTCCGAAGACCGCGGTGCTGAACGGCGACGACAGCCACTGGCGCTACCTCGCTGACCGCGCGGAGGGTGCGAAGGTCGTCACCTACGGGATCGAGGCGCTTTGCGACGTCCAGGGCGCGGTCCTCTCGTCAGACGCGTCGGGGTCCCGCATGCGCATCACGGCGGCGGGGCAGTCGGTCGAGCTGACGCTTCCACTCGTCGGGAGATTCAACGTGCACAACGCCCTCGCGGCCGCGGCCGCGGGGCTCGCCGCGGGCGCGACGCTGCTGCACGCGCGCGATGCGTTGTCGCGAGCACGCGCTGTGCGCGGGCGCATGGAGCGGGTCGAGAGCGGGCAGCCGTTCAACGTGATCGTCGACTACGCGCACACACCGGAGTCGCTCGACAAAGTGCTGGGCCTACTGCGGCCGCTCACGAAGGGAAAGCTCATCGCGGTCTTCGGGAGCGCGGGCGAGCGCGATCGCGCGAAGCGGCCGGCGCTCGCCGAGATCGCCGCGAAGTACGCGGACTTGTTCGTGATCACGCAGGAAGACCCGCGCCTCGAGGACCCGGCGAAGATACTCGAGGAGATCGAGAAGGGCGCGATCGACGCGGGCAAGCGGAAAGGCACCGACTACCTGGTGATCGACGACCGCCACGAGGCGGTGAGCGAGGCCATCCGCCGCGCCGCGCCCGAGGACACGGTCCTCCTTGCCGGCAAGGGGCACGAGGAATCGATCATCGTGGGCGAGGAGAAACGTCCGTACGACGAGGCCACGGCGGCGCGCGACGCGCTGAAAACGCTCGGGTTTGGCACGTGAGGCGACGTTCCTCAGCGACTGCCGCGCAGACGCGCGCGTACGCGGCTCGACCCGATGCGCTCGCGCCGCAGCTCCGCGCCGAGATCGCGACCGTGCCCGCGACGCCGCACGGGAAGCCCGCGCTCATCGTCGTCATGGGCCTGCCAGGCGTCGGCAAATCACATTGCGCGCGAGTTCTCTGCGGTCGTCTCGGCGCGGCACACGTAGCGAGCGACGAGCTGCGCAGCAGGCTTTTCGTCGCGGCGTCTTACGCGGATGAGGAGAACCGTGCCGTCTTCGCGGCCGCCACCGCGATCGTCGACGGTCTGCTCAGCGAGGGACATCGCGTCGTGGTCGACGCCACGAACCTCGTCGCGCGAAACCGCGCCGCGACAGTTGACGCGGCGCGACGCCGCGGGATCCCGGTGACGTACGTCCGGATCACGGCATCGGATGAAGACACCCGCGCTCGGCTCGCATCGCGCCGCGCGGGTCGCGCAGCGGGAGACCACTCGGAGGCGGACGAGCCGATCTACGAGCGCATGCGCGCGCAACCGTTCCAGCCGCCGGCGGAGGGATTCCTCGAGATCGTCAACGGTCCGCAGCTCTCGACGGAGATCGATCGGATCGTCGCGGCGGTCGAGGCGACCTCGTAATGGGTCGGTCGCGCGAGCTCGTCTTCGCCGGCGTCGCCGCCGTTCTCTTCGTGCTGTACCTCGGGATCGGCCTGCGGGTCGGTCCGGCGTTCATCCCGCCGTCGAGTCCGACGCCGACCCCAACGAAGCCGGTGTCCCTCGTTCCGCTGCCGACGGGACCGAACGTCAATGTCAACGGAACGATCGCGTTCGCGCTCCGCGGCGACGTGTTCGTTCTGTCGGGGAAGGGCTACGTCCCGCTGACCTCCGACGGCCGCTCGCATCAGCCGAGCATCTCGAGTGACGGTCGGATGGTGTTCTTCGCGCGCATCGAGGAGATCGACGGAAAGCGGCTGGTCGACGGACAGGTCGTTCCCGCACACCTGCGGTTTTCGAATGTCGTGTCGCGCAGCAGCGAGGGCGGAAACGAAACGGTCCTGGTGAACGGCCTCGTCAAGTCAGCCGATGGCTTTCACGTCGTGACCTGGTTCGACAGCCCGACGGTGTCGCCGGACGGCAAGCGCGTCGCGGTTGTCGCCGACGACGGCCACGGCTACTCGGACCTCATGCTCTTCGACGCGCAGACGGGAAAGCAGATCGGCGCGGCTCTCTCCCAGGGCTCGAATCTCGCCGATCCGGCTTGGTCACCCGATGGCAAGACGGTCGCGGTCACCTCGTACACACTCGGGAATCCGCGCCTGCTTCTCGTGCCCGCGGATGGCCGCGCGTCGACCCCGGTGACGACCCCCGACGGCGAGCCCTATCGGGCCTCGTACTCGCCCGACGGCACGTGGCTGGTGTACACGCTGCGCCATGACAACCGGAACGATCTCCACGCGATCCAAATGGGTGGGACCGCCAAGGACATTGCGCTCACGAACGACGGCGAGAGCTGGAACGGCGTGTTCTCACCCGACGGGAAACAGATGGCATTCCTAAGGGAGACGGGTGGGGTCATCGATCTGTACTCGATGGACCTCGGGGACGTGCTGACCGGTGGAACGGCCAAGAACCCGGTGAAGCTCACGCGGGGAGAAGGCATCGACGGGGCGAGCCGGCCCGCCTGGGGCGCATAGGCCCGCGGGCGGCAGGGGAGACAGGTTTGGAGCGCGGGGGTCTTGCGAGCGAGCGGCCCCTGGCGCGCGGAACATCACGGTCCCACGAGGGGCCGAGCGAGGAAGACCCCCGCGCTACGAAACCCGAGGCCGGGACCCGCGGGACTGATGCGGCGAAGCTAGAGCAGCCTGCGACGTATTTGCGCTGAGGCGAAGTCCATTGCGGCGACGGTGATGACGATCATGAAGATGATCAGCCCGGCGGCTCCGTATTGGAGAAGGTTGATCGATTGGAAGAGCAGGATCCCGATCCCGCCGCCCCCGACCAATCCGAGGATCGGCGCGAGACGCACGTTCGCATCGAGGCGGTAGATCGTGAACGAGATGTACGGGTTCACGATCTGGGGGATCACCGCTGTCCAGATCACCTGGATACGGTTTGCGCCGGTGGCCGTGATCGCCTCGAGTGGGCCCGGATCAATCCCCTCGATCGCCTCCGAATAGAGCTTCCCGAGCACGCCCACGTTGTGGAACGCGAGGCCGACTACACCGGCGGCGCTTCCGATCCCAAGGAGGACGCTCGAGATGATCACCACGATGAGGACGTCGATCGATCGCACGATCGTGAACACAAGACGGATGACGATGTAGATGCCGGCCGTGATCGGATTCCCGGCCATGACGTTCCGCGCGCCCAGGAACGAAAGGGGAAGCGCGAGCACCAGCGAGAAGGCTGTGGCGATCACCCCGAGGAGGATCGTGACGACCATCTGGCCTTCGGCGGTGTCCCACCAGGTCTCGAACTCGTTCTGTGGCGTGAGGATGCGGAAGTCCCAGTTGAAGAGTTCCCGTATGACGGAGGCAGCGTGCTCCGGATTGGCCCGCGAGAAATCCAGGTTCGTCACCCGCAATCCGAGGTACACGACCGCGACAGACGCGCCGATGACCAGCAGGCGGCGCCATTGCGTCAGCGGATTGCGCGTGAGCTCGGGAGGGACGGGCAGTCCGCGAGCGGCGAAGTATTCGGCCATCAGCGATCGGGCCGTCCCATATCGGTATCGTCGGCAAGCGCGACGAGTGCCGCTTCGGTCGCGCTCATGGGCTGCGCTATGGACGGGCCGATCTCGACCTCGATCGCGTCCTCACCGTAGATCTCCTTGAAGCGCCGTTCGTCGATCTCGCTCGGCTGGCCGTCGAACGCGACCTTGCCACCCTTCAGCGCGACCACCCGCGTGCCGTAGCGACGGGCGAGCGACAGGAAGTGCAGCGAGCAAATGACGGTTATCCCGTCCTTCTTGTTGATCTCCTCGAGGTATTTCATGACCGAGTGGCTTGTTGCCGGGTCGAGGCTCGCGACGGGCTCGTCGGCGAGCATCAGGTCGGGTCGCTGCATGAGCGCTCGCGCGATCCCGACGCGCTGCTGCTGACCGCCGGAGAGCGCATCGGCGCGCGCGTATGCCTTGTCGGCGATCCCAACGCGACCGAGGTTCTCGAAAGCGGCGATGACATCCTGTGCCGAAGGACGACTGACAATCGTGCGCCATGTCGTCCGATAGCCCAGGCGGCCCGAAAGCGTGTTGCTCAAGACCGACGCGCGGCGCACGAGGTTGAACGACTGGAAGATCATCCCGATCCGCCGGCGGATCCGCCGCAGCTCCGGGCCGCTGGCGCGGGTTACGTCGGCGCCGTCGAAGACGATGCGTCCGCTCGTCGGCTCGACGAGGCGGTTGATGCATCGCAGAAGCGACGACTTGCCCGAGCCCGAGAGGCCAATGAGGACGACGAACTCGCCGCGCTGGATGTCGAGCGAGACTCCGTCGACTGCGCGCGTCCCGCTTGGGTAGACCTTCACGAGGTCCCGGATCTCGAGCACCGCCCCCACCGCGGGAGTCTATGGAAAGAAGAAGGCCGCCGGAGCGTCCGGCGGCCTTCGTGTGTAAGCGAGCGGAATATCTACGGCGACTTCGAAGGTGCCGCTGTCGTTGCGGCGGGTTTGGGCGTCGCGTTCGCGAGTCCTTGCACGTCGACGCCCGCGAGAGCCGCGGCCGTCTTCATGTCGTCATAGAAGCTCGGGCTGATCTCCTGTATCCCGTCCCACGAGAACAGCGCGGTGAAGACCTTCTTCCCGTCGTCGGCCTTGCTGTAGGCGATGAGCGCGTCCTTCACCTGCTTGGCGATGTCGTCCGGGAAATTCTTGGCCAGAGCCACGCCGTCGTTCGGTATCGGCCCAGCCGTGTCGATGACCTTTGTCTTCGTCTTGATGTCAGGCGTGGTCGCCACGAGGCTGTCGCGGGCGTCGATGAACGTGGCCGCCCCGTCGACGGTGCCCTGGTAGACCGCGAGCGCGGCCTGCGGATGACCGCCGGCGAAGATCGTGCTCGAGAAGAACGTCTTCGGCTCCTGGCCGGTCTTGTTCTTCACGACGAGCGTCGGGTAGACGTAACCCGAAGCCGAGAGCGGGTCGACGAACGCGAACTTCTTGCCCTTGAGGCCGTTGATGTCGGTGATGCCGCTCGCGACGCTCACCAGGATCTGCGACTTATACGTTGTCGAGAGCTGCCCGGTGTCGTCCTTGCGGAGCGCGCCGAGGACCGGCGTGCCGCATCCTTTGCTGAGCAGGAGCGTCATCTGGAGCGGCGCGAAGAAGCCCATATCGATGCTGCCGGCGCACATCGCTTCGACCTGCGCCGCGTAGCTCGTCATCACCGTCACGTTGATCCGCAGTCCGGTCGCCTTTTCGAGCGCGCTCTTGATCGCAGCGCCGTTCGTGGAAATGGTGGCCGCCTGTGTGGACGGCGTGAACGCGAGCTGGATCGGTCGATCGAGTCCGCCGATCCGAGCGGTTTTGGTCGGACTACTCGTCGCGCCGGGCGTCCCGACACTGTTGCAAGCCGTAGCGAGCACAAGACCCGCGGCCAGCGCCCACCCCAACGGGCCGCGCAAGGTGCTACGCATGAATCCCCTCCTTCTTTGCGGAAGCGTCCGTATCATATTCGGCTGAGTTGACCTTCCTCGCAAAGCTCAGTGCGGCGCAGCGCGCGCACGACAGCATCCTCTGTGTCGGCCTCGATCCTGAAGCCGCGTCGATCCCCGAGTCGCTCGGCCGCGGACCGCAGGCGGCCGTCCGTTTTCTTCGTCGAATCGTCCGCGCGACCGCGCCGCACGTATGTGCGTATAAGCCCAACCTCGCATTCTTCGAGCGCTACGGGAGCGCCGCGATGGATGTCCTCGCGCTGACCTTGCAGGCGATCCCGGCGGACATTCCCGTGATCCTCGACGCGAAGCGCGGCGATGTTCCGAACACGTCCGCGGCGTACGCCGACGCGCTGTTTGACTCGTTCCACGCGGATGCGGCCACGGTCGCCCCATACGTCGGGCTCGATTCGATCGAGCCGTTCACGACCGGCGGCCGCTACGCGCTCGTGCTCGCACGGACGAGCAACCCGGGCGCCGGTGACTTCCAAGACCTGGAGGTGGCGGGGCGTCCGTTGTACGAGCGCGTCGTCGAGCGCTGTGTCGAGCGCTTTACGGCGGACGGGTGCGGGTTCGTCGTCGGCGCCACATACCCGGACGAGGCGCGACGCCTCCGCGCGCTCGCGCCGGATCGCTTGTTCCTCATGCCTGGCATCGGCTCGCAGGGCGGCGACATCGGCATCGCCCTCCGTGCGGGAATGGACGCGAATGGTGCCGGCGTGCTCCCCTCCGCGTCGCGCTCGGTCTTGTACGCGAGCCGGGGCGATGACTTCGAGAAGGCGGCGGGGGAAGCCGCGCGAACCCTGCGCGAGGCCGCGAACGCCGCGCGCGCCGCGGCGACGGCGCGAGGGCGCTGATGTTCGGCATCGGGCCGGAAGAGCTCGTCCTGCTTCTGATCATCGCGCTGATCGTGCTTGGGCCCGAGCGCATGCCGAAGGTCGCGCGTGATATCGGCCGCGTGGTCGGGGATCTGCGCAGGACGTCGGACCAGCTCCGCGAGGAGTTCCTCAACGCGGACAAGCTCCTGGACAAGGCGGCGGATGCCGCTGCGCCACCCGCAGCCGCGATTCCGGCTACGACACAGGCGAGCGAGCCGATCCCTGGCGAGACCGCGTTCGATCGCGAGATGCGCGAGGCACGTGAGCGGCTCAAAGCGCAGCGCGACGCGTAGTGAACCCCTAGACTTTCTTTTGTGAATCGCGCGTTCCCCTGGCTCGTCTTCCTTGTCTTCGTGCTGTCGGCCTTTGTCGACATACCGAAGCACCAGATCTCGTTCCCATTCCCGGCGAGCTGCCCCGGGATCTGCTTGAACCTCGGCCCGATCCAGGTGAACCAGGAGATCAAGACCCACCTCGGCCTGGATCTTCAGGGCGGCACGCAGCTGCTCCTCCAGATGAACATCAACGAGATTCCCGCGGGCCAGAGCGTGGCCGACTACAACGACCGGGCGCGGCGGGTCATCGACCGGCGCATCAACGGCCTCGGCGTCTCCGAGCCCGTGATCCAGGCCGTCGGCGACGACAAGATCCTTCTCCAGCTGCCGGGCATCGACGACATCCAGCAGGCCAACGACATCGCCACGAAGCAGGCGAAGCTGGAGATCAAGGTCCCGGACAAAGACAATCCCGGAAAATACAAGTCACTGACCCCTCCACTCACGGGCGAGAACCTCAAACCGACTCAGGTGGTCTTCGATCAAGCGAATCAGCCAGTCGTCAGTTTTGAGTTCACGGGTGCGGACGCCGACCGCTGGGTGCAGCTCTCGAAGGACTTCACCCTCCAGAACGTCGAGATCACGCTCGATGGACAGGAGATCTCCGCCCCGCAGATCAAAGAAGTCTTTTCCTCGGGCAGAGGCCAGATCAGCGGAAACTTCACGGTTGCGTCCGCCAAGCAGCTCTCGAACCTCATCAACTCCGGTGCGCTGCCCGTTTCGCTCCAGGTGATCCAGTCCCAGCGCGTCGAGCCGACGTTGGGCCGGCAGTCCGTGGACCGGAGCCTGATCGCGGGCGCGATGGGCCTGCTGCTCGTCGCCTTCTTCATGATCGCGTACTACCGCGTGCCGGGAGTCCTCGCGGTCATGGCGCTCCTCTATTACACGGCGCTGACCTACGCGATCTTCCGACTCATCCCGGTCACCCTCACGCTCGCGGGTATCGCCGGATTCATCCTGTCGATCGGCATGGCCGTCGACGCGAACGTCCTCACATTCGAGCGACTCAAGGAAGAGCTGCGCTCGGGCAAGTCGCTCCGTGTCGCCGTCGAGGAAGGTCGCAAGCGCGCGTTCCCGTCGATCTTCTACTCGAACCTGGCGACGGTGCTGACGGCCGGGATCCTCTATCTGTTCGGCACCGGTACGGTGAGGGGCTTCGCGTTCACCCTCGGCATCGGAGTCGGGGTGAGCTTCTTCACCGCGGTCGTCGTCACGCAGATGCTGCTGCACGGGGCGATCGAGTTCTCGGCGCTCCGCCGTCGTTGGCTCTACGGGGTCGAAGAGCGAGCGATCGAACCGCCGCCTGACCGTCACGCTCCGCGTCCGGCCCCAGCTCTCTAGCGACGCTCTTTCACATCGTCGAGCGCAAGTGGAGAGGCGGCCCGCGAGAGGCGGGCCGCCTTCACCTTTCAGCCAGGTCCGCTACCGGTGGTACACACCGATGCCCATCCCGCGTAGAGGGACGAAGATCGCGTCGTTGATCGGATTCGCGGCGACCGAGTGCGCGTTAGGACCGGTCGGCACGTTCTCGATCCAGGTGTCGGTCATCGCGTCGATGACTCCGAACACCGGACCGCTCGGATTGTTGCGCGCCGCCACGTAGTAGTGCTTATCGCCGGGGTTGTACCAGACCTCGTCCGCCCCGCTGACCTGGGCGATGGTCGCGACGATGTCACCGCTACGCGCGTCCATGACCTGTATCGCGGTCGGGTCGCCGCAGCCGAGCAGCAGCTGCTGCTTCGGGCCGAGGGCGAGGCCAGCCGGCGCGCAGTTCTGTACGGGGAAGAGCCCGACGCGCGAACGGGTCCGCGGATCGATGACCGCGACGGCACCGCCGGGATCGGCGGCGGTCTCGGGCACCGACATGTAGAAGAGCTGCGTCTCAGGGTCCCACACCGGCTGCTCGAGCCCAGCCGTGGCATCGTCGAAGCCGATTCTGGCGACGACCGCGCGGCTCCGCGCGTCGATGAGCGTCGCGAAAGGCGGCGTATCGGCGTCGTTCGCGATGAGGATCAACTTGTCCTTCTGGTCGTACGCGATCTCGTCGGCGCGAGCCGTGCCACCGGTGGAGATCGTCTTCACGATCGAGTCGGTTCGCAGGTCAATCACTTTTACAGTGCTATTTCCGTCGCCGGCCCAGACTTCGTCGCGATCGTGCACCACGACGACGCCGTTCGGACCGGAGGTGTCGTTATTGCCCGTGAAGCCGACGAAGCCGGCGACTCGCGTCTCGAATGTGTTTGACGATGCGTCGAAGATGTCGATCGCTTTGTTCGAACGGTCGGCCAGGTAGTACGCCTGGTTCGATCGCTCGACGAAGCTGATGTCGAAGCTCATCAGCGGGGCGCCCGGGACCGTTATGAGCGCGATCCGGTGGTACGTGGGAGCGGAGTTGTCGGCCGATGCCGGTGTTGCGAAGCTGCTGGCGAGCACGAGAACGGCAGCGACGAGGACGGGGCCAAGGAATTTCGTTTTCATGCGTGTTCTCCTCGTGAATTCGGCGCAAGGGATTATCGAAGACGGGCGCCGACCGAGTGCTTGGCTCGGTGCTTCGGGGATCTTCCACCCTCGCGCTTTGTACCTATCTCGCGCGCGACGCAAACAGGGGAAGGTTGTTCCGTGCCTTACCCCCGTCGGCGACGGATCAGTGACTCTGGCTCACCTCGAAGCAAGCCACGTCGTACTGGGAGACGGCGTTGGGGCTTCCGGCCGTCGTTGCCGAGACACCATTGCCGGCGTAGACCGTGCCGGCGGTCCCGGGCCCCGTCTCGTTGAACGCCGATCCGGGAGCGCTCGCTGCTTGCCCCGGCTCGGTGGGTGCAGTCGAGCTCAGACATGACTGCGACGGCTGACCGGTCGCGGTCGCGACTCCAGCTGAAGCGAGCCCCGGTAACTACGTGCGCAACGCGCGGTTCACGTCCCTGAGCGGGAGGGTCAGCCTCCCGCTCCGGTGAACAGATTGGCAATTTGGTCGTCTGCGAATTCGACTCGTCCCGTGAAGTACACAACGATTTTCTTTAGGAAGACTTGGCTCCTGATCACTCCGGACTCACTCGTGGCTGTCGAAACAGCCGCCTTGGGCCGTGCACCGATTCTCCGGGGGCGTCGTCGTGTGCGGATGCCTTCGCCTGTCCGTTTGCTGCTTCTAGAGCGCAAGTGCTGGCGAGTCGCCTCGTTTGGGAATCGCGAATTACTGCGGATTCGTTAACGTAGAGACGTGCTCTTTCACATCGTCGAGCGCAAGTGGTGGTACTTCCTGTTCTCGGCGCTGCTCATCGTGCCGGGCGTGTTCTTCCTCGCGATCGGTGGACTGCGGCCGGGCATCGAGTTCAAGGGGGGCACGCTCCTCGAGATCCAATTCGCCACACGGCCTGACGACACACTCGTGAAGGACTTCTTCAAGGCCCACGGCCACGACGAGGCGACGATCCAGGGCGTGGCCGGTGGGGGGGTCGAGGTCCGTACGACCGAGATGCTCCCGCCGGAGCTCGCGAGCACCGAGGCCGGATTGAAGGAGACCTTCGGACCGGACACAAGGATCACGAACTCTTCAGTGGTGAGCCCATCGTTCTCAGCGGAGCTCATCCAGAACGCGGCAAAGTCGATCGCCCTCGCGAGTCTCTTGATCGTGCTACTCATCGCGTGGGCATTCCGGAACTTCGGGTGGGCGGCCTTCCGCTACGGCATCGCGGCGATCGTCGCCCTCTTGCACGATGCGCTCATCGTTCTCGGTCTCTTCGCCATCCTCGGGTACTTCTTCAAGATCGAAGTGGACAGCCTCTTCGTGACGGCCGTCTTGACGATCATCGGCTTCTCGGTCCACGACACGATCGTGGTCTTCGACCGGATCCGCGAGAACCTGCGGCTCAACCCGGGCGAGGCCCTCAACCCGGTGATCAACTACTCGATCATGCAGACGCTGGCGCGGTCCGTGATCACGTCATTGACCGTCGTGTTCACGCTGCTCGCACTGTTCCTCTTCGGCGGGTTCTCCGTCCGCAACTTCGCACTCGCGTTGCTCATCGGCATCATCTCCGGGACGTATTCGTCGATCTTCAACGCGAGCCAGATCGTGTCGCTGTGGCAAGAGGTCGAAGACCGCGTCCGCCACCGTCGCCTCGCCGCCGCGACCTAGGTAGAGTCGCCGCGAATGCGGCGGCCGCTCTTTCTCGTCTTCGTCGTTGTCGCGATCGCGATCCTCTGGCGTCCCTTCCTTCGACCCCTCGGCGCCGGCGCGATCCTCGTCGCCGACATCTACTCGAGCGCCCTCTGGGATCGGAACGTCGCCGAGTACTTGACGCCCCTCCCGCTGGTGACCGGAACGCGGGAATCATTCGCGGGTATCGAGATGCGTGTGACGTGGTGGCGTCCAGGTTGGGGCGACCGTCATCCCGCCCTGATGGTGGTCAACGGGGCCACTGCGCTCGGGAACGACGATCCCGAGACGACGCGACTCACCGAGGCGCTCGCGCGAGCTGGATATCTCGTGATGCTGCCGGAGTTCCCGTTCATCCGCGAAGGCACCCTCGAACCGCGGGCAGCGGCGATCATCGACGCGGCGTTCGCGAGATTGCTGTTGTTGCCGGATTCGAGTGGGATGCCGGTCGGGGCTTTCGGATTCTCGGTTGGCGGTGGAATGCTGCTTGCTGCCGCCGGCCGGCACGAGGCCGTCGCGCGCGCTTCCTATGTCGGAGCACTCGGGGCGTACTACGACCTCGACACCTACCTCGCGAGCGTGGTTACGCGGACCCAAATGCTTGCCGGCGCTTCGGCAGCATGGGATCCGGACCCGACGGTGCGGCTGCGGCTACCGCTCGCCGCCGCCGCCGCGGTCAGCGATCCGCGCGACCGTACGCTGCTGGAGGCCGAGCTCCGGGCCAACGACGGCCGAACCGCGACCGATCCACCACTTGGCATCGGTACCGAAGCCGGATCGTTGTGGCGCGCGTTCGGAACGGCCGACTATGACCTGGCGCTGGCTCGTCTCCGCGAGCTGCCTCCTGCACTGCGCCAGATCTTCGATGATCTCTCGCCGCGCACGAATTGGGCCGACATCCGCGCGCCCGTGTTCTGGCTACACGATGTAGGAGACCGTTTCGAGCCGGTGAGCGAGGGCGAGACGGCTGCCGCGACCGCGCACGCCGGGCCAACGCGCTTCCAGCGGACGGCGCTGCTGTCGCACGCGGCGGCCCTGAGCGCCGGCGCGAAGGAAAAGGGTCTCGACTTCTGGGCACCAGAACTTGGCGGACTCCTGCTTTTCGCGGCCAGCGCGCTCGGAGCGGGGGGATGAGGCCATTGGCGCGCGTAGTCCTCGCCGCTACGCGTCTCCGGTCTGCTTATGCGGACGTAGACTGCCAATAGTGGGGCTCAGGCGGCTCATCTCCGGTTCGGCGGGGACGTTGCTGGTCGGCATGTTCGCCGGCTTCGTCATCGCCTCGGCCGTTGGCGTCTTCATCCAGGACAGCGGCCTCTTCGGCGCGAGTGGCGAATCGCCCGTAGCCCGGGCGTACATGCTCGGTCTTCTCCAGCGCGACCCGAACTCGATGGTCGGTATCCGCCCGAATCAGAGCATCGCCCAGCGTGCCGCCGAGCTGCAGGGCGCTGACACCAGCCGCACCACCTCGTCCATCCAGCCGCTCTCGCTCACCTACATCGGTGGAGCGACCGTAGGCGGCTATTCGGTGCATATCTACGCGGTCGATCTTCGCAACGCGCAAGGCGTCGATCAGTTCTTCCCGCTGGCGCTGACCGTGTCCGGCGGCAAGGTGGTCCGCAGTGAATGAGACGCGGGCGGTGGCGACGCTCTCGCTCTTCGTGATCGGGATCCTCGCCGGGGTCGTCGTGCACGCGCTCGTCGACAAGGGGCCGGCAGAGAATCCCTACCCGGCGCTCCCCAAGGTCGAAGAGCCGCGCGCCGCGCACGACGTCGTCGCGGCGGTCGGCGCCGACGACGCTCAGGCTCTTTCCAGGCTCATCGATTCGAAGATGCTGACCGATCTGGATACGGCCCTTCAGCCCATCACCGACGTGCGCACCACGAAGTTCGTTGGCGCTGTCGAAAGCGAAGGGCGCCTGCTCTCTGCCTACGTGGTGACCGGAAAGACCACGGAAGGGATCGATTTCGTCGTGGGATTCGTACTCAGGGTGGCGAATGATGCGGTGGTAGGTGTGAATTGACCACTCGAGGAATCGTGACGACGAGCGCGTATGTGCTCGAACACAACAAGCGGCGCCTGCTGATCCTTCTCGGGATCCTCGCGCTGATCCTCTTCTTCTACGGCATCCGCAGCGTCTTCGAAGGCCTCGCGGCGCTCATCGGCCAGATGCCTGGCCTCCTGATCACATTGATCTTCTACGCCTTCGCGTTCATCGCGCAGTTCGGTCTGCTCATGTGGTTCCTGTCGCGTCCGCGTACATACACGGTGACGCCGGACGACCCCCAGCTCGGACTGAGTTTCGACGACTACCGCGGCCAACCCGACCTGGTTGATCACGCGAAGACGCTGGTGCGGATCCTCGGCGGCGTCGAGCGCTTCAAGCTCGCCGGAGGGGAGATGCCCAAAGGCATGCTCCTGTCTGGCCAACCGGGAACGGGCAAGACCTTCTTGGCGGGCGTGATCGCCGCGGAGGCGAAGCTGCCCTTCATCTACATCGACGCGTCAAGCCTGCGGAGCATGTGGATGGGCGTCGACGCGCTCATCATCATTTCGCTCTTCCGGAAGGGTCGGGGCCTCGCCCGCAAATATGCGAAGCCCGGGACGCCAGGGGCATGCATTCTCTTCATGGACGAGCTCGATTCGATCGGTCTGTCCCGTGGCGGCGTGCAAGGCGGACAGATGCAAGGCGGCATGGGCGGAATGGGGATGTTCGGCGGCCAGGGCATGGGCCTGAACACCCTCCTGAACCAGATGGACTCTCTCGGTCAGCACGTCGAAGATCGCTTCAAGTACAAGCTCGCGCGTTGGCTAGGTCTCGTTCGCGGCCCGGTCCCGCCGAAGCCGCTCGTCTTCGTCATCGGTGCCACAAACCGTCCCGATGTACTCGACTCCGCGCTTGTGCGACCAGGTCGTCTCGACCGGCACCTGAACGTCTACGTGCCCGACACCGACGGACGCCGCGACATCATTCAGCACTACCTCCGACAGAAGTCGCACGAACCCGACATGTCGGTCGACCTGATGGTCTCGGATTCAGTGGACTGGACCCCCATCGAGATCAAAACGATCATCAACGAAGCCTTGATCATCGCCCACGAAAATGGCCGCGACGTCCTGTCGTATAAGGACTGGCTCCAGGCTCGCGACAACAGAACGCTCGGACTCAAGCAGCCGATCGCGAGTATGTCGGAGAAAGACCGGCGAACCATCGCCTATCACGAAGCCGGCCATGCGGTGGTAGTGAATTACCTCAGCAAGGAAGATCGCATTTCAAAGGCCTCGATCATCCGAATGGGCGACGCTCTCGGCGTCGTGCAGCCCCGGCCGAGGGAGGAGCGCCACCAGACGCACGCCGAGGAACTCGAAGTCAACATCATGATGTTCCTCGGTTCGCGCGCGGTCGAAGAACTGATCTTGCACACAAAGACCGCCAATGCCATGAGCGACCTGCAGAACGCGACCAACATCGCGATGCGCTATGTGGGGGTGTTCGGGATGGGGTCGACGCTCCTGACCTTCCCGCCGAGCCAGGGTGGCGTCGCACCTCAGGTCATCTTGCTTGCCGACCGCTTACTGGACGATCTCTTTGAGGAGACCAAGCGTCTCATCATCGAAAAGGAATACGCGGTCCACGCCCTCGCATCGGCGCTCCTACAGAAGAAGGAGCTCATCGGGCCGGAGCTCGACGAGGTCTTCACATACGCGGACGAGGCCAATCCGGAGAAGGCCGTGCCGTTCATACGCAAGCCGGTCAAGCTTCCGAAGATGGCCGAGCTCGCCGAACGGAACGGGCACATGCCGGTGGCCGTGCCATTGCAGCCCGTGACTCCCCCCATTCCCGACCCCACACCTATCCCGGGGCAGCCGACTCCGCTGCCCCGGCCAACCTCACGCGACTAGAAGCTATAGGCCCGCGCGAGCTCTGCGAGCGTGACGAAGCGCACCGGCCCCTTGTCGAGGTCGTAGCGAAGGGGCGTGAACGCGTCGAACAGCGCGGTGATCGCCGCGCGCTCGGTCGTGTCGATCGTGCCCGGGTGGCTCACGATCGTCAGTGCGCGGCGGGTCGTCGCGATCGCGCGGGCCGGAGCCAAGTACGAGAGATCCGCGCGGATGATCGGGTCGATCGTCCGCACATCGAAACCAAATGTGTTCCCGCCGATGGTCGGCGCTTCGAGGAGCTGCAGATCACCGGCCTTGTTCGCATCGGTCGCTGAGGGTCGGTACGGCTGCGCGTCCGCGCCTAGCGTCCACGGGTAGGGGAGCCGGCCGGACGACCCCGCCGGCACGGCGCTCGCGTCCGCGACGAATCCCAGAGCTGCGAGCGTGCGCAGGGTTGCCTCGTTCGCGAACTGGCCCCCCGCGCGAAACGTCGTCGGCCGCGCGAGACCGTGCTCCGACATGAGGCGCAGCGAGTACTCGATCAGCACGCGCTGATCGCTCTCGGGATACGCGGTGATCGGAACGTCGTACCCGTCGCCGCGGCCGGCCCAGCTTGGCGCGGTGCGCGGTACGACGCCGGCGGCGCGCACGAAATCGGTCCACATGTGCAGGTGAAGCGAGAGCTCGTCACCCTTCGCGACGCGTTCCTTCGTCCACGCGAGCATCGCCTCGCCGCGTGTCGCGGCGACCTGGGTCGTCGTCCACACGCGCGGGTTCCACATGATCGTCATCGGGATCTTGTGCTCGTCCGCGATCGCGGCGGTGTTCGCCAACGCCGCGTCGCTCGACGCGTCGCCCTCGAAGTCCAGCGTCCAGACGACGTATTCGGGCTCGGACAAACGTACCTCGCCCCCCGCCTCGTTTCCGTCGATCACCACGTCGGCGCCCGCGACCCGCTCGATGACACCGACCTTGTAGGAGCCGGGCGCGAGCCCCGTCAGGTCTACCTGCGCGGACCATCGGGTCGGAGTGGCAGCCACAAGCGGCGCCTCCCGATTGATGGGCGCCAGACGAACACGAGGCTCTCCCGCGGATGGATCTGATGCGAACTCGACGTTGATGAGAGCGGGCTCGTTCGCGAGGGGGTCCGGGACCGTGAACCAGTGGCGGGGCATGGACACCTTGACTGCGATCGAAGCGGCCAGCCCGCGCCCGGCGGTCGCGGCGGCGGGCAACGCCGTCGGGGTCGTGGACGGCGCGGCCGGAGTGCAGGAGGCCGCAGCGAGCGCAAGAGTGAACACCTGTGCGAGATACTTGAAGGTCAGATGACCTTCGCGGCGCAGCGGCGCTGGATCATGCCCAAAAAGGCCGGGGATGTGCCGGATGGTATCCCCGCGCTCGTCGCTCAGGTCCTCGCCTGCCGCGGCCTCGCCCCGGGCGACATGGCCGCGTTTCTCGCCGCAGAGCCGACCGAAGAGGGTCCGCCGATGCTCGATCTGGATCGCGCGGTCGAGCGGCTCCGTCGTGCGCTCGCGGCTCGCGAGCGCATCGTCGTCTATGGAGACTACGACGTCGACGGCATAGGCGGGTCGGCCATCCTCGTCCGCGCGTTCCGGCAGCTCGGCGTAGTGGTCGGGGCGTACATCCCGAATCGGTACGAAGAGGGCTACGGCTTGAACTCCGCGGCGCTCCGGCAGCTGGCCCAGGATGGCGCCAAGGTCATCGTGAGCGTCGATTGCGGCATCACCGCGGTGAAGGAGGCGGCGCTCGCGCGCGACCTCGGCGTCGATCTCATCGTGACCGACCACCATCACCCACCGGCGGAGCTTCCGGACGCGTACGCGCTCGTGAACCCGCGGCGTCCCGGCGATCCCTCGATCGAAAAGGAGCTCGCCGGCGCCGGCGTGGCCCTGGTGCTCGCCAAGCGTCTTCTCGGCGATCTCGCGTACACCCTGCGGCAGGACGAGCTCCTGCAGCTGTGCGCGCTGGCGACGGTCGCCGACGTCGTCCCACTTCGCGGCGGTAACCGCGTGCTCACAAAACTCGGACTCGAGGCCCTGAACCGCGCGCCTCTCCTCGGCGTGCGAGCCCTCGTCGAGCGCGCGGGTCTGAAGCTCGGGCGTGTTGGCGCGGGCGACATCGGCTTCGTGCTCGGCCCGCGTCTGAACGCGGCCGGCCGGATCAACGACGCCGAGGATGCGCTTCGGCTCCTGCTGACCGAGGACGCCGACGAGGCGAAGACTCTCGCCGAGCGCCTCGAGCAGCGCAACACCGAGCGGCAGGAGCTGACCCGGCAGGTGGTCGCGGGTGCGCGCGAGCGCGCGGAGGGGCGACCGGACGCGTGGATCACGGTCGTCGCGGACGCCGAGTGGCCCGCCGGCATCGTCGGCCTCGGCGCGTCGCGGCTCGTGGAGGATTACGGCCGGCCCGCGATCGTGATCGCCATCGACGGGAACGAAGGCAAGGGCTCGTGCCGCTCGATCGCCGGCGTCCACATCGCCGAAGCGCTCGACGAGTGCGACGACATCCTGATCAAGCACGGCGGTCACGCGATGGCGGCGGGATTCTCCGTCGCGGTCGATCGGATCCCCGACCTCATCGAAAAGCTCGACGTGATCGTGCGCGAGCGCCTTCGCGGAAAGCGACCCGTGCCCACCATCCGGGTGGACGCGGAGATCGCGCCCGAGATCCTGTCGAGCAAGCTCGCGCTCGAGCTCGCGTTGCTCGAGCCGTGCGGTGCCGAGAATGCGAGACCGTACCTGCTCATCCGCGACGTGCGTGTCTACGACATCCGGCAGGTGGGAGCCGACGCCGACCACCTTCGCTGCAAGGTGACGGTCGGCCGGTTCACGTTCGACGCGATGGCCTTCCGGCGGGGCGATCACGCCGAGGGAATGACCGAAGCCGGCCGTGTCGACGCCGTTGTCAGCATCGGCACGGGCCTCCGCGGATTCGTCGAGCTCGAGCTGCGCGACTTCGGCCCGGTCGGCACGGCGGCCGAGATGGAGCGTCTCGGGAGCGGCGCGGCGCCTGTGTTGGTGGGTTGATGGCTGAGCGAGCGCCCACGTTCACGTCGCGCATAGTCGGGATCACCGAGCGCCTGCGACCGCAGCGCCACGGCAACGTCGACGAGAACACCCTCGCGAAGGAAATAC
>WNGL01003376.1_pt1 | contig 22798 bp, 20 predicted proteins | sample 5400591 | NCBI WGS metagenome assembly WNGL01 (sample SAMN13153377, study PRJNA577476) | soil metagenome | isolation source: 80 cm soil or saprolite under Garry oak tree replicate 1 | place: USA:California | collected 2016-06-15 | reverse complement strand
TCGCTCAACGCGCGCAAAACTGACTCCGACAGTTTGGTCGGATCAGCCTTCCCGAACAGAACTCGTGATACCTCCTCGGCGACTCGCGCTGCTTCGGCGCCATGGACTCGTGCGGTCACGTCACGCGCCAAACCTTGCTGTGCCTCGCGCTTCTCCGGCGCGGTCTGGGTCAACTTCTCCAGCGCCTCGATCTCCTGCCTCGGGAGGAGCGTGAATAGCCTCAGATATTTTCCCGCGTCGCGATCGTCCACGTTGATCCAGTACTGATAGAACTTGTACGGCGACGTGCGCGTAGGGTCGAGCCATACCGCGCCCTCTTCGGTCTTTCCGAACTTCGATCCGCTTGCAGTCGTTACCAACGGCATCGTCAGCGCGTGAGCGGTCTTTCCCTCGACGCGCCGAATGAGCTCGAGCCCGGCGGTGATGTTTCCCCATTGATCGCTGCCGCCCATCTGCAGCGTCACGCCTTCGCGCCGATTGAGCTCCAGAAAATCGTACGCCTGCAGCAGCATGTAGGAAAACTCGGTAAAGGAGATTCCACCTTCGATTCGCGCCTGTACCGATTCTTTCGCCAGCATGTAGTTGACAGTGAAATGCTTGCCCACATCGCGCATGAACTCGACTGCCTTGAGCGGCCGCAGCCAGGCAGCATTGTCGCGCATCAGTGCGGCTTTCTTTCCGCTAAAATCGAGAAAGCGGGAAAGTTGTTTCTCGATGGCGCGGGAGTTGGCGCCGATCTCCTCCTCCGATAATAACTGACGCTCCGACGTCCTTCCGCTCGGATCGCCGATCATTCCCGTTCCACCGCCAACGAGCGCAACCGGCCGATGCCCGGCGCGTTGCAGATGCGCAAGTCCCATTACCGGCACGAGGTGACCGAGATGGAGGCTCGGAGCGGTCGGGTCGAAGCCCACGTACGCGGTCACTTCGGTCGTTGCCAGAGCGTCCGCCAAACCGTCCGTGTGTTGGTAGACCATACCGCGCCAAGACAGCTCGTCCAGCACTGAATTCTTCGCTTGCATCCGGGGAAGATATGGACGGCCGACCACCGTGTCACCTTCGGTGTATCACAGTTATCTTCTTTACTCCGCATGGCCGCCGACACCGACAACAAGCTTCGATTCCATAAGCGCCACCCAACGTTCGTCAGGGTGGTTCTGCTCTCCCTCACCTTCATCGTCGCACTCGGCACTGGATTCCTCTACGGTACCTGGGCGCTTATCTGTCGCGGCAGTCAGTGCCCATCGATCGAGATACTCGGCGAGTATACACCACACCAGACGTCGAAGCTCTATGCGATCGACGGAAGATTCATCGCCGAGCTTGGTCTCGAGCGACGCACACTGGTGAAGATCGACGAGATCCCGAAGATCGTTCAGGATGCGTTCATCGCCACCGAGGACAAGCGCTTCTACCAGCACGCCGGCATCGACTGGCATCGCACCGCCAGCGTCATTCTGCGCTCACCGATCCACGGCTACTCGCAGGGCTTCTCCACCATAACGATGCAGCTCGCGCGCAACGTCTTTCCGGAAAAGATCTCGCGCGAAAAGAGCCCGATCAGGAAAATCAAGGAAGCGAAGGTGGCGCGCGAGATCGAAGCGAAGTACGACAAGAAAAAGATTCTCGAGCTGTACCTCAATCAGATCGACCTCGGCCACGGCGCGTACGGAGTCGAGACCGCATCGCAGCGCTATTTCGGCAAATCAGTTCGTGATCTGAACCTCGCGGAAGCTGCAACGCTCGCCGCGCTTCCGAAGGCGCCCGCGCGTTACAACCCGGTCCGCTTTCCGGAGCGCGCGATTCAACGTCGCAACACGGTCCTCGGTCTGATGCACGACGCCGGTTTCATCAGTCAAGCCGACATGAGCCGAGCGCGGGCCTACCCACTGCAGCTCGCGAACAAGAGCGTGACGGGCGAGACGGCGCCGTATTTCGTTGAGTGGATACGACAGCAGCTCGACGCGCAGTTCGGCAAGCAGCTCTACGAGCAGGGGCTCAAAGTTTACACGACGCTCGATCTCGACATGCAAAGCGCAGGGGAGCGCGCACTCGAGCGGCAGGCGCGCGCGATCGAGGGGGGACGGTTCGGCCCATACCAGCACGAGACCTACGAGCACTACCTGGCGCACCGAGAGGGCGAAGAGGGAAGCGGCACTTCGCCCTATCTCCAGAGCGCGTTCATAGCCCTAGATCCGCGCACCGGCGCCGTCAGAGCAATGATCGGCGGACGCGACTTTGACGATTCCAAATTCAATCGCTCCGTTCAGGCGCTCCGCCAACCAGGGTCAACGTTCAAACCGATCGTGTATTCAGCAGCGATCCAGAACGGCAGACCGCCGTCATATCTACTCAATGACAGCGCGCTTAGCCTGGAGGTCCCGGGTCAACCCGAATGGACGCCCCAAAACTACGATCTGAAATTCCTGGGAGAGATTCCGCTTCGCGAAGCCCTCTATCTCTCCCGCAACGTTGCCACCGTCCGACTCGGCATGGAGCTCGGCGAGCAAACCGTTATAAACGAGGCGAGGAATTTTGGCATCACCACTCCAATTCCTCCGTATCCATCTATCCACATCGGAGCGGCTGACGTCTATCCGATCGAGCTCATCTCCGGTTACAGCGCATTTGCGAATCTCGGTGTCCGCGCCACTCCCAACGCGATCATAAGAGTCGAGAACCAGAAGGGCGAAATTCTGTGGCAGCCGACCCCCACGCGAACTCAGGTGCTTTCGCCCGAAGAAGCGTGGATCATGGTCGACATGATGAAGGATGTGATTCGTCGAGGCACGGGGGCGGGCGTGTGGGCGTCTGGTTTTCATCTGCCGGCGGCTGGCAAAACCGGAACAACGAACGACTACACCAACGTTTGGTTCGTTGGCTACACTGCCGATCTGATTGCTGGCGTGTGGTACGGGCTCGACCGTCCGCAGAAAATCAAGGACAACGCACAGGGCGGTGTTCTCGCCGCACCGGCGTGGACAGCGTTCATGACTGAGGTGTATCGACGTAAACCCGCTCCACCCGATTGGCCGAGGCCGCTGTCAATTGTGACTCGGGAGATAGACATCAGCAGCGGCTTGCTCGCGACGCCGTACTGTCCTCGTAATTTGGTAACGACCGAGTTCTACATCTCGGGAACGGAGCCGACGCGCGACTGCGACAAACATGGCCCGTACGCGAATCCGGGACTCACTCCCATCGACACCTTCAGTCCCATCCCGCTGACCCCACCGACTTCTGGCGGAGCTCAAACGCCGATCACAGTCACACCACCGCCGGTTCAGCCCGGTTACGAGCCGGTGCCATCACGAGGACAACAGCGTCGAATTCCCACTGTCTTCGACACGTCGACTCGGCGCGACACCGCGCGTCGAGTGCCGACGGTTTTCGACACCACTCGACGACCACCGCGACGCGACACAACCCGACGTGACACCACTCGGCGAGATACACTCCGTCGCGACACAACGCGTCCGCGGACAGATACAATTCCATCGGCCGTTCGTTCGCCGACCCCGCCGACCCCGCCGACTCCAATCCCGCGCTGATGCGTTACCACGCGCGTTGGGTGCTTCCCATTACCCAGCCGCCGATTGAAAATGGAACCGTCGTCGAAGCCGACGGGGTGATCACGTTCGTTGGCCCCAGAGCCGATGCCCCTGCCGGCCACGACTACGACCTGGGCGAAGCGATTCTCCTGCCCGGTCTCGTCAACACCCACACCCACCTCGAGCTCACCGCGATGCGGGGATTCCTCGAGGATTGTCGATTCGCTGCGTGGATCGACAAGCTCCGCCAGAGTCGGAACGAGGTGCTCGACACCGAGATGCTGGTCGACGCCGCGCGATTTGGAGTCATAGAAGGAGTCGAAGCAGGCATTACTACTTACGCCGATACCTGCTCGACTGGAGTGGCAATGCAGGCGATGCGCGAGCTCGGCGTCCGCGGAATCATGTACCAGGAAGTATTCGGTCCCGAGCCGTCGGGTGCAGACACTGCCATGGGCGAGCTCGAGAGCGTTGTAGACAAACTCCAGCTCGAGCAAACGGAGCTCGTGTCACTTGGGATTTCTCCCCACGCACCGTACACCGTTTCGGACGTGTTATACGAAGCGGCGGCGCGCTTCGCCAATTCGCGCAAGCTGTCGCTGGCGATGCATGTCGCGGAGAGTGAGCCCGAGTACGATATCGTTGTGCGCGGAAGCGGCGATTTTGCCAAACGCTGGCAGCGTCGCGGCATCGCCGTCGGGCCGCGGGCGAGGTCGCCGATTGCTCTTCTCGAGCGGCACGGCCTGTTGGAGCGCGGCACGCTTCTGATTCATTGTGTGCGCGTCGACGAGGAAGACATCGAGATTATTGCTAGCCACCGCTGCACAGTCGCGCACTGCCCGGCATCGAATGCGAAGTTCGGGCACGGCATCGCACCTTTGCTGCCGCTGATGGAAGCGGGAATTCGCGTCGGCATCGGCTCCGATTCGGTCGCAAGCAACAATCGAATGGACGTGCTCGACGAAGCGCGGCTCGCCGTACTAATTCATCGAGCCGCTACCCGGCGCCATGACGCATTCGGTGCGCACCAGGCGCTCGAGTTGGCAACGATCGGCGGCGCCCGCGCTCTCGGTCTCGAATCGCGCATCGGGTCGTTGGAGATTGGCAAGGATGCGGATCTCGCCGCGTTTCGGATTGATATCCCTCGGACCACACCGATTGGTGATCCGTACTCCGCGGCGATCTTTGCGCTGCCCGGGCGCTCAGCGGAGCTGGTGACCGTCCGCGGACGAGTTCTGGTCGATCGGGGACGAGTTCTCGCCGCCGACGAATCCCTCGCTAAACGCGTGCGAGCAATCGGAGCGGCTCTTTCAACGTGGGCGGCACGGCAATGATCGGGCGCTTCTGCATCCACAAAACTGAAGCGGGCAGCGGAGAGCTTCGCAGCTTTCTAGCCGGGAGCTACACCCAAACCTGAAAAAGCATAGCTGCCCGAAGAAGCGCGTTTGGGAACGCTCCCGGCTGCTAACTGCTCCGCTCTGCGCTCCCCGCTTCAGTTTTGCAGGGTACCAGCTAGACCGCCGATCCCGACCCTGGGCGGTGAGTAGCGAACCTACGTGTTGGATCGGTAAATTCCATCTTCCTTAAGAGGACTCTTGGATGGCCGTAGACAACCACCACCGTATTTGGCGCGACGGTAAGTTCGTGGATTGGGAAGACGCAACGATCCACGTCATGAGTCACGTCGTTCACTACGGCTCCAGTGTATTCGAGGGCATTCGCTGCTACGAGACACCCAACGGGCCAGCCGTCTTTCGACTGGGATCCCACATGCGGCGATTCGTGGATTCCTGCCGAATTTACCGCATGCCGCTCAAGTACTCGATCGAGGATTTGTCGAGGGCTGCAGTCGAAACAGTCGCTGAGAATGAATTGCCGCACTGTTACCTGCGGCCTGTCGCTATCAGGACTGGCGAGCAGATGGGCGTCCTTCCGCAGGACACGCCACTCGAGGTCTTCATCATCCCATGGACATGGGGGACTTACCTCGGCGCCGATGCTCTGAAAAATGGCGCTGATGTGTGTGTGTCGAGCTGGAGGCGTCCAGCTCCCGACACTATCCCAACGATGGCAAAGGCCGGCGGGAATTATCTCAATGGACAGCTCTCCAAGATGCAGGCGCGCGTCGATAACTATGTCGAAGGGATCATGCTCGATTCGTTCGGCCTGGTGTCGGAGGGAAGTGGAGAGAATCTCTTCCTCGTTCGCGATGGCAAGCTGTTCACGTCGACAATCAGCTCGGGAATTCTGAACGGGATCACCCGGGATTCAGTGATTCGGATCGCGCGGGACATGGATCTCGAGGTGATCGAGCAGTCGATCCCGCGCGAGATGCTTTACATTGCCGACGAGCTGTTCTTCACGGGGACCGCCGCTGAGATAACGCCGATTCGCTCGGTGGATCGCATCCCGATTGGAACAGGAAAGCCCGGTGTTCTCACGCTCGAGATCCAGCGCGAGTACATGGGACTTGCGACCGGCGTGCTGGAAGATCGGTATGGCTGGCTGACGCCGGTGCCAGCTCGCAAAGCCGCGTCGACGACGGCCCGGGGAAGAGCAGCGCGTGAGCCGGTAGGTGATATGTCAGCGGCACGCATCTGAGAAGGTTTAACTCGGGGGAGCTGCAACTTACGACTACTGGTTAGGGCGACGAGCGGAGCGGCCAGGGGCTGTGGGCTGCCACTAAATGCGAATTGAGTTTTGGCCCGTAGCCCCCAGCCGCCCCGCCCAAAGCCCCCGGCCGGTAGTCTTCAGTTTTGTTGCTCTCCATGAAGGCATGACGCTCGACTATTAGCCAGATTTCCGAGGGCGAGACGGGTAACGTAGGTGGATCGCTAATCGTCGGAGTAGTAGTGCGCCAGACACCGGTTTTTTTCTCCGCCGCTGCCCTCGGCCTACTGCAACAAAGGCGTGTCAGGCGGGTGGTAGTGTTGTACGAGTTGTATATTTTGGTGGGTTTGCCCAGGAGGAGTGCTTGATCGTTGGCTGTCTGGCACTGAATGCTTCGTTCGAGCCTTTGACGATGGTGCCGCTGCGCCGCGCATTGCGGTTGGTGATCGATGGGAAGGCGGAGATCGTCGAGGCAGATTTTGAGCGTGTAGTTCGATCCGAGAGGTTGACGCTTCCGCGTCCGGCGGTGATTCGGCTGACGCGCTTCATCCACGTCCCTCGCCGCTTCCGCCGACAGGTGACGAACACCTTCCTGTTTGCGCGCGACCGGTACCGCTGTCAGTACTGCGGACGCCTTCAGATCGAGCTCAAGCCGCGCGAATCCCTCACGCGCGACCATCTCATCCCGCTCTCACGGGGCGGTGTGAACGACTGGACGAACGTCGTAACTGCCTGCAGCCCCTGCAACACGCGGAAGGCGAACAACCTGCCAAGCGAGATCGGGATGCACCCGCTGCATCCACCGGTCGAGCCGCACTTCGTGCATTTGAGCTGGGCGGTCCGCCGTCTGACGCCGACCCAAGCGAAGTACATCCGGATTTTCTATGGTGAGGAGACGCTGCACCACCTGGAAGATCTCGAGCGTCACGGGCACCACGGCGGGCACAAGGTCAGTTAATCGCGGTTCTGTGGATGCCAGCTCGCGCCCGGATCTCGACGCCGAAGTACTAAGGGCGGAACGTCCCGGTCCTCGCCTCGTAGTGCCTCTTCTCCCCCCCGAGTAACCGCACGACCAGCGTGCGAACCCCTCGTCCCAACGCAGTCCCCGGGTTCCTCTTTCCGCTGACCGCCGGCTTGAGCTCCCCCCGCAGCCATCGCTGCACCTCATCGAGATCACTTAGCGACAGCGTCTCGACATCCAGCAGCAAGTTGTAGTACCCGCGCTGTCCCTTCTTCGGCAACGAGATCGCCACCTTGTACGGCGCCTCTGCTGCCTCCTGGGCGCCGTCAGCGCCCGGATAACCACCAAGCGATTCCGATTTCCCGTTCACGACGCGCACCACCTGATACTTTTTGCCGAGCACGTCGTACTTCAGGATGACGTCCCACTCGAACGCTGCCTTGAGGTCGTCGAACCATCGGCCCGACGTCCAACGCTCGAGACGATAATGCAATCGCGCCGGAAATCCGTTGGCCAGCAGGTCGCGCATCGACCCATCGGAAAGCAGTCCCGCGGATGAAACCGACGGAGCATCGTCGGCCCACGCGTTTAACGGTGGAGGAAGTACGTCGACATGCACTTTCTGCGCGGCGAGTGGCGTGGCAATCGCGAACCCGACTGCGGCGGCAAAGAGCTTCGGCTTCACCGAACGTCTCTCCCCGCGATCAGCTCCGAACTGCTCGTCGACATCGTTAAAAGCGGCGGCGCACCCGCAGAAACACGTTGGCCGGCTCCTTCGAGCTCGACACCGCCTTCGCTGCGTACACGCCGATTAGTCCGAGGTCGAGACCTAGTCCGACGTCGGTTCTGAACGTCCCAAAGCGCGGGAAGCTGTGACTGGAGTACTGGAGTGTTCCGGACGGCTGTCCGACGAGCCAGCCTCGCCCCGCATCGACGAATGCCACCGCGGTTGGCTGCACCGTAAAGCCGATTCCACGTAGTCGGATCGGCCTCGCGTTCAGAAAATCGAAGAACGAGGAGTGCAGCTCATTCCTGTATTCAAGCTGCGCGAGCGCGACCCGCTCGCACTGGGCGGGATTGCCCGGTGGGGGTGGACCTCCGTTGCTGCACTGCGACACATCGACTGTGCCTGGTTCGTACTTCCGGAAATCGAATCCCGGAACCGTTCCGATCCCGCCAACAGAGAATCTCCGCTCGAGTGGAAGCTCGTCACCATGCAGCCATCCACCGAGGACGAGCCTCCCATTGATCCACGTCGTGGGCGAAAGACGATTGTACCGGCGCAGATCGACAAGCCCGCGGCCGTACTTCACCTGCGGAGAAACGCTCGGACGCGCTAGCGGCGATGTTACTCCCGCATCGGTGATCCTTCCCGTTCCACGCTCGTACTCGGCGACGATCAACCAACCGGTTGACGGATTCTGTACGTCATTTCTGGTGTCGATGTTGGCGCGCAACACGCCGATGTGAAATCGACCGGCGTCCACGAGCGGATTTGCGCGCCACGCTTTCCCATTTCCGAAGATCGAGAACACTCTTCGCGCCCGCACGGAGGTCCATCGCTCATCGCTCCAGTCAGCGGACAAGCTGCTACGCGCACTCATGTTGAAGCTCGCAGTTGCCTTCCCGCCGTGACGATTGAAGTGATCGCGGAAATCGCGGTGGCCGAAGAATGCGGCGAGTCCCGCGTCCGGATCGGGGAGCTGCCAGGTCTCGACGGGTGTCATCAAATCGTAGGAAGAGACTCCTAGACCGTAGCCTCTCCCGCGACCGACGCGCATTTCCGCCACAATGCGATGGCCGAGATTCTGGTCGTCCCAGTGAAACGTGTCGGCGCTCCTGATGATTCCCATCACCGAGGCGTTCAGATCGGCGGCACCTATGCTGTCATGGAAGACCGGTCCGACATAAACCGGCAGCCCTTCGACACGGTTGTACGTTTTTCCGGAGCTGAGAATGAGTCCGCTGCTCCTGCTCGTTCTCGCCCACAGCCCCAACCGCTCGGCCGCTGAGTCAGTTCTGATTGTGTCGACGACTTGCGCGCGTGTGAGTGAGGGTCCGGCGCACGCCAGAAACAGGCAGACTGCTCGCATCGTCTTGGCTGTATTTGTCATGTCGGCCTTATACCCTCGTCGTGTTGATTCCGAGCCGTTTCATGCGCCGGTAAAGATTGGGTCGGTCCGTCTGCAGTCGTCGCGCGGCATCAGCAACGTTTCCTCCAGCCTCGGCGAGCGCTCGGGCAATCACCGATCTCTCGAAGCTGTCCAGTTTTTCCGCGAGCGAAGTCGGAGCGCGGGCAATTGTTTCGCGCGATTCGCCAACGCGCTCCTGCGCACGAGTGGGCGTCGTGACGAGAAGATTCTCCGTCTCGTCGCGGTCGACGATGAGGACGTCTTCTACTTGCTGTCCGGTGATCTCGGCGCCTGGATGCAGGATCGCGAGTCGCTCCACGATGTTGGCGAGCTCGCGAACATTGCCGGGCCACGGGTAGTCGCGCAGCAGCTGGAGCGCGTCACTCCTCCAGCGTGGCTTTGCCTGACCCGTCCGCTGCAGAAACTGCTCCGAGAAATGCTCGACCAGCTCGAGAATGTCGTCGCCCCTCTCGCGCAGTGGCGGAATCGCAAGCGGAATCACCTGCAGTCTGAAGTAGAGGTCCTCGCGAAACGTTCCCGCGCGCACCGCGCGCTGAAGGTCGTGGTTCGTCGCCGAAATGATCCGCACGTCAGCGCGAATGACTTTGTTCCCTCCGACTCGCTGGATCTCCTTTGCTTCGATCGCGCGGAGCAGCTTGGCCTGCGCATCGGGACCGAGATCGCCGACTTCATCAAGGAATAGAGTTCCGTGATGTGCCAGCTCGAATCGACCGATGCGGGTCTGCGTTGCGCCCGTAAATGCGCCGCGTTCGTGGCCGAACATCTCGCTCTCGACGAGGTCGCGCGGAATGGCCGCGCAATTCACTCGCACGAATGGTTTGTCCCGTCGCGCGCTCGCGTCATGAATAGCACTCGCGACGAGCTCCTTCCCCGTTCCTGATTCGCCGGTGATGAGCACGCGAGCGTCCGTGGGCGCAACCCGGGCTATCATCTCGCGAACAGCATCCATGGCGGCGCTCTTGCCGACCATCTGTCCGGCAAAACCCAGCTCCGCGCGCAAGGCCCGTGCGACGCGGCGCGTCTGCCTCAGCTCGAGCGCCGAAGATACAGCGAGCAGAACTCCCTCAGGTGTTAGGGGTTTCTCGAGGAAATTGAAGGCGCCCAGCTTGGTCGCCTTGACGGCATCCGCCAGGCCCGCCCGCCCGCTCATCATTATCACTGGAAGATCCGGCGCGATGTTGCGCAGTCGGCCGAGCGTTGCCATTCCGTCAAGCTCGCCGGGCATCATCAGGTCGACGAGCGCGACATCGAGCTCGCCTTCCTTCACCCGCGCGACAGCTTCGACGCCGTTCGGCGTCTCTGTTACCTCGTACCCTTCGCCCGTCAGCAGCGCGCCGACCATCCGCCGAATGTTCGGCTCGTCGTCGGCGATGAGGACTATCGGCACTTATGTCGTGCGATCCGGCGAAGCAGAGGACGACTGAATTTGGCGCGCATCGCCGGCGCCTCGTCCCTCGGAGAGCAACTTGGTGGTAAACCGCTGACCCTCGGAGATTCGTTCGACTTCGATTGCAACTGCCTCGAGAGATTGTTCCATTCGCTCGAGTCGATCGGACACCTCGGTCGGGATGCGTGGATTTCTGGATTCGGCATCCATCTTCCGCGAGAATGCCCTCGCGAGGGGAACGCCGATCGCGAGCACAATCGCAGTTGCAAAGGCGCCAAGCGGAACGGCTATCTCTGGTCCCATTTCAATCAGTCCTTACGGCGCCAGCGCCGTTTGCGGGTATCGTAAACTGTATCTCCGTTCCTTTGCCCAACGTGCTGGTGGCGTTCACAGTTCCATCGTGCGCCCAAATCGCTTGCCGCGCGATCGCGAGGCCGAGTCCGGTACCGCCCGGTTTGTTGGTGACGTACGGCTCCCAGATCTTCTCGAGGCTTTCCGGCGCGATACCCCTGCCATTGTCGGCCACGGCAATGCGTACCGCATCACGCTCACCCATTTTTGCTGCGCGCGCTATGACGGTGATGCGGCCGTTCTCTACCGAAGCATCGACGGCATTGAGGAGCACGTTGCTCAACGCGCCCGCGAGCGCTCCATTGTGACCGTACACCCGTGGAAGATTCTCGTCTATCTGCAGATCGAGAGCAATGCCGGGCGGGACGCTACTGCGCGCAGTGTAGCGAACGAGCTCACCCATGTCGACCTCCGAGGGTGGGCCCTCGGGAAGTCGCCCAAACTCGGCGAAACTTTTCGCCATGCGATCGAGGCGCTCCGACTCCATCGCAATGACGTCGACGTCTTCCTGTAGTGCGTCCGGCGCGTGTCCCCGCAAGCGCGCAAGGGCAAAACGAATTGGAGTGAGCGGGTTCTTGATTTCGTGCGCAACTCTGCGCGCTGTTTCTCGAAATGCGTGCAGCCGCTCGGCCTCCACCGCTTGCCGACGACCATGCTCGAGCTCGGAGACCATCTCGCGCATGCTGCGTCGCAGCGTCTCGAACTCCGGCGCGCCGCGTACCCTGCTCGTCGTAACTTCGATCATCGTGCTGCTGGCATCATCGCCGTTCTTTCCGGCTCTCGACACGATCGTCGGTTCAGGAGGTGGCGGCAGCGGCTCGCCGTGTCCAATCAGCTCCGTCCAGCGTACTAGCTCGTCGAGCGGCCGGCTCAGTTGGCGACTAAGATGTCCTGCCACCCTCGACGCCGCGCCGGTCAAAATGAGAAGGGCCAGGACACCAGCGATCGCGATCACGCGAACTGTTCGTCCGGCGAGAAAACTGTAACGCCGTGCCTGCTCCGCCGAGACTCTGAGCTCTCGTTCGTGCGCGTCAATCGCACGCCGCTGGGATGCCGTAAGCGGTGCCTGACGCGCGGCGGCGATAGCCTTCGCACCACTCGCTGCCACGCTATCCCATGCCGATTGGCCGGTAACGAAGGGAACAACGGTGCTGACTGTTCCGCTCCACAATAGCGTGAGCAGGAGTGCAGGGACGATCGCGAACAGCGACAGGATCAACACCAATCGCGTGCGGAAACGCAGTTGATTCATGGGGGTTTGGGTATAAATTATACCCGTACGGCGCGACTTCGAGGATCCGGCGACCGGTCAACTGAGGGTTGACGCGCTCGCATGGACCTGAAGACGCACCGCCTGCGGCATCCGTCGCAGGGTTGATACGGCGTGCAGCCGTCGCGCACAAAGAATCGCAGGCACGCAGCCTCGCACAGGTAATTCCCAAAAAAAATGAGTTCTCGACCACACCGGTCAGCGCACCCTAGTGCGCACAGGCAAGTCGCCCCGGTACATCGTGGCCCGCAGGCAATCGCGCCGATCCATCGCGGGCCGCAAGCAATGTCTTCCGCCACATTAGGCACGACCCACCACGCTCCCAACGCCGCACTGCTCATCGACTTCGACAACGTCACGATGGGCATTCGCTCCGAGCTCCAGACGGAGCTGAAGAATCTCCTCTCCTCCGACATCGTAAAAGGCAAAGTCTCCGTTCAGCGCGCCTACGCTGATTGGCGCCGCTATCCGCAGTACATTGTCCCGCTCGCGGAATCGTCGATCGATATGATCATGGCCACGGCTTACGGTTCGGCGAAGAAAAACGCCACCGACATTCGCCTCGCCGTCGATGCAATGGAGCTCGTGTTCACGCGCCCAGAGATCGGCACTTTCATTCTCCTCTCGGGCGACTCCGATTTCGCCAGTCTCGTCACGAAGCTCAAGGAATACGGCAAGTACGTCATCGGCGTCGGCATCCGCGAATCCTCGAGCGATCTCCTCGTCATGAACTGCGACGAGTACTACAGCTACAACGCGCTCGCCGGCCTCGTAAAGAGCGGTGAAGAAGAGGTCGTAAAGAAGGATCCGTGGGAGCTCGTCACCGAGGCAATCGAGCGTATGACACGCAACGGCGATGTAATGCGTGCGGATCGACTGAAGCAGGTGATGCAGCAGATCGATAGCTCCTTCGACGAGAAGAACCTCGGCATGTCGAAGTTCTCGCGCTTCGTAGCCGAAGCGGCCCATCGCAGCTTGCTGACACTCACAAAGCTCGAAAATGGACAATTCGAAGTTGGCCCGCCGCGCAACGTCCGTGGACTTCCCGCCGGACAGGAGCCGACAGAGTCGCACGCTCCGCGTGTTGCGGCAGCCGATGAAACCGAGTCTGCCGAGCGTTCGCGTCGCGGACGCAGAGGCGGGAGAGGTCGCGATCGTGAAGGACGCGGTCAGCGCCCGGCACCGCAGGCCGTGCGGACAGAACCAGAGTCTGCTGCGCAGACGGCGCCGCCTCGCGCCGAGACAAAACCGGCGGCTGGTGACGAGATCGGTTCCAGCGGCCTCCGCCTTCGGCGCGAAGAAGCGTTTGACCTCGTTCGTCGCGCTGTCAGCTCGAATGGAGGCGCACCGATTCGCGCCAGCCAGGCTCGCATTATTGCGCGCGAGCTGCTCGGACGCGACAGCGAGAGCCTGAGCGACCGCAACTTCACGCGCATTCTGCAGGACGCTCACGATGCCGATCTCATCGATCTCCGTCGGCGAGGCGCCGATTATGAAGTCTCCCCCGCCGCACCGGCGACTCCAGTCGGCGACCAGCTCGCGGCGATCGAACCTCCTAAAGCTATTGCGCCAGCGACGCCGTCCGCTCCGATCGGCATGGGTGCTCGTAGCGGCGGACTTGCTCGCGGGCGTGGACGCGGGCCGATCGGTGCACGCGTTGGTATTTTGCCCCCGGATCTGCTTTCCGTCGGTGTCGTCGAGACATCGCGACCCGCGCCGGAAGCTGTGACGACGGAGTCCATTCCTGACCTTCCTCTTACTGGCGAGGACGCGCTCTCCGACAGCGATCTGAAACCTCGCCCCACCGGACGGAAGCGCGCGTCGAGCGAGGAAGGTGGGGGCAAGCCGCGCCGCGCGCGCAAGTCGGCCGCGGCATCGGACGAAGAAAGCGAAAAGCCCGCACCTCGGCGTGCCGCTCGCAAGAGCCGCAGCAAAACCAGCAGCGAGTAGCATCCTTGGCTCGCGGCCGCGCCTGGAATTCAGGCGCGGCCGCGTTCTGCCGCGCGCGTTCTACGAGCGCGAGACGGAGGTCGTAGCGCGTGGGATGCTGGGCACCGTCCTCGAGTGCGAAACCGACGCCGGTACCGCGAGCGGAATAATCGTCGAGACGGAAGCCTACCTCGGCGAGCATGATCTGGCCTGTCACGCCGCTGTCGGACGTACCGCGCGAACGGAGCATCTCTACGGACCCCCGGGAATCTCGTACGTCTACTTCATCTACGGGATGTACTGGTGCTTCAACGCGGTGACGCGGTCGGAAGGATTGCCGAGTGCGGTGCTCGTCCGCGCCCTGGAGCCACTCGATGGACTCGCGCTGATGCACAAGCGCCGCCCGCGCATCGGGAACACTCTCGATCTGACGAACGGCCCGGGCAAACTCTGCACGGCACTCGGCGTCACCGGCTCGATGAGCGGCAAGAGTCTTCAACGGCGTCCGATCGTAATTCGCGAAGGCGAGCCCGTTGCCGATAACCAAATCGAAGTCACGGCGAGAATCGGGATCACCAAGTCGGCGGACTGGCCGCTTCGTTGGATCGTTCGCGGGAATCGATTCGTGTCGCGCGGAAAAGTCTCGGCGTAAGGATCGCGAAACGCTACGCACCTACAAAACTGAAGCGGGGAGCTGAGAGCAGCTCAGCTGCCTAGCTAGGAGCTTTCTTACTCGCCGGAAAAGCTCCGAGCTAAAAACTGTGAACGCTGCACGCTCCCCGCTTCGGTTTTACGGATGCCGGCTCGGGTCCGGATCTTGACTACGGAGCCCTCAAAAAAAACGGCCCCTTTCGGGGCCGTCATCCATTGAAAGGGTGCGCCAAGAGCTGCTATTCCCGTTCGATGGAGCTACCAAAGTTCCAGCGAAGGCCGAACTCGAAGAACGAGAGAACGCTCGAGAAGAGAAAGCTGGGATTGCTCGGCACCAGCGTCTCCTGCGCGAAGATCGCAAACCGCATTGTCTGAATTTGGACGCCTCCCATCCCCACCACCGCGCTACGACTGCGATGGGATTCAACCTCGTCCAGGAATGCATTACTGGGAAACGAAGTGGTGCTGTCTACGAAGACGCGAGCGTCGCCAAGTATTACGATCGTGTAACCCAGACCCGCGTACGGTGTGATTCCGCCAAAGTGTTTGGGAAACGCGACGCCAGCGACAGTGATTCGGCGAAGGTCGTTGACGCGGACCGTCCTGTTCGTCGCAGCTCCATTGTCGAATACCGAGATGTCGCGCTCGAAGATCGATTGATTGCCTGATACATAAAGGCCGCCCTTCGTCCGCGTGATCAGCCAGTCGACACCCATGTCAACCGTCGACGTGTTGCCGCGGCCCGGCGCCGTGAAGGTGTTGATTCCGGACTTGAATCCCCAGAACCAGGAGTTGTCGAAATTCCGCATCTCCTGCGCGCTGGCGCCGGCGGTCACGACGAACGTGGCGATCACTGCCACGGCGACTGCTCTGAGCTTCTGCATTTACGCGTCCCCTAGATTATGCCTAGCTTTGTCCCGACGGTCTTGAAGGCCGCGATGGCCTTGTCCAGATCGTCGCGTGAGTGAGCAGCGCTGAGCTGACAACGCACCCGCGCCTGCCCCTGGGGCACGACCGGAAAGCCGAACCCTGTCACAAAGACGCCTTCGTCCAGCAACATGTCACTCATTCTGATGGCAGTGGCGGTCTCCCCTACGATTATGGGGACGATTGGGGTCTCTCCCGGAAGAGGTTTGAACCCGGCCTCGCTGACAGCTTCCCGGAAGTAGCGGGTGTTGTCGCGCAGCTTCTTCACTAGCTCCGGATGGTGCTCCAGCTGCCTGATTGCCCCGAGCGCACTCGCCGCCACAGTGGGCGGAAGTGCGTTGGAGAACAGCTGCGGACGCGATCTCTGGGTGAGCATGTCGCACAGAGAAGCCGGCCCGGCCACGAATCCGCCCGCTGCACCGCCGAGCGCCTTGCCGAGTGTCGAGGTGATGATGTCGACTTCGCCGAGCACGTTGAAGTGTTCAGCAGTGCCACGGCCAGTTGCGCCGAGGACTCCGGTTCCGTGCGAGTCGTCAACCGCTACGGTCGCGTTGTAATCCCGGGCCAGCTGCAGAATCTCGGGAAGTTTAGCAATGCTGCCCTCCATCGAGAACACGCCGTCAGTCCAGATGATCCGCCGCCGCGCACTCTTCGCGGATTCGAGCTTCGACCTCAGATCGTCGAGATCGGAATGCTGATACACCGCGGTCGTGCACTTCGTGATCGCTTTCGCGAGCCTGATCGAGTCGATGATCGACGCGTGGTTCAGGGCGTCCGACACGACGAAGTCATTCTGCTCCACGATAGTTGCTGTCAGTCCCTCATTCGCATTCCATGCCGATACGTAGCTGAGTGACGCCTCGGTCCCAACGAGATCGGCAATTGCCTGCTCGAGCTCCCGGTGCACAGTGAAGGTACCGCAGATGAATCGGACACTCCCTGTTCCGGCGCCGAATTTCTTCAGCCCATCCATTCCCGCTGCAATCACGGCCGGATCGTTGCACAGCCCGAGATAATTGTTGGACGAAAGGATCAGGACTTCGCCGCGTCCCTCCATCTGAACCCTCGCGTCCTGCGGCGACGCGAGATAGTTGAGTCGTTTGTAGACCCGCTCCTCTTTGAGCTTCTCGATGCCGGTCTTGAGCTCGGAATCGAAGTTCTTGTTCAGCGCCACGACATCCTCAGTGTGATGCGAAAGTTTTCTCAGGCGACTTCGAAGATTACCTTGCCCGCCTCGCCCGATTTGATTGCGGCAATCGCCGCGTCGGCTTCCGAGAGCGGAAATCGGTGCGTGATGACGGGAGTCGGGTCGAACTCTCCCGATCGCAAGAAGCGCGTCATCTGGTGCCACGTCTCGTACATGCGCCGGCCAACGACCCCGTAGATAGTGAGGCCCTTGAAGATCACCTCCGTCGCCAGATCGAAGTCCACCTTCTTGGCTGGAATTCCGAGCATCTGCACTCGGCCTCCGACGCGCACGAGCGCAAAAGCCTGATGAATCGCGGCCGGCACCCCAGACATCTCGAGTACGACGTCCGCTCCAAGTCCTCCAGTAGCGTCCTTCACGATTCTCGCTGCCTCCTCCGGATGTACCGCGTCGTCCGCACCCATATTCTTGGCGAGCGCGAGTCTGGTATCGTTGACGTCGGTCGCGATTACTCGTGACGCGCCGGCGGCCTTGCAAATTCCGACAGCGAAAATTCCGATGGGTCCGCAACCCGTCACCAACACGACCGCTCCCGGGATTTCCGCGGTGAGCACGGTGTGAAAGGCATTACCCATTGGGTCGTGAATTCCACCGACATCGAACGAGATCGCGTCATCGAGGTGCCACACGTTGGTCGCGGGCATCGAGATGTAATCAGCGAAACAGCCGTCACGATCGACTCCGATGATTCTGGTGTAAGGACAAACGTGCGAGTTGCCCGTTCTGCAAAGAAGACAGCGTCCGTCGACAATGTGTCCTTCTGCCGTGACGCGGTCTCCCTCCTTCACGTCGGTGACCAGACGTCCAACCTGAACTACTTCGCCCGCGAACTCGTGGCCGACTATGAACGGCGGCTTGCACCGTCCCTTCGCCCAGGCGTCCCAATCGTGGATGTGCACGTCTGTGCCGCACACTCCGGCACGTCGAACACGAATCAGAACCTCGTCCTCACGGATTCTGGGCTCCGCGACATCCTTCAACTTGAAACCGGGTGACGCGGATTCTTTTACCAGCGCTTTCACTTAGCAGTTACTCCGTGGAGAGTCGAGAAATTTCTTGCTTTTGCAGCCGGGAGTCTAGCCTGACAAGTGCGACCCGGTTTTGGAAGTGATGATGCGCTCGAAGAAATCGGCTGCTCGGTGGATTGCACGCACATCTCTTGCACTCCAATTCGCGACGAGTCCACACGTGATGTGATCTCGTCGTCGCAGTTAGTTCCTTTGTAACTCGCGGCCCGTCAGGACGCGATGCAGCAATCACCGACTCCATCTGGAGCTGGTGAGTTCTACTTCATCGTGGAGAGACAACATGGCAGCAGCGAAGAGGGGCGGACGCAGAAGGAGTAAGGCTGCCCGCAGCGCATCGGCGCGCAAGGGAGCTCGCACACGCGCACGGAACAAAGCAGCGCGCAAGGCAGCGCGTAAGCGCAGGTAGGTCATTTCGAGACAGACAGACAGAAAAGCCGGCGATCGCCGGCTTTTTTGCGTCGACAGACAACTCATTGCGAGTATCTGCCGCTCGCCAGTTCTACGATCCGAGCGATGAGCGCTGGATACTCGAGTCCGCCTTTCGCCGCCGCCCGTGCGAATTCGCTCTTCTGCTCGAGATAGCAATTCGGATTTGCCTCGATCACGTAGATCTGTTCCTTGGCGGTGACACGGATGTCGATTCGGGCGTAGTCCCGGAGCCGCAGCGCCTGAAACGAATCCACAGCGACCTGCTGAATCTTTTGCGTCAGCTCCTCTGAGAGATCAGTCGGAAAAATTGACTGCGTCCCCTCGAACTGCGCTCCCTTCTCGTCGCCATCGTCACCCCACTTCGCTTCCCAGCTCGCAATTTTGGGCAAGCCCGCTGGAAACTTCGAGAAGTCGAGCTCAATGAGCGGGAGTGCTTCCACCCTGCTGTTGCCGATGACGCCAACGTAGAACTCTCGGCCTTCGATGAATTCTTCGACCAGCACTGGCGACTGATATTCCTGTTGCGTGCTGCTGATTACATCGAGCAGCTCCTTGACATCGTTGACCACTGATTTCTGCGTGATCCCCAGCGATGCGTCTTCTCGACCCGGTGTAACGAAGATCCAGAAGATTGAGCAGCGCCGCGACATTGGACTCCAGCGCACTCTTTCCCCGAAACGATTCCGCCAGATTGAAAACGAGATCGGGCTGTGGGTTGGTCAGGTCCCATATCAGTGGCTCGACAGAATCGTCGACCGCCAAACGTCGGGTCGTGTGACCATTTTGCGCCAATGCCGCATCGAGCTGGTCGAGCAACGGGTCGACCGGTGGATCGAGAGCGTCCTTGCTGTGCAAGACCGTGATCTTCACGAATCCCCTGCGGATTCAGTCCCGTCGATTGCGTTAGTGTGACGGTAGTTCATCATGACGGCGGTTCCGAACGCCGTGAGCTCGATGAGAGTCGCTGCCTCGAGCCCGCCGAGCCGGAGACCGAGCTGCGCCGCGCGCGCAGCGAGGAAATCCACGAACTGCCGCACTACCGACGCATTCTCTCCGGTCCAGTAGGCGATGCGCGTGACGATCTCGCGCTTGTGCCGCGCGATGAAATCCGCGGCCGATGCCGCGGCGGGTGCGTGCTCCTCAGTCACGAAGATCGTCCTGAGGTCGCCGTCGAAGAGCCGCTGATCGCGAATCGGAATCTTCTCTTGGTTGTCTTCGTAGTGCTGCGCCAGGGTGTACTGCATCGCGGCGACGGGGAGATCATCAGCGGACGGCTCGGGAACCTCAGGAATCTGGTGCGCGATCTCCACCATCACCGTGTCCACGTACTCGAGTTTCACCAACGCTCCCCACCCCTCATATGCGCGGCGCCAGTCTAGTCCGGGAGTCAGCCATACCGCGAATGTTTCGGCAAAATCCTCGTCCGGGTGCTTCTGCGCGTACCAGCCGAGGATGTGTCGCACGAACTCGCGGGAGAACGGATCGGCGCGGTATCGCTCCCGGTACGGACGGGAGTACGGTCCGAACATCTTTCGCCAATCGGGTCGATCGTAAAGGCGATAGGCGTAGTTGAACGCATGACCAGCCTCGTGCCGCAGATAGCGCATCGACTCTTCGGCGCTCTCGACCGCCGAGGAGTAATCCTCCTCGATCTTGGAGAGCCGCGCGTCGGCGAGATAGAACGGCACCCCGATTAGCGGGGTTCCGTCCGGACAACCCCACTGGTCGCTCAGGTAAACCGGCGGCCTGAAGTCGAGACCTTTTGCCGCGAGCTCTTCGTAAAGCTGGTTGACCAGCTTCTCGAGGAGCGTTCCGCGAATCTCGAGACCAATGTCCGAGATGCGCTGCGACAGGAGCGCGTGACGCTCTCCTTCCCAATTGGGAGCCGCGTGTTCCACTAGAGCATCATTTAAGTAAGAGTTCTGTAACTGCAACTAAAGACTACCCGCTGGGGGCTTTAGGCGGGACGGCTGGGGGCTACGAACTGGGCTTAAAGCCAGGTGGAACTAGCCCGAAGCCCCAAGCCGCCCCGCCTGCGGCTCCCCGCGGGTAGTCCTCTTTTTCCGTCGAGGGCTAGATGCAAAAAACCCCGCACAACCAGCGGGGCTTTGAGTAGATCAGATCCCGGAACAGCTACGCGGCGCGGGTCGCGGTTTCGGTAGCTGCTGGCTCGGGGACCGGTCCCCAGATATATGCGGAAAACATGGGAGTGGGTTCCGTCCTGTCTCCCCTGGAAATGATGATGCCGAGCGGCTCGGATGACTCGGTTTCCTTACGATCCTTCTTCATCGACTGTCTCACGTTGAGTTTTGTTCACTGGTGCGCACTGGTGCGCGCCGCCCTTGAAAGCAGTGCGCGTGCCACGCTCGACGCTTGACGTATCTTATTGTTAATCAATTACTTACGGACTGACTGGGTCGCGCAGGCCTTGGGAGTGTCGCAAAACGACACTTGGTAAGAGGACACCCGTGTGCTTATGACACAGGATCTGAACTGGCGATTTTTTCTAAGGATCAGCTGGCGATTTTTCTGGCCAGGAAGCTCTTGGACGAGCTAGAGTCGTCTTCGATCGAGATCGACCAGCCCCTGTACTGACGCCGCAGCTCCGACACAGACAGGCCGCGCTGTCCGCGCACGATTGTCCCGACGAGATGAACACCGCCCTCTCGAGTCGCGCCCTGAAGAAGCTCGAACGCCCGACCGCGTTCTGCCGCCGTAAGTCCCGTGAATGCGTCGGGTGTGCACACCACCGCGCCGAGTGGTACGTCTGGCGACCAATCAGTAATATCGGCGACGTAGCTCTGAATCCTGTCGGCGAGCCCTGCCGCGTGGGCTGCATTCATTACTCGCTCCAATGAATTCAATTCGCGGTCGACCGCAGTCACTTCACACCCGTGCGCGGCGAGATAAAGCGCCGTGCGATCAATATCTCCACCCGCGACGAGCACGTTCGATTCAGCAGGCGGGTGAACTTCGCGAGCGAGGACTCCGTCGGCGCGGATGCCCCAGTGCTCGGGACGACGGTACTCCTCGAGCAGCTTCAGCCGCTTTCTCCGCCAGGTATCGTAGCCAGGAATGCGCAGGCGCTTTCGGATGATGCGATCGACTTCGGCCCAAAGCAGAAGCTCATCCATGGCAAACTGCTCGCCAGCTCGCAGAGACGCGGCGGCTTCGTCGCCAATCTTCAGAATGGCGGAGCGCGACACGGACTCTTTGTAATTCTCGATCTCGTTCTCTACGTACAGCTCGTACTCGTGCTTGAGAGAGCGAGGTATGTGTTGCGCCATGGCGTCGGGCAGAGGACAGGTGCTGTAGCCAGGTGTTTAAAGTAGACGGACGGACTCCTGCCGCAAGTGTCAGTTCACAGCTCAACTGCTGAAGCTGATCCGGGTCGTGCGTAATGAGCGCGTCGCTCGCTCACGCAGAGCGCAGCCGACCGCCCGCTCTATCCTCTAGGCTGCGGCGGATATCAACCCAACTCGAACCGCGTAGCGAACTAGACTGACGACATCGTGCATCTGCAAACGCTTCATTACTTCGCCGCGATGACTCTCCACCGTCTTGACGCTCAGCTTCAATCGGTCGGCGATCTCCCGCGTACGATGTCCCGTCGCAACCATGCGCAACACCTCAAGCTGACGCGGAGTGAGCTTGTGCAGCGGGCGGCGGATGGAGACAGCGGTCGAGATCGAGCTTGAAAGGCGACTGAGATTGGCTTTGAGGATTACGTCTTCACAGCCGTCGCGGAGACATGCCACTGTTTTCTCGCCGTTGAGCGAGTTGCTCACGATGATGAAGGGCGTGGTCGGCCGTACCTTGCGGAGAAGAGCCAACGCGGCGCGCGCATCGAAATGCGGAATTGAGTGCTCCGAGAGCACAACGTCTGGACCGAAGTCTTCAAGGGCAATGGCGAACTCATCTTCACAGTCGACGCGCTTGGTGATGGCGGCCACTCCAGCGCGGCTCAACTCGTGCTTTATGAGCTCGACGTCGGCCTCGTTCTTTTCCAGAAGCAGTACACGTAGGGGCTTTGTCATAGGGCGGGAAACACTTCCACTGCGCGTCACGTCTCCGGCAGACGCTCTGGCACCGCGACAAGATCATTGCGCAGTCGCACGGATCCCCTCATTATGGAGCTTACCGTGCCATTGTTCATCTTTACTATACTTTGCTGTACTTTGCTAAGCAAGTTCGGCGACTTTGACGAACTCTTTCGTGACGGCAGCTCTAGCATCGGGACGGAGCGGTCCGTCAGCTTATCACGACTTCGGCGAGGTGCCTATTGGGTAAACCCCTGAGGGCTCGTCAGAGAACCGACGAGAGCGAGCTGCTGGATATCGGTGA
>WNGL01003608.1_pt1 | contig 22800 bp, 20 predicted proteins | sample 5400591 | NCBI WGS metagenome assembly WNGL01 (sample SAMN13153377, study PRJNA577476) | soil metagenome | isolation source: 80 cm soil or saprolite under Garry oak tree replicate 1 | place: USA:California | collected 2016-06-15 | reverse complement strand
GGGTGTCGTGACGTGGGCAGGGGAGGTGAGCTACACGGACGTGACCGAGCTGGCCGATGCCATCGCACGCCTCGCGGCGGAAGCCCCTGCCGGCTGCCGGCGGCTCAGGGTCGTTCTGGAGCGGCCCCCGGCGCAGTTCCGGACGCTCCCGGACCTGCCGCCGGTGAACGCGCGACATCTGGCGGCCCTGGTGGCACAGCAGGCTGGCCGGTTCTTCCGGAAGAACGGCCAGGCGCTCGTCACCGACGCCGCGTGGGTCGGAAAGGAGGCGCCCGGAGTCGCTCGCGCAGCGGCCGTCGAGGAGCCACTCGTCGAGGCGATCGCCGCCGGCGCCCGCGCGGCTGGACTGTGGCTCGAGGCGATCGCGCCGGCAGACCAACACAAGCTCAGGCTGCTCCCCCATAGCGAACGAGAGAGTCGGGAGCGGGCTGCGCGGCGCCGTACCAGGCGGCTGGCCCTGGCGACCTGCAGCGTATGGCTGACGGCTGGTGCCCTGTTCTGCGGCCGGCTGTTGTTGGAGCAAAGAGGTGTGGAGCGGGAGCTGGCCGCGCTGCGCCAACCCCTCGCTGCCGTGCTCGAGGCCCGCCGCGAGCTGCGGGATGCCGAAACCTCGCTCAACGCCATCGCGGCAGCCGAACGGGAGCGGGGTCGGAGTCTCAAGGCACTCGCGGCAGTCACCGGCGCGCTTCCGGATTCGAGTGTCGTGACCAGGTGCCCGCCTCAATGGCCCTGCGGTGAGGGAAACAATCGCGGGGCGGGACTGGGAACGGTTCACGATCCTGTTCGGACGGGACGGGGGACGAGGGACGGGGGACGGGTCATGACCGGGAGAGATCGTCGCGCTCTGATGCTCGGCGGCGCGGTTGTGATCGGCGCGTTGCTGGTTCTCCGCGTGGTGCCATGGGGTGTACGTGGCGTGCTCGGAGCCGAAACGGGTTTGCGTGAGCGCGCGACGCTGCTGGCTCGGGCCCGGGCGGACCTGGCAGATGCCGGCGTGTTACGGGATTCCGCCGTGCAGGTCGGTCAGGCGCTGGTCGGCCTCGCGCCCAAGATCCTGAGCGGCAACTCGGCGGCCGAGGCCGTGGCAGATCTGTCGGCTCGCGTGAACATGGCGGTCTCGGGTCATCAGGCGAAGCTCGAGCGCGTGGATCCGCTGCCCGATTCGCTTCGCGCGGGCCGGCTGCGCCGGGTGGCGCTCCGGGCGGCTTTCGAGTGTGATGTGCGCGGGCTCGCCGGTGTCCTCGAGGGACTGGAGTTCGGAAAAGTCGCGCTCTCTCTACGAGAGCTGCGGGTGACGGCCGTAGACGCGGGCTCGGCGGACAAGGCGCCCGAGGTGCTGAGGGTCGAGATGACGGTGGCGGGGTGGTTTCTCGGGGCTCGGGACTCGGGGTTCGGGACACGGGAGGCCCCTAAGCAATGAGCGCCGCTCAGGTGAATGCGGCGCTCGTGGCGATTGGCTCGGTCGGGCTCGCTCTGGGCCTCCGTTTGGTTACTTCGCCCCTGGTGCGCGTCGTTGTGCCACCGCGTATCGGAACGACATCGACCGCGACAGCCCTCCCACCCCGGGCGCAAGGGGATTCCCTCGTCGCGGCGCTCGTCGGGAAGGATCCGTTTCGGGTGACACGGCGTCCCGCAACGGTCCTGTACGACGCCGTCCGACTCGCGCAACCCGCTATTCCCCCGACTCCGAAGCCTGTGCTCGCCCTGGTCGGAATCGTGTGGGACAGTGGCAAGGATCCCACGGCACTCGTCGAAGGAATCCCAGGGGCGGACGGGCCGCGGCCGGTGCGACAGGGCGAGACGATCGCGGGACTGCGGGTAAAGACCATCAAGCAGGATCGCGTGCTAATCACCGGGCTCGATACGACGTGGACGCTGACGGTGAGGGAGCCGTGGCGGTAAAGGGCGGCAGAGGGCGGCAAAGGGCGGCACAGGTTGCCGTCGTGTGGGCACTGGCTTTCGCGCCGTGGGCTCGAATGGCGGCGCAGGATACCGCCGCGGTCCGCACCGCCAACGACAGCGTTTCCGTCCGGTTCGTGGATGCCGACATCCGCGGCGTGATTCAGACGCTCGGTCGGTATCTCCCGAAGCCTGTGTTGGTGGGGAACCTTCAGCCGGCCAAGGTCTCACTGGAGACCCCTGTGCCCGTGCCGCGGGCGGGCGTGCGCGAACTGCTGAAGGGATTGGTCGAGTCCCAGAACCTCGAATTCACGGAGGATTCGAGCTTCTTCCGGATCGGGCCAGCCCGCCCGTTGCCGCCTGGCGGGGCGGGGGGCGGTGCGGTGCCGCCGGGGGGCGGAGGGGTCGGGCAGGGTGCCGCACAGGTCCAGCTGTTCGTCATCCGCCTGAAGCACGCCCGCGCGGCGGACGTGGCGGCGACGGTGAACCTCCTGTTCGGCGCGGGGGGCGAGTTCTCCGGTCGCGCGGGCCTGTCGGCACCCACGCTTTCTGACGAACTCCGCCGCAACGTCGTGCCACCAGCAGGCGCTGCAGCTGCAGCGGCGCCGGGCCAGCCCCCGGCGCCGGCCTCGAAGTCGGCGGCGCTGTCTGGGCCCGTGACGATCGTGCCGGACGAGCTGACGAATTCCTTGTTGATCCGGGCATCTCAGCAGGACTACGAAATCCTCAAGCAGGGCGTTGAGCAGCTGGACATCCGGCCCCTCCAGGTGCTCATCGAGGTCATGATCGTCGAGGCCAGGCGTGATCGGAGCTTCTCGTTTGGAGCCGATTTTTTTGTGCCACCGCAATCTATCGACAAGGGAAACGGCTCGGCAGACGCGGCGAGTGTGGGCGGCGGGCTCGGCGACCTGGTGATTCACTTGATGAATCTCGGGCACGCGCAGATCGACGCCACCTTGCGAGCGGCGGCGACGAAGGGCGACGTGCAGATCGTGTCTCGTCCTGTCCTGCTCGCGTCCAACAATACCGAAGCCCGGCTGTTGGTCGGTTCGCAGGTGCCCTTCGTACAGGTAAGCCGCTCTCTCCCGACCGAGACCCCGACGCGCGATCAGGTGGTTCAGTACCGGGACGTCGGCACGAAGCTCACCATCCGGCCCACGATCAATCAAGACGGCTACGTGTCGCTCATCGTGCAGCAGGAGGTGAACCAGGCGACAACGGAAGTGTTGTTCGACGCACCCGTGATCTCGACGCGTGAGGCCGCGACCCAGGTGCTCGTGAAGGACGGGCAGACGATCGTGCTGGGCGGCTTGCGCGACAGGCAACGCAACGCCAACCAGACCGGGATCCCGATCATCTCTCATCTCCCGATCATTGGCGGCCTGTTCGGCAGTGCTGACCGGAGTAGCTCAGCCACGGAGCTGTACTTGTTCCTGACGCCGCGCATTCTCAAGACCGACGCGGACGCCGATAGCGTAACAGCGCCGCGGTTGCCAAAGGGGGTAGAGCGGTGATCGTCGGCGTCTCACCCGCCATCCGGCGGGCGCTCGTGCTTGCAGAGCGCTACGCCCGGACGCCTCTCCCAGTCCTGTTGGTCGGCGCGACGGGGACAGGCAAGGAGCTGTTCGCCGAGCATATTCACGAGCGGAGCGGGCGGCCGGGACCGTTGGTGGACGTGAACTGTGGTGCGCTGCCGCGCGAGATGGTCGAGAGCCTGCTGTTCGGCCATCGACGTGGGGCGTTCACCGGCGCCGTCGATTCCAAAGTTGGCCACGTGGAACGCTCCGACGGGGGGACCCTCTTCCTGGACGAGCTCGAAAGCCTCGCTCCGGACGCCCAAGCAAAGGTCCTGCGAGTGCTCGAGACGGGGCACGTGCAGCCCCTCGGCGCCCCCACCAAGCAGCGCGTCGACCTCCGAGTGATAGGCGCCGTTCAGGACGGCATCGGCGAGGCACTTGCGAGTGGGCGGTTCCGCCGCGACCTCTTTCAGCGCGTCGCGGGTGTAGTCATCGACCTGCCCCCGCTCGTGGCTCGTCTTGAAGATGTGGTACCCTTGGCGCGGCACTTCGCGAGCCTACGCGATCAGGAGTTGGAGCCCGACGCCGCTCGCGCGCTCCTCAACTACACGTGGCCGGGGAACGTGCGCGAGCTACGCCTCACCATCGAGCGTGCTGGACACCTCGAAGCAAATGGCTCGATTACGGTGGGCGCCGTGATGGAAGCGATCGAGCTGGGTTCTGTCGCAGCGCCGCAGGTTACCGGAAACCTCGACGAGCGAACTCGGTTCTTCAGAACGTGCCAGGCCTACCGATGGAACTCCGCTGCCATCGCCAAAGCGCTGGGCGTTAGTCGGACGACGCTGCACCGGCGCCTGCGCGAACTCAGTATCTCGCTGCGGCATGCGAAGAAATACGACCTTGCGCCGCCTAGTGATCAGGTCGACACGAACAACGGCGTCACGAGCCGCTGAGCCGGCGGTACGGCGCCGAACACCACGCCGCAGTATCACTTTGTTCCATCTTCTTCCGCACAATCTGAACCAATGGATCCGCTGTCTTGTGACCGGCCGGTCCTAAGTCGTTGAGAAACAATTGACAGCGAAGATTCGTGAATCGGCACGTTGGGTGCATGAAACGGCTCCGTCACTCATGACGGAGGGTCGTATGGGTTTCGTGCACGAAAGCGTTCTCTCGGCACTGGAAGCACGTCCCACCATTCGGAGCGCGACACGGACAGCAACACCTCTCAGAATCCGATGGGTCAATCACGCCTCGTACGTGCTGACGGCCCGTGATGTCCACCTCATAACGGACCCCTGGCTCTTCGGGAGCGCGTTCAATAACGGCTGGGACCTGATTTCAGAGACGAAGTTTGCTCTGGACGACTTTCGGGACATTACCCACATCTGGTTTTCGCATGAACACCCCGATCATTTCGCGCCGCCCGTTCTCAAGGCGATCGACCCGGCAGTTCGCGCCAATATCACGGTCCTATTCCAGGAGACCAACGATCATAAAGTGCTTGATTTCTGCCACGCCTTGGGTTTCAAAGTCCAGGAGCTGCGAAACCACCGGTGGCACGCGCTCGCTCCGGGGCTCCGAGTGCTTTGCGGGAAAGTCCCTTTCTATGATTCGTGGCTGCTGGTCGAGACGCGGGGGCTCAAGATTCTCAACACGAACGACTGCGTGGTAGACGGTGAGGCGATTGCGGGCGACATTGTCCGGCACACTGGCACGGTGGACGTGCTCCTTACCCAGTTCAGCTACGCGAACTGGATTGGAAACCCCGATGACCGGGAGCTGCGGGAGGAGTCTGCCCGCGAGAAGCTCGAGCGCGTCAAGATTCAGGTGTCCACCTTCCGGCCCACGTTCACGGTCCCATTCGCCAGTTTCGTCTATTTCTCGCACGAAGAGAATCGCTATCTGAACGACGCGATCAACACCATTGAACGGGCGCACAACTTCATTCGGAGGGAGACCGACACCACTCCGGTGGTTCTCTACCCCGGAGATGACTGGGACATCGGGTGCGATCCGGCGCGTCAGAACGCCACGGCCCTCGACGCCTATCGGCGCGATTATGACCTAGCGGCGAAACCGTTTCGCAAGACGAGTTCAGTGTCCTTGGAAGAGCTATGCCGCCTGAGCCAGGAGTACGTGGCGCGCATCAAGAGCAAAAACAGTGCGCTTCTCATGGCGCTCCTGGCGCTCCCCCCGCTCCGACACTTCGAGACGGTCAAGTTCCAGTTGACGGACCTCGATCGTGTCCTGGCCTTCGACTTCAAGCGGGGACTCCGCGTCGTCGAGGACGGATCGGCCGCCGCCCAAATGTCGCTCTCGTCCGAGAGTCTCGCCTTCCTCCTGAAGTTCGATTGGGGCTTTGACACACTCATGGTGAATGGGCGCTTTCGCACGTCGCCGCGAGACTACAAGCGGGCCATGAAGACCTTCTACATCGGGCCGCTGAACAATACGGGACGCTATCTGCATCCCCGCACCCTGGTCGATCGTGACTTTGTCCTCCGGGCGTTGCGCAAGCTCCGGCGCTAGGCTCACCGTGGGAGCCACCCGAGGACAGCGTGGCGGGGGCACCACGGTCACCTTCAGCGGCTGGGCGGTTTCTGCGACCGACACCTAGTACGTCGCCGGTTGCCTACCTTGGCGTGCGCGCCCCCGACCTTAGGGGCGCTTTTTTTCGTTGCGGGGGACCGTGCGCACCACGCGGTCGTCGCGCGAGAAGTCCGCGAGAAGTCCCAGTTTGTTTCACCATGTTGCGCACAACCTGATACCAGCGATAGACCGGGTTCCGAGCCACCGAGGCTAAGTGCTAGAGGATCAACGGCTGCCGTGAATTCCTGATTCGGCACGCTGCGTGCCTTAGAGCCGGGCGACCTTCTCGTCGGAGATTCTCGTGGTCGCTCGCTTTCGTTACACTCTCGCGGGCACCGCCCGCTGCGGCGCCCTCTCGATCGCTCTGTTCCTCGCCTCCGCGGGGCTGCGTTGTGTGGCGGCTCAAGTCTTCGTGAGTCCGGATGGTGGGGCCATGAACTCGCCGAGCTACTCCTCAGCCGACACGGCTTGGTTCTCGCTGACGGGCCTTGTTAGCGGCCAGAGATATACGCTCGAGTGGTTCTGCTCCGGCGCTGTGACGAGCTGCAACTCTCCTGACGGCTCTTCGTTCACAGCATCTGCCTACGGAGCATCGTGGCGCATCACCTTCAGCACGGCTGCACCAGGTGCCGGAACGGTGAAGTTGAAGGCCTATGGGCCTAGCAACTCGGATTCGGGGTGGTTCAACGTCACCAACGTGCAGCAATACGCGGTGTCGGTCACGCCGGACGGCGCGATGGCCCCGACCCGAGCAGCCAACGGAACGGGCTATAGCGAGAGCTTTACCGTCACGAATACGGGGTACTACGCCGATAGCTACACCCTGAGTTGCAGCGGCACCGACGTGGGCTGCAGCGGCGTCAGTCCAGGAACCATCACCCAGCTCGCGTCGGGCGGGAACACGTCGATCACGGTTTCCTATTACACGGAAGCGGTCGGCACCGGCACGCTGACGCTCAAGGCCGTCGGCGCGGCCTGTTGCGCGCCCGGCGCGCCAGCGAGCGACACGGGCTTCTTCTCTGTGCCCGTGGTGGCCACCGGCGTTGCTGTCACCCCGGACAATGGCACGACCGCCGCCCGCCTTGCTAGTTCGGGCCCGTTCAAGGACGTCTTCACGATTCAGAACACCGGAGGCTCGACCAAGACCTTCAGTGTTACCTGCAGCGGGTCCAGCAACGTGACGTGCAGCGGAGTGAGCAAGAACACCGTCCCCCTGACGGCTGGCGCGTCGACCACCGACACGGCGACCTACACGGTTAGTGGCGTGGGAACGGGTTCCCTCTCGCTCACCGCGACTGCGCCCGAAGTGAGTGACGCCGGCAGCTACCGCATTGGGGTCGTGGCCTCTACCCAGCAAGCACCGACGATCGCCGTCGGCGCGGTCAATGCTGGAACGGTGTCCGAGCGCGCTCTCTGTTTCTCCATTGCCCTGGGCCCAGCGGCCGCATCGGAGTGCGGAGACCTCCGGATCGTGCATCCGCTGCCGACTACCCGCACGATGAACAAGGCCCGCACCCCGACGCTCCTCTACAACAGCCAGGTCGCCCATCCCAATCCGCTGGTGGCGGCCCTCGTAACCCTGCCAACCACGGCGATTCCCGATAGCATCGAGGCCACCTTGACGGTGAATGGCACGGTGCGGCGCCGGGGCCAGTGGCCCGGGTCGCAGTGGGCGCCGGGGACGACGCGCCGGATCGCCCTGACGTACGATGGAGGGAGCGACGCGACGGGCATTTACAACTACACCCTTGAGGTGCTGAGTCTCTACGGTACGAGCCGTCTGGCTACTGATTCGACCGGGCAATTGGTTGTCGTCAATCGGCAGACGAGTCCGTTCGGGGCCGGGTGGTGGCTCGCAGGGCTCGAGCAGTTGAACGTCGGCAATATGCTGTGGGTGGGCGGCGATGGCAGCGTCCACCAGTATCAGGCGGCGGGCGCGGGTGTCTGGTTCGGGCCGAACGTGGACCACCCGGACACCCTCAAGCAGGTCGTGCATGGCGACACCACGTATTACGTGCGGTACCTCCCGAAGGGCGTGCAGGTCTGGTTCGACGCGCATGGGCGGCAGGTCTACACCTACAATCGACAGCGGCACCTGACGCGCTTTGTATACGATACGATCAAGGGCGTCCTCGATTCGATCATCGTCCCCACGGTCCCGCCGTACGTGCGGGCCTACACGTTGGCTTATACGCCCTCCGCACCCTACTACCTGACCTCCGTCACCGCGCCGGACTACACGAGTTGGCAGGGCTTCAACGTTACCCGGGTCGTGCAGATCACCGACTCGGTTGGACTGACCACCCAGATTCAGGATCCCGACGGGAAGGTCGTCCGGTTCGCGCCCGTCGCCGGGTGTTGCTTCGGGTTGGTCCAAGCGCGCACCGATCGCCGCGGCACGACCGTCTCCTATACCTACGATGCGGGCACTCGGATCTCGGGCAGCTACGTCAGTCCCAATGCCACGCAGACCAGCATTCTGACCATTACGGCCCAGGAGACTCGTGGCTTGCGGGGAGCGCCCTCGGTCGACTCGAGTAGCGCGTTCACGCTCATCGACGGGCCCCGGACCGACAGCGTCGACGTCACCCAGGTGTGGGTTGATCGCTGGGGCCAGCCCACGCAGCTCCAGGATGCCCACGGCTTCCAGACGCGTGTGCGGCGCAGCGATACCTTGCCCGGCTTGGTGGCCGAGGTGGACCACGCGAACGGCTGGCGCGAGACAGCGACCTACGACGCCCGGGGCAACCTCGCCTCGACGACCGACTACGGGTTCGGCGGGCAGCCCACGACCACCTATCAGTGGGATCAGACCTGGGACGCCCTTACGAAGATCAAGCGGCCGGAAGGCGACAGCGTCGTCATGGCGTACGACGCGGCTACGGGCAACCGGCTCTGGCAGCAGGACGGCCGGGGGAGCTCAACGCGGGTCACCTTCAGGTACAACAGTGCCAGTCAACTGGTCACCGACTCGGCACCGGCCACCCCGGCGGAGTCCCTCTTCTACGATACTAAGTTGGGCGATGTCACGGTGATCAAGAGCCCGATGCAGTTCGACACGCGCGATAGCCTCGACGCGATCGGGCGCGCCGTCAAGGTCTGGAACCGGATCGACCCCTCAGGTCAGCCGGTAACGTACCAAACCACGCTGACATACTCCGACGTACTCGACCGAGACACACTACAGGTGGCGATCGGACCGGACCCGAACAACCCGAGCGCCGTCCCCGAGACGGTCTATGTGCGCAACTTCTACAACGCGAACGGGCAGACCGACAGTCTATGGCGCTCGTCGGGGCCGGACGTCGCCGGCGTAGGAATCATCCGTACGAGCTGGCGCCATGATGCTGTGGGTCGCGACACGCTGGAGGTCGCCCCGGACGGAAACCAAGAGAAGAAGGTGTACGACTTGGCCGGCAACGTGATCGCCGACTCGACGCGCCGGAAAGACCCGACAAGTGGGACCCGTCTGACGATCAACATGACCTACGACGCGCTCAACCGGCCCGTCACACGGGTACTGCCTCAGATCACGTATCGGTCCCGCCCGACCGCATTCTTGATCCAACCCACCGGCGCTGTTTGGACTGCTCAGGACTACCCGGCGTACGCGATCCCAACTGAAACGCACACCTTCACGTACGATCCGCTGGGCAGGCTACTCACGGCGGAGAATGCCGACGCCAAAATCAGGCGCAGTTACTACCCCAACGGACTGCTCCAAACCGACAGCCTCCGGATCCAAACCGTGGATCGGACCGACTGGACCCGGCACGTCTACGGGCTCGGCTACACGTACGACCGTGACGGGCGTCGCACGGTCCTTGACATTCCGCATCAACTGGGCATCGGCAACAACACGTCGATCACATACGCGTACGACCCTCAGATCGGCTTGTTGAAGACGCTCACCGATCTACAGGGAAACGCCTATCCCTTTGGGTACGACGTTCAGGGGGACCTGAGCTCGATCACGTACCCGGGCTCATATAGGGAGGGGCTCGGATACGATGCCGACGGGCAACTCGCGGCAGATACCGTCTGGAACAATGGGTCGGGGTCCTATCCAAGAATCCAGAGCTATCCGCTCGTCCGCGCTACGCGATTCTTCTACGACGCGGGGCACAGGCTCCAATCGAGCGGGGACGCTATCCAGCTACGGGACACCTTGCGAGCGACCTACTCGGGGCTCGGCAATCTCAAGAGCACGTACTGGACGGAGCACGGGTGCGACAACTGCTCGCTGTTACCGACCGACCGGCACGCCACCGTGGAGTCTTTCACCCAGGACGCAATTGCCAACTTGACCCAGAGTTCCGTATTGGATTCGCTCAATGGCACGCAGTATTTCCCCTGGGGCGACCAATGGCATTACCAGAGCAGCACCACATGCTGCGATACCTGGAGCTATCAACCAGGGACAGGGGGCATGACGACGATGTCCGTCGCGCAGCAATACCCGCGCTCCTTCTATTATGACTCGGCGGGGAATCAGGAGTTCTCGTCGGCGATGGATACCGCCAACGGGAAGGTCGCCACAGAACGTGCCTCGTTCTTCGCCGCGGACGGAAGCCTGCGCATGGTTGATGCTCGCGCAGCAAAGGTTCCGCACGTCTACATGGGAGACTGGCAGACGTACGCGGTGGAAGACTATCGCTATGACGCCCTGGGGCGGCGAGTCTGGGTGCGGGCTCGTAAATGGTGTGATGACTACGGGAAAGCCGTGCCGGATGCCACCGAGTGTCGCGTCGGCGTCCTGCGACGGGCCATCTGGGACGGCGACCGGGAATTGGCCGAGATCCAGATGCCCTGGGCCCTTCAAGGTGTGTACATTACCGGTTACGACACCACGCAGCAGCAGCAGTTGTGGGAAAACGACGTCAACCCTGTGTCGCTCCCCCTCCTGAACGTGACGGGCTCGCAGGTCGGGGACCCGAATCCCTACTTCGGGCACGTTATCTACGCCGGTGGCCGGGGGGTCGATCAACCGTTCGCGATCACGCGGGTGAACTACGTGATGGGCATGGATTGGCACTACGGGAATAACGGGTCACAATACCACTACAACCCGCCGCGCGTGAAAGCGCCATTCACGATCGCCCCGTTCTGGAATGCGCGCGGCGATGCACCCGTGGGGGTGTTCAGCAGCGGCGATGTAGTCCTCTGCGGCATCCCGCACCTTTCCCCCCTTCCCGATACGGGGTGCGTGGCGATCCGGTGGCCGTGGAATTGGTCCTCGTCCGACCGCAATGGAGGCCTGCCGCACGATTACTGGCATGGGACGCTCCTGGAGGGCCACCGTGACGCATCAGGCTTTCGGTACATGCGGAACCGCTACTACGATCCGTTGACAGGGCGGTTTACCCAGGAAGATCCCAGCGGCCTCGCGGGGGGCCTCAACTCGTACGGGTTTGCGGCCGGCGATGCAATCAACTTTGGCGACCCGTTCGGCCTTGGGCCGGACGATGATTGCAGGGCCCATGGCGACCAAGATTGGACTGAGTGGGTCATGCTTGGGTATGTCGGCACCACGAACATCCCCATAAATGTGCCCATTGTGCACGACTGCTCAAAGGAGCGGAAGGCCCATGAGGCCAGCGAACGGAGGGCGCACGAGGAGGCGAAATGCGTCGGGTCCTTTACCGAAGCCACGCCCATCGACCCCTGCACAGATCCTGAAGCTGCGCGCGCTGTGGCGCGTTGCGGCCTCGACCAGGCTTGGACCCTTGCAAACTTGGGGATGGATGTTTGGGGGGGGGCAAAATTGTTGCGCCTAGCCAAGGCTGGATTAGTGCGGGCGGGCTTGGGGTGGGCATGGGAGAATGTCACAGAGTTGCCGAAAAACGGTGCGATTCGCGTTATCGAGAGCGGAAGCAAGGGAAAACTCGAAGGGCGAGGCCTCGACTACGACACCGGTACGGGCCTGCTCGGAGGCATGATGGGTTTCGCACCTGGCGTTAGCACATACTACGCGGGCAAAGAAGCGTATAGGGAATGCATGCACTAGATCCTAGACCCTGAACAGGAGCGGAGCATGAATAACACCAAGCTCTGGTCCCGGGACAATGTTCGCGCCGGACTGCGGACCGGGTTGATCATCGCTACCGGTTATTCCGCGTGGGTGACCGTTCTCCGTCTGACAGTCGGGCCCAAAGCGTTCGACCGCGTCGGCTTGAGGTGGGAGGAACTTGTTGCGCTCTATTACTTGACCTTCTCGGTTGGTGGGTCGGTGTATGGCGCCTTCCTCCCGCTCAAGCGACATCCCGCGGGTGCAGCTCTCTTGGGGTTTTTCCTAATGTGTCCAATGTATCTGGGTGCGGCGGTTCTCTTTCACCTCGCTCAGAATCAGTCTGGCTCGTGGCGTGAGGACCTAGCGCTCGCCGTAGTTCTCGGCATCATCGCCGGAATCATGTTAGGAATCTGGCTAACGATGAGTGACGAGGGCGACAGCCGGCCACCTGGCTCGGCGAATCGGCCGTCTGACGCCGGAAGCCAGGAAGTTCGGAGCTCGCGCCAGAACCCTGCGGCGTAGGCTTACCGTGGCTTCAGACACGCCGCTTGGTCCCGGCCGGCGTGTATCCAGGCGGGGTAGCCTCGACGCCGACGCATGCGTTGCGAGGCGAGCCCGTGCTCAAGGCAGAGATCCGAACGAACAACCCGCTTCGTATTGCGAGGCCGTTCTCAATGCCGCCTCACCAGTTAGGTCTAGCCCCTCCGACCGCCGGTAACCTAGAGTCGCAGCGTGAACATGGTCAATCTGCTGCCCGGGTCCTCCTCGGATCCCTGGTCCCACTCATCTGCCTCGGCGTCGCACTCGCGGTTGTCGCTGCCGTGGCGATCGCCAACCGAGTCAGCAACCGGCGGCGCAAAGTGTACGAAGCCTTCGACCTCGAGCGCGGCTACCGGTTCGAGCCGGAGCGCCCGGGCGAAGAGGCGCGCCATGTCGGTACGTGCCGGGTATTCTCGGAAGGACACCGCCGCACCTGGGGGTTCACGATCGCCGGCGCGAGCGGCGGCACGCCATTGACGGCGCGCTCGCTTTCCTTCTCTTCCTCGGGGCCCACAAAGTTCGTCATACCTCGAGAGTGCACTGCAGGATCGGATTCACCTTGGTCGCTGTCGGTTGGTCGACACGCTCGGATCCCCTGTTTGCTGCGGATAAGGTTGGCCCCCTTTTGGCCCCCGGGATTCTGCGTCCATCACGTCGCATTAGAAGGCTCGCGCACAGCCCCTACCAGCAAACCGCCTGCATGCGCTACGATTAACCTTGATGGCGTTCGATGCTAGAACCTTCCCCCCGCTTTGAGGGGGCGGTGGTTCGCGATGGTAAGCGGTAGTGAGACGTGGTGATCCGCGGGCGGCATGACGCCGTTGGCCCCCGAGTTGGCCCCCGCAGGTTTCGACAAGCCCTGGTGGTGAAACTGGTAGACACGCCATCTTGAGGGGGTGGTGCCGTAAGGCGTCCCGGTTCGAATCCGGGCCAGGGCATCCGGTTACAGGAGCTCCATAATAAGTAGAAGGCGCGGTCCGTAATCCCGACGGCCAGCGTGCATTTGCGCTGGTCGTTGTGCTTTCAGAGCGGTTCGGGTAGGCGCGCGAAGAGTGACACGCGGCCTCCAGCTAGGAACGCGAATAACAAGCCGAGAGCTACCCGAGATTCCTTCACCTTTATTCGCTACCCCCTGCGATGGCCCTCACGGTGGTGCAATGAACTCAGTGGCGTAGAGGATGGCTCTTGGGCACCGGTGGGCATTCCGCGCAACGGGTCCGAGAAATCATTTGGGCTTGGCCGCTTCGCGTCCTCCTCGTCCATGCCGCCTGATCTGAGATAGGGTCCGGCTCCCCTATTGCACTGGTTAGCTGCTTGAAATTGGCTTGACAGCCTGGCGTGACCCTCCTGGAAAGGAAGGAGGTCCACCATGCACGCCATTGTGAACGGTGCCACCCATCCCGTCGGTCCGTACGGTGCCGCCGCCCCGCTGTTCTTCTTCTCCAGCCGCTCCACAGGCGGCAGCACGATGCGTACTTCGCTACTCCTGTTCGCCCTTGTGCTCTCCTGCTTCTCGGCGATCGCGGTCGCGCAGGATTACTCACCGCGTCACGGGTTCTGGGCGGGAGCTGGCCTCGGGTTAGGTCCTGCCACTTTCACCTGTAACTCGTGCGACTACCATCGCGCCACAGCAAACAACAGGGCGCAGCTCGGCGGGTGGGCCATCTCGTTCGGTTTGGGGGGAACGCCGAGTCCACGTCTCCGCGTCGGCGCAGAATATTGGGTCTGGTTACATGGTCTGAATGACAGCCTGCCCGAGATCGAGCTTCTCAGTCTCCTTGTCGCGATGTACGCCCGCGACCACGGGGGTCCCTTCCTCGAACTGGGAGCCGGATTCTCAAATTACTCCCTGGTGCAGGGGACCGGCGACCCCATCCAGCCCGTCCCCAAGAATCCGAACGTCTTCGTGGATGGTGGTGGGACGGGTCTCAAGCTCGGCGTCGGCTGGGAGTTCCGATCCGACTTCACGCCACGGATCACCTACTCGCTTGGCAGAGAAGAAACGCTCGAGACCGCCCGAGGAGCCACCGTCGCGAGAGGCTGGACACACCATGTACTGCTTCTGGAGCTGGGCATACGCGGGATGTAAATGACGCCATCCACAAGCTTCCGGTCCGGCGTCGCGCTGCGGCCTGCCCAAGCTAGGCGCCGCAGCTCAAGCGCGATCCGTTAGGCGGCGGTGAGAAGAACTTATGAAACGCGTTCCGCTGTCCATCTCTGTCCGCGTCTTGATGACGCGCTGCTTGTGCCTCGCAGTCGTGCCCCTAATAGCAGGCTGCTGGGGCAACTATTGGGGACGGCGTCCTGTCGATCACCCAACACCCATCGGCGCCGGAGACCCTGTGTGGATCTGGACCAAAGGCGGGGTCGAGAAATGGCGGGCGGTGGTCATCACTCGAGACTCCGTCTCGGGCATCCCGTTCGAAACGTCCCGCAAGTGCGTCGTGTGCCGGCGTGCATGCCCCGGACCCAGGTGGACTCCATGAAGCTCGGCTACCACACGGTCCCAGAATATGTCATCAAGGGCACAGGCATTTTTGCCGTGCTTACCCTAGGGGAGGCCGCGGTGTGCGCTGTGGTGCTGCCTCGGGATCCGCAGTGCTAGTACGAAGCTCGTGCGCTGCGGAAGCCCCTGACGTGAATAGGAAGGGAAAGCAGCCATGAACGTGATTCGGACCGGTCACCGCGGCTTCGGTTTCGTGACGGGGCCCTGTGCCTCCATCGCGCTGCTCCTGATCGCTGGGGGATGCACCCCCGTGGGCTGGCATCGTGTTGATCTCACGTCGCGGTTTAGGCGCCGCGAGCAAGTCAAAGTGTGGAGCCGCGGCAGTGTGGAGCGGTGGCACGCCGTCGTTTTCTCTCGGGATTCCCTCTCCGGCATCCCCTACAAGATGCCCCTTGACTGCGACCGCTGCCGGCGCAGCACCGCCCTAACCGAGGTGGACTCCCTTCGGACCGCCACTCCTCTTGGGGCTGGGTCCTGATCGCCGTCGGCGCTACAGCCGTCGTCTACGGCTTGATACACGCCAAGTAAGAGGTAGATGGCGATGGGGCTGCCGCCTAGCAAGCGCTTGAAGCTGGCGGGCGGTGATCGCTTTAAGGGAAGCAGAGTGTTGTGTGCTGGCGCGCACGAACTATCGTTCAACTACAGATGCGCTGGCGGGCGAGTCGCCCGCAACTTAAGCGCGGTCCGTTAGGCGGCCCCGATCCGAAACGCACCCGACACCCATGTCGGCTGAACGCGATGCCCCTGTCCACATCGTCGCCTACGACCTGAGTTGGCCGACGCTCTTCGAGACCGAGCGAACGGGTCTCTTCGCGATCCTTCGCCCGTGGCTGACGGGGCCGATTGAGCACGTTGGTAGCACGGCCGTTCCTGGACTGGCGGCGAAGCCGGTGATCGACATTATGGCCGCGGTCGACAGCCTCGAGGCCTCTCGCGACGCTTTACCGCCACTCCGGCAGTTCGGCTACCAATACGCCCCCTACCGGCCCGATGTAATGCATTGGTTTTGCAAGCCCGGTTTCTCTCTGCGAACGCACCACCTGCACTTGGTACCCTTTGGCAGCCCCCTCTGGCAGGACCGTCTCAGGTTCCGGGATTGCCTTCAGTGCACCCCCGCCGCTGCCGAGGAGTACGCAGCGCTGAAGTACCGACTCGCCGACATCCACCGCTTTGACCGAGAGGCCTACACGGAGGCCAAGGGAGCCTTCATCGCTCGGGTTCTACAGACGCACGCGGGCGGGGGAACTCTGACTTGAGAAAGCCATGGGGCTGCCCAACAAGCGCTTGAAGCTGGCGGGCGCGGGTGGCAACGAGGAATTGTGTTGGCTAGCCAGCGAGGCGAGCGAAGACCTGCCACGGACTTCCAGCTAGCAACGCGAATAACACGTCGAGAGCTACCCGAGATTCGTTCGCGTTCAATTGCTACCCCGTGCTATGGCCCTCGCTGTGACGCGATGGAGTTGGGGGCGTAGAGGATAGTTCTTGGGCGCCGGTGGGCACTTCCCGTAAGGGATCACGCGAGGGCAGACCACATGCAACTTGGGAAGAAGTGTATGGCGTCGCCAACGGATAATCCCGGGCTGCTCCACTCCCTTGCGTCCGCGGACTCACCGACCGCAGCTTGAGCGCGATCCGTTAGGCGTCACGCCCCCTCCGGGGCTGGAGACTGCGACTTGAGAAGAACGTCCGCGCTCGGGGTAGAGACCCTCGCCATCGTAACGCTACTCATCGTGGGGTGCATGTCGGGCGTATCGCGCGAACTGTCGCCGCCTCGTGAAGCGGTAATCACAGAAGATCTCATGAGGACGATGCGCGTGGTCATCGACAGCTTCACCCGTATGAAGGGCCGTCCTCCCTATAGCTTCGAGGAGGCGTGCGTTCTCCTGACGCCTCCACAGGGACCCGGTGAGTCACCCCGTAACTGCTTTTACTTTCTCCATTTCGGTGACACGATTCCCATCGACGGTTGGCGACATGCTCTCAACTATGGATCAGGGGACGGTCGCATTTGGATTCGCTCGGCAGGGCCCGACGGGCACTTCGGGAATGCGGACGATATGGTGTTCGACTCGCGTGAAGAACGCCGCAGAGTAGCTGCTGCAGCCGGGTGCTATACAGTGGAATTCCGGGGCTGGAGCGAATTCCCAGGCAACCAGATGCGTCTGGATACGACCCTCGTCTACGCCGCCGGCAACTATGCCGCGTCGCCACGCATTTATCCTTACCACGGTCCCGTTTGGCATCCTAGCCCGTACTCCACTGGTCAGGATTCGGTCTACGTCATTTGGCAGGCCATCGAGTATGGGGTCCACTTCCATTTTCGCGTGTATGGTGACTCACTGACTGGCTTTGCTTTTGGCAGACCGTACCGACGTCCGGCCGTTACGGCGCGCCGCACCGCCTGTCGATTCCCAGCGTGACGCCTAACACGACCTTATGAAAGCGCAGAGCCTCCGAGGGAGGCGCACATTTGAAAGACGTGCGTCCTCTTGCGAGGAGCACATTCAAAGACGCGTGCTACCTCAACCTCGGAGGCCCTATGTACTACGTCGGGCTGGATCTGCACAAAAAGTATATCACGGGGTGCGCCTTGGACAGCCAGGGGGCCGTGGTCACCACGGAGCGCCGACTCCCCCCGGTGCTCGAGACAGTGCTCGGCTGGCTGGCACCGGTGGGGCAGCCGGCCGCAGTCGCGTTGGAGGCGACGCTCTATTGGGCGTGGCTGCACGATCGGCTGACGGCCGCCGGCTACCAGGTGGCGGTGGCCCACCCGCAGCAGGTGAAGCTGATCTGTCATGCGCGGTGCAAGACCGATCCCGTGGACGCGCGGAAGCTGGCCGACCTGCTGCGCACGGATCTGCTGCCGGCGATTTGGATCCCGGATGCGGAGACGCGGGCGCGGCGGACCCTGTTGCGCGGGCGGGCGTGGGTGGTGCGGACGCGGACGCGGGTGAAGGCCCGGATTCAGGCGTACCTCGCGGCCGAGAACGAGCGGGTGCCCGTGAGCGATCTCTTTAGCCGGGGCGGTCGGGCGTGGCTCGCGACGGTGGCATTGCCGCCCGAGGTGCGCGCGCAGGTCGATCGGCTGCTCGCGCTCGTGGAGCAGCTCGACGTCCAGATTGCCGGGCAGGACCGGACGGTGCGGGAGCTCGCGCGGGCGACCCCGGAGGCGGAGCGGCTCCAGACCATTCCCGGGATCGGGCCGTTTGGGGCGCTCTTGCTGCTCGCCGAGATCGGCACGATCACCCGCTTCGGCTCGAGTCACGAGCTGGCGGCGTATGCGGGGCTCGTGCCGAGCACGCGGAGCTCGGGTGGGAAGACGGCGCATGGGACCGTGGGCCCGGCGGGCAGTGCGTGGCTCAAGTGGCTGTTCGTCGAAGCGGTGCAGACCTTGAAACGGCAGCCCGGGCCGGTGCGCCAGCACTACGAGCGGCTGCTGCGGGCCAAGGGGAAGCAGAAGGCGACCGTGGCGGCGGCGCGCAAGCTTTGCTGCTACGTCTACTGGATGATGAAGGAAGGCTGGAGCTATGACGACTGGCTCCGGCAGCGACCGCAACGGGAGGTGCGCCCGATTCAAGCGGTGGCGTCCGTCGCGTAGTCTCGCGACCCGCCGGTAACACGAGGGGGCCACCTCCTTCGGACGGAAGCTCGGGTGCCGTGAGTGCACGAAGAGACGCGTGAAGATCGTTCGCCGCCGAGTGGGGAGTCAGTGGGAGGAGGAGGCCGACGCCCTTCCGGATCACCGGGACCGCGCCGCGGCCCCACGACGCCGTGCGCCCTCTTGCGCTCTGCGCTTTCAGAGGTGCGCTTGAAGCTAGCGGGCGCTCACGAGTAGGGAGGAATTGCGTTGCCTCGCCGGCGAGCCTTTTTGTCTGCGGGTCCACCGCCTTGCGCCCGCGGGCGTTGCGCCCGCAGCTTAAGCGCGATCCGTTCTATGAGAGCGATTGTCAAGGGGAGACTTCGTCACCGCTGATTGCGTGGCGGTCTTCGCCCGAGCGATCAGCCCCGACTGTTGCGGGGACGGGGTCTGGTGGTGCCCTCCGGTCTGCGGGGCAGTCGTCTTCCGCATCGGTCTCCTCGCTTTCCGCTGGGGTCGCGCGACGCGCGAACCATGGTTCTATCGGAGACTCGGCCCGAAGCCGGCCTGACACTTCTTCGGGTTCTGCGAGGGGGCCTAGAGTTAGGGCAGTTCCTCGGCCGACGGCGGGCCGGGTGAACGGATCGCTCGAGACTTCCCCTCGCTCCGTCGTCCCGGATCCGGGAGCGTCGGCGAGGGCCGTGACCCGCACCGCCGCCTCGCGAATCCGGTCTAGCGCGCTTGCTGCGTCAGCTGCGTGGGATCGTAGCGCTCTCCTTTCTTCCAGAGCCGCAGGGTGAGCGCCGCGAGCTTGCGCGCGAGCGTCACGTCGGCCAAGGGCTCCCGCACCCCTCGGGCGACGAGGGCGCGGTGCAAGTCTTGGAGCGGGCCGGGCCGCGCTCGAGCGGCGGTGGCCGCACGCTTGAACACGTGCTTCAGGAGGCGGTGGTGATTCCGATTCAGCCCGCGGGTCAGGGGCGCCCGCCGGCGGCGGACCGCCTGCCCGTCGACGAGCCCGTAGTCGGCGCTCGAGCGGGTCACCACGGCCAGCCCCGCATACGCCCACAGCTGCCGCTTGGTCCGAAACCGCCAGGGCGTCTGCATCGTGGCCAGCAGCAGCGCCACGCGCACCGGCCCGAAGCAGGGAATCGTCCGCAGCACGGCCCACCCCGGCTCGCGCGCCGCCGTCGCGAGCATGGCGGTTTTGGCCTTGGGGCGCAGGGCCACCAGCGCGTCGAGCTCTGCCCAGAGCGCCTCGGCCCGGACCCGGGCCCCTCCGGGGGGAAGCTAGGCGAGCCACTCGGCACGGCGTGCCGGGCGATACACGGCGCGCCCCGGGGTCTGAATCGCCCGGGCCCGAAACACCGCCTTGAGCCGCAGCATCACCCGCGTCGTGTCTTCGACCAGATTCTGGTAGCAGCGGGTCAGCTCCTTCAGCCCGGCCCCGGTGCCCCCGCCGTGATAGGCCGCGCGGAGCCCCCCGCGCCGCAGTTGCTCGGAGAGGGCGTCGGCATCGTGCCGATCGTCTTTGTTCCCCTGCCGCGGCTGACCGCGCCGATCGCACACGATCAGACGATCGACGTGCGGGGCCAGCAGGTCGTGCAGCCACTGGGCTTGCGTCCCTTCCTCGATCGCGACGTGGATCGCCCCCCGCATCCCCCGGAAGAACTCCGTGAGCGCTGGACCGTCCGTCGGCAGGATGCTCCGGGCGATCACCCGGCCACTCTCCTCGCGCACTGAGGCCAGGGTCGTTGCTTGATGCACGTCCAGGGCGACATACTTGGTGGTCCGTTTCATGAGGGCCGCTCCGTGTTGTGGTCCATGGGTCCGGGATGACTCCATGGTAGCAACAAGGGGCGTGCTCTCAACATGTGTTAGGCGGCACGTTGGAGGTACTGGTCCCTCACAACATGATCTCCGCTCTCGACTGGCCCCGGCTGACGTTGCTCCTGTTGGTCACCATCGCCATGGGAGACCCACACCGCGGGCAGGCCCGAGACTTGGCCCTCACGGCTGACGTTGGAAAGAGGGTGTTCTTCGAGGACGAACCGATTTTCCTCGTCCTGCAGTTGAAGAACGTTGGGTCCGACACCGCGTGGGTGATGGACTTTGGAGCCATCTCACAATCCGTGCAGATGTCGGTGCGTCGGGAGGACGGTGAACCCGTGAGCGTGGGCGGTTTGTGGATAGATCGCTGGTGCCTCCGCGATTCCGGCTGCCGCGGCGATCCACTGATGGCGGGGAGGAGTCTGTTCAGCGCGGTGATTCTGCAGGACCGCGCTGGCGAAGAGAGAGACCTCCGTCGCAGCCTCTATACGCACCACCTGGGAACGGGTGAGTACGAGTTGCGCGTGAGGACGCTGGGGGTCGAGGCCGCTCCGATCACCTTTCGCATCCGCCACCGCACCGCTACGGAGACCAGAGAGCTGACGGAGCTTGAGGCGATCCGTTGGATGGTGTGGGACCGAACACACCCGACCAACTACGAGGGTGCGTTAATCTCATGGGTCGGGCACCACCCGCAGGATGACGCATTTCTGCCGTACCTGCTGGCTCAGTGGTTGTATGGAGGCATGATCGACGCCGTCGCGCGACAGGCCAACCTCGATCTCGACAGCTTGCGCGTGGCCGTAATTGAGGCCAACCCGTCCTCCCCTGCGGGGGCCTATATCGCCCAGTCAATGACAGGGTGGCGCCCTGAGCAACTGGCCGCGCTGGCGGAGCCTTTAGGAGCTTCGCTCGTTGGTGAGATGGCTCGCTCCCTCGTGGAACGAATGCCGCGTAAGCGGCAATAACCGAACTCGACGACCGGCTTGCCACAAGCTCGCATGCCATGCCGCATTGTCCGGGATGAGCCTTGCTCAGGCTCAGGAGCAGCTGAAATGGTGCCGCTCGCTGTCGCCTGGCACCAACGCAAGCCGCCTAACAAGCGCTTGACGCTCGCGGGCGCTCACAAGTAGGGAGGAATTTCGTTGTCTCGCTGGCTAGCCTCTTTGTCTGCCGTTCCAACTACTTGCGCCCCTGGGCGCTGCGCCCGCAGCGTAAGCGCGATCCGTTAGGCCGCAACCTTTTTGGAGCCTCCGTGAAACGTCAGCCCTTTCTTATGTCCCTCATCATAATCGTCGCTTGGACCACCACGGTAGTTGGGCAAAGCCCGAGGGATCGTCAGGCATTCCACGATCGAGCCATGCGGCTGATCAGTCAGCTGGCCTCTCGCCCGCTCACACCTGGAGATACGTTTCTAACGTGGAATCCCGAGCCCGGCGGGCTTATCCACACCATCCGGGTCGACTCAGGAATTCTAGAGTCAAGCCTGCTGCGGGCCGATCGCATGATGGGCACAGCCCATGTTGAGTGGTTCGAAGGTCGAGTTGCCCGCTTCGACGTCCGCTGGACGCGAGCGGACACCCTAAAAGGATCCAAGGTAGACTCGGCGATATCTGTTCGGGGGAGCAGAGACGGAGACTCCATTCGCATCACCGAGCCAGACCGGCGCACGCTAGCAGTTCCCACTGGTTGGTGGGCAGTAGCCGATTTTGGAATGGAAGAGCAACTGATCCCGATCCTTCGAAGCATGCCAGCCGACAAACCTGCGCAGCTCGTGGCTGTCCTCCGCCCGTACCATCTTCGGTGGGATACCATCAGCGTCGCCGTCCGCGACTCGGCGGGACTACGTATTGCGGAGGTTCTCGGTCGTGACAAGGCGCATGAGCTCTATATCATTGATACCGCTGGCCGTCTTCTATGCGTTTGGCGTATTGACAGGGTTGGCGAACGACTGCCATTGCCGGAATCGGCGCGTTATGAGGAGCTGCAACAGTACCTCCCAACCGTTCGCGCCATAGTCTCACACTTCCCAGTTGAGCGCGGACGAACGCCGTGAGTGGTTGCGGCCTAACATGCGCTTCGCAGCTGGCGGGGCCTGCTTTCAGAGGAGGCGTGGGTTTCTGTGCCAACGACCTCGTACAGCAGGGCGGGGCGCTTGCGCCGGCCGGCGCTCGCCCCGCAGCTTAAGCGCGCTCCGTTAGGTGGCAACACATTTCTGAGCACAAGGAGCGCCAAAGGGAGCAGGCCGAACGCGCCGCGCTTCAACGAGTTCTCGATCGACTCTATGCGCTGGGCTCTGCCCTCCTAAGGACCGAAACCGTTCGCGACGCTG
>WNGL01002387.1_pt1 | contig 22803 bp, 21 predicted proteins | sample 5400591 | NCBI WGS metagenome assembly WNGL01 (sample SAMN13153377, study PRJNA577476) | soil metagenome | isolation source: 80 cm soil or saprolite under Garry oak tree replicate 1 | place: USA:California | collected 2016-06-15 | reverse complement strand
CCCCCGTCCGGCCGGAACGCCAGCGGCCACACCGACGCCTTGTGCCCGGCGAGCAGGTGCCTGACCTGCGCGGTGGCTGGATCCCACAACTGGACGTTGCCGTCGCTGTCACAGCTCGCGAGCAGGTCGCCGCCGGGGCTGAACGCCACGCAGTAGACCGCTTCCTGGTGCCCGCGCACCTCACCGGCGGCCCGGCCGGTCCGCGGGTCCCACAGCCGGATCTGCCCGTTCGTGTCGCCGGTGGCCAGCAGGGTGCCATCGGGATGGAACGCGAGGGTGTACACCGCGCCGCTGGGGCCAGCACCGCCAGCACCGCCAGCACCGCCAGCACCGCCAGCAGCGCGACAGCAGATGCCGTCGGCACCGCCTCGAGTGCCGTCGGATCAGTGGCCGGCACCGTCACCAACACGGTGACGGGCACCGCTGATACGGCTACCGCGACCGCCAACAGCACCGCCAGCACCGCCACCAACACCGTCGCCAGTACCGGCACCACGGTCAGCGCCGCGGTGACGGGCGCCACCGGAACCGTGGGCGGCATCCTCTAGAGCCACACTCCGGTGTACGTATGCACGTAGCCCGAGTTCGCTACCACGCCCCGCCCTCATCCACAGCAACGATGGAGCATCGGTGTCGCCCTAGCACAATGAACTTAAGCGGTTGCCCTCGCGGCGCGCCCGTTGGAACGACGTGACTCTGACATCTACGTCGGAGAGGCGGCGCGTGGCCGGGCATGAAGACGTAGCCCGCGGGGGCGGCAGGGCCTACAGTTACTTACAGGTAACATCATCATCCATCGCCAGCGCTGGGCGTGGATGGACTGCGGAGGCAGATGTGGCTGCTGTGGTCTTCGGTCCGGATCGGACGCTCGGCCGCTCCCGGCCCCGGATCGGCCTGGTGCTCGGTGCGGGCGGCGTGCTCGGCGCGGCGTGGATGACGGGCGCGCTGGCCTGCCTGCAGGACCGGCTGCCGTGCGCCGCCGCCGACGTCGACCTCGTCGTGGGGACGAGCGCCGGCAGCGTGCTGGCCGCCGCCCTGCGCTGCCGTGCTTCCGTCGACGAGATGGTGGCCTGGCAGCAGGGGCACGTCACCGGGATCTTCAGCGAGCCCGCGGCACTCGCCGCGCATGACAGCCCGTTTCCGCCGCGACCGCACCTGCGGCCCGGCTCGGTGCCGCTGGCATGCGCGGCGCTGCTCCGGCCGCTGGACGTGCCGCCGTGGGTGGGGGCGAGCGGCTGGCTGCCGTCCGGCCGGGGCCGTCACATCGGGCTGCGGTCGCTGGTCGGCAGTCTGGAACGGCGCTACCAGACCATCTTCGCAGATGGGCCCGACTGGGCCGATGGCCGCACGTGGATCGCCGCCATGGACTACGACACCGGGCGCAAGGTGCTCTTCGGGCAGCGGGACGCCCCGCGCGCGTCGCTGCCCGACGCCGTGGTCGCCTCCTGCTCGATTCCGGGCTGGTACGAGCCGACGGTCATCGGCGGCCGCCGCTACGTCGACGGCGGCGTCCGGTCCATGACCTCGTTGAGCGCGCTGAGCCAGACCGATGTCCAGGAGGTCTACGTGCTGGCGCCCATGGCCAGCACCGAACCCGATCATCCGCTCCAGCCGCACCTGCGGATCGAGCGCAGGCTCAGGCAGTTCCTCACCCGCGCCCTGATCCGCCAGGCCAGGGCGCTCGGCGCGCAGGGCAAACGGGTCACCGTGGTGACGCCGGGCGCGGAGGATCTCGCCGTCATGGGCGCCAACCTCATGGACCCCAGACGCAGGCAGGCCGTGCTCGGCGCCTCGTTCCGCACCTCGGCCGGGGCGCTGGCCCGGCTCGACGGCGCGCGACCGCGCGCCGCCTGACCGGACGCCGCGTGAACGAACCGGCGGCCTAGAGGCCCATGTCGTCCAGTTCCTTGTACAGGTCGGCGCGCGGATGACCCGGGCTCGTCGGGACGGCCACGGTGGCGCCCGGCGTACCGCCGCCGGGGTCGCCGGGTAGCTTCGTCCTGGCCGGCTCCCGGACGGCCCTCCTCCTGGTCCGGAAGATCCAGCCCGCGGCGATCCCGCCGACCAGCCCGCCCAGGTGGCCGATCCAGCTCACCCTGGGCGTCCCCGGTATCGCCACCGTCAGGATGTAGGCGTACGACAGCGCCATGACCACCGCGGCGAGGGCGTCGATCAGGTTCCTGTCGATGAGCCCGCGGGACAGGATGTAGCCGAAATACCCGAAGATGAGGCCGCTGGCGCCGACCGTCAGCTCGTTGTTGCCCTGGAAGAGCCAGACCGCCATGCCGCTGGTGATCGCGACGAGCACGGTCACGCCGAGGAACCTGACCACGCCACGGTACGCCGCGAGGAAGCCGAAGATGAACAGCGGCCCGGAGTTCCCCTCGATGTGATCCCAGGAGAAGTGCAGGAACGGCGCCGTGAAGATCTCCGGCAGGCGCCCGATGCTGCGCGGCAGGACCCCGTAGTTGAAGTCGAGCTGGTAGTGGTCGGCCCAGTTGGCGACCTGGAGAATCCAGATCAGCCCGATGAAGCCGACCATCAGGAAGAAGGCCTTCCTGGCCTCGGCCACGTCGATCTCGGTGGCCCGGAGCACCGGACCGCCCTTGCGCCCCCGGGTAGCCGCCGTTCCGCCGGCAGGTGAGCCCGAGCCGGATTGACTAGTCATGGTCCCATTGTCTATCAGCCGCGGCGCGATACGGGCGGCGCACGGAACGATTCGCAGGACTCAGCGGGGCAGCCGGCCGCGGTAGGCCTGAGAAGCTATCAGGGGTAATGAGCCCGGCCCGCCGCGGACGGGGGCGGCGGCGGGCCTGGCGCCAAGCCCGGGGCCTGGGGCCTGCGGCGCCGCGAGTCCCCGGCCGGACGCACGCCGTCAGGTGGCGATGCGCCTCGAGATGTCCTCGCTGAGAGCCTGCGCGCTGGCCCGGACCACGGCCGGATCGAACCCGGACGCGAGGGCGGCCAGGGCCGCGTCAAGGTAGAAGGTCAGGTCGGCGTCGGCCCGGGCGGACCAGCGGTCGTACGCGGCCCGGCAGGCGGCCAGGGTGGCGCGGCCGACGGCGAGCGGGTAGAGCGCGTCCGCGGGCTGGCCGAGGCGGATCGCGGCGAAGTCGCTGATGGCTCGTTCCCACGCGTCGTAGTGGATGGCGGCGCTGGACTGCAGGGCCGGCACGTTGCCGATCAGGTTCATCCGCATCCGCAGCTCGGGGACGTCGAGCGGCCCGTAGTGGTTGGCGGCCACTACCGCGCGGCGGATGGCGTCCATCATCGGCACCCCGGCGGGCACGTCGCCCAGCGCGGCCCGGATCACCTCGACCTCGTGGTCGAACTCGCTCCACAGCACGCTCGCCTTGGAGCTGAAGTAGCGGAAGAACGTCCGCTTGCTGACCCCGGCCTCGGCCGCGATCTGCTCGATGGTGGTGTTGTCGAAGCCCTGGTCGGTGAACAGGCGCAGGGCGATCAGCTCCAGCTCGCGCCGGCTGGTGCCGGGCGGCCGGCCGCGCCGTGTGCTGGCCTCGGCCTCCTGGTTGCCGGTCAACACCGTCTGCCTCCTGAGGAAGAGTTCACGCGGGCCAGTCTTGCTTATGTCACAAGGTGACGTTAACATGCGACATATATTCGTCACTGCGTGACGGAAATCGTGCTCACGCCACCATTGTCCATGTCTGCGCAGCTAGGGAGAGCGCCATGAGCGAACGTGTCGCGACCGCCGACATCACCGAGGCCCCGCACCAGCTGGCAGCCGAACCGCAGGCCGCGCAACCTGAGCTGGCGGGCCCGGACCTGCTGGTGGAGGAGGTGTCCATCGACGGCATGTGCGGTGTCTACTGAAACCCAGCCCAGGGCCGAGTTCGACCTCGACCGGCCCTGGCAGCTGCACCCGCAGGTGTCGGTGCGCCCGGAGCGGTTCGGGGCGCTGCTCTACCACTTCGGCACCCGCAGGCTGTCGTTCCTGAAGAGCCCGGCCCTGCTGACCGTGGTCAGCTCGCTCGGCGACGCGCCCAGCGCGCGGGAGGCCTGCCGGCTGGCCGGCGTGACCGAGGCCGGGCTGCCCGCCTACGCCGCCGCGCTGGGGACGCTGGCCGGCTCCCAGATGATCCGCCCGCGGGAGGGCTCATGACCCAGCCCGTGACAACACTGCCGCTGGTGGAGCAGTTCGCCTACGGGCTGGATGCGCCGATCTGCCTGACCTGGGAGCTGACCTACGCCTGCAACCTGTCCTGCGTGCACTGCCTGTCCAGCTCCGGCCGCCGCGACCCGCGCGAGCTGAGCACCGCCGAGGCCATGGCGGTGATCGCCGAGCTGGAACGGATGCAGGTGTTCTACGTGAACATCGGCGGCGGCGAGCCGACGGTGCGGCCCGACTTCTGGGACCTGGTCGACTACGCCACCGCCCGCCACGTCGGGGTGAAGTTCTCCACCAACGGCGTGAAGATCACCCCGGAGATAGCCCGCCGCCTGGTCGCCAGCGACTACGTCGACGTGCAGATCTCCCTCGACGGCGCCACCGAGCAGGTCAACGACGCGGTCCGCGGGCCCGGCTCCTACGCCACGGCGCTGGCCGCGATAGCGAACCTGGCCGCGGCGGGCTTCCGCGGGTTCAAGATCTCGGTGGTGGTGACCAGGCACAACGTCGGCCAGCTCGATGAGTTCACGGCGATCGCCGAACAGTTCGGCGCGCAGCTACGGCTGACCCGGCTGCGGCCGTCCGGCCGCGGCGCCGACGTGTGGGACACGCTGCACCCCACGGCCGCCCAGCAGCGGCAGCTGTACGACTGGCTGGTGGCCCGCGGCGAGCAGGTGCTCACCGGCGACTCGTTCTTCCACCTGGCGGCCTACGGGGAGGCGCTGCCCGGCCTCAACCTGTGCGGGGCGGGCCGCGTGGTCTGCCTGATCGACCCGGTCGGGGACGTGTACGCGTGCCCGTTCGCCATCCACGAGGCCTTCCTGGCCGGGAACGTGCGCGGTCCCGGCGGCTTCGCCGCGGTCTGGCGGGAATCTGAGCTGTTCGCCAGCCTGCGCAGGCCGCAGACGGGCGGCGTGTGCCACTCGTGTTCGGCCTACGACTCGTGCCGGGGCGGGTGCATGGCGGCCAAGTTCTTCACCGGGCTGCCGCTCGACGGCCCCGACCCTGAGTGCGTCAAGGGACACGGCGAGCGCGCGCTCTCGGCCGCCGCCGGGGCCCCCGTGCCGCGACCGTTCGGTGATCATTCGCACAGATCCCGTTCGGTGCCCGTATCGATCGGCCGCCGCCGGCCACCGGACCGTGCCTGCGACGAGAACCCGCTGACCGGGTTTCGGCCGGAGCCCGGCGGCTGAGCCCGCACCCGCAGACTCGGCCACACCGCGGGCGGTGACGCACCGCGGTGTGACCGGACCAGGTGAGAACGGCACGCCTACCGGATCGGCGGCTACACCGACGTCGCGCCCGCCCTGGGCGCGATCTTCACCAGCTAAGGAGCCAACAGTGTCCGTTGTCGTCGTCGCCACCATCGTCCCGCGGCCCGAGCACCGCGAGGAGGTCATCACGATCATCACCAGGACCGTGGCTGCCGTGCACGAAGAGGACGGCTGCGAGCTGTACGCCCTGCACCAGGCGGACGACCGGCTGGTGATGGTGGAGAAGTGGGCCAGCGCCGACGCGCTGCGCGCGCACGGCCGGGGAGCGGCCCTGGCCGCGCAGGGCCCGAGGCTGGAAGGCAAGCTCGCCGGGCCGGCCGAGGTCATCGTGCTGCAGGCGGTTCCGGCCGGGGACCCGGCCAAGGGCCAGCTGTGACCGGCCGCGTCGCGCTCGTCACGGGCGCGGCGCGGGGCATCGGCGCGGCCACGGTCGCGGCGCTGGCCGCGGACGGCTGGCGGGTGGTCGCGGTGGATCGGTGCGCCGACGACCCGGTGCTGCCGTACGCGCTGGGATCGCGGGCCGAACTGGACCAGGTGGTCGCAGGTGCGGGGGATGCAGTGGCCGTCGAGGCCGACGTGCGGGACCCGGGCGCGCTGGCCGCGGCGGTCCGGCTGGCCGAGGAGCGCTGGGGCGGCCTGGACGCGGCGGTCGCGGCCGCGGGGATCATCGCCGGCGGAGTCCCCGCCTGGCAGATGCCGCCCGGGCGGGAACGGGCGGTGCTCGACGTCGACCTCGGCGGCGTGCTGAACCTGGCCCGGGCGGCGGTGCCGGCCCTGCTCCGCCGCCCGGAGCCGCGGCAGGGCCGCTTCGTGGCCGTCGCCTCGGCCGCCGCCACCCGCGGCCTGCCGATGCTCGCCGCGTACTGCGCGGCCAAGGCCGGGGTGACCGGTTTCGTCCGCGGGCTGGCGGCCGACCTCGGCGGCACCGGCGTCACCGCCAACGCGGTCAGCCCGGGCTCGACCGAAACACCGATCCTGGACGAGAGCGCCCGGCTCTACGGCCTGCCCGCGGCGGACGCGTTCGCGGCCCAGCAGCCGCTGGGCCGACTGGTGTCCCCGGCCGAGGTGGCCGCGGTCATCGCGTTCCTGGCCGGGGACGGCGCCAGCGCGATGACCGGCGCCGTCGTCCCGGTCGACGGCGGGCTGGCGCTGTTACTCCTCGAGCGCCGCGTCCAGGGTGATGTCTACGCCGGTGAGCGCCTTGCTGACCGGGCAGCCCGCCTTCGCGGCCTGCGCGGCCTGCTGGAACTGCTCGGCGTCCAGGCCGTCCACCTCGCCGCGGACGGTGAGCTTGATGCCGGTCAGCTTGAAGCCGCCCGCCGGGTCGGGCCCGAGCGACACGTCGGCCTGCACGTCGAGCGCCTGCGGGGTGCCGCCCGCCTGGCCGATCAGCGCAGACAGCTGCATCGCGTAGCAGGACGAGTGGGCGGCCGCGATGAGTTCCTCGGGGCTGGTCCATCCCCCGGCGTCCTCGGCGGCCCGCTTGGGGAAGGACACCTCGAATGTGGCGAGCTTGGAGCTCGTCAGCTCGACATTGCCCACGCCCTGCTCCAGGGTCCCGGTCCAGCCAGTGCGTGCGGTGCGAGTCGGCATGGATTCTCCTCAATTCTCGTCGGTCAGGGTCGTCTTCGATCTGGCGTCGGTCCCACCCTAGACCGGCCCTCGCCAGGCCCCGCTGGCCGGCCAGGGTAGGTTCCGGCTGAACATCGCGACCGGCTCCAGCGCCCAGCCGAACAGGGCGGATGTGCCGCATCCGCCCTGCATGACGGCGCTGTTCAGCAGGCCCGGGATAGTCCGGCCCGGGCCGGTAAGAGCCCTGGCACTGCGCATTACCGGGAGGAATGTCGGAGCCCGGAGGTAGCGTGAGCGGGTGCTCGAGTCGTTCCATCCCGCCGTACGTGCCTGGTTCGAGGGCCGCTTCCCGGCGGGGCCGACCGAGCCGCAGGCCGCGGGGTGGCGGGAGATCGCCGCGGGCCGCCACACCCTGATCGCGGCGCCCACCGGATCCGGCAAGACGCTGGCGGCCTTCCTGGTCTGCATCGACCGGTTCTACCGCGCCCAGGATCTGTGCTGCGCGCACGACCTGTACTGCGGGCACGATCTGCTGGCGGAGGCGCCCCCGGAGGGAGCGCCAGAGGAGGCGACGCCGGCCGGGTCCGGGCCGCAGGTGGTATACGTGTCGCCGCTGAAGGCGCTGGCCACCGACATCCAGCAGAACCTGGAGGCGCCGCTGCGCGAGATCGCCGCGGTGGCCGCCCGGCTTGGGCTGACCGCGCCAGCCATCAGCGTCGCGGTGCGGACAGGCGACACCGCGGCGGCCGAGCGCGCCGCCATGCTCAAGCACCCGCCCGACATCCTGATCACCACGCCGGAGTCGCTGTACCTGCTGGTGACCGCCGAGCGGAGCCGGTCCATGCTGCGCAGCCCCCGGACTGTCATCGTCGACGAGATCCACGCGGTGGCCGCGAACAAGCGCGGCTCGCACCTGGCCCTCACCCTGGAGCGGCTGGCGCACGTCGCGGCGGCGCCGGTGCAGCGGGTGGGCCTGTCCGCCACCCAGCGGCCGATCGAGACCGTCGCCCGGCTGCTGGTCGGCTCCGGGCCTGACCGTGATCACCCGGACGGGACGCCCCGGTGCGCGATCGTCGATTCCGGCCACCGCAGGCGGCTGGACCTGGCCCTGGAACTGCCCGACGACGAGCTCGGCGCGGTTCCCACCGGGGAGCAGATGGCCCAGATCCTGGACCTGATCGCGGGGCACGTGACCAGCCACCGGACCACGCTGGTGTTCGTCAACACCCGGAGCATGGCCGAGCGTGTCGCCCACCAGCTGGGCGAACGCCTGGGCGACGAGCTCGGCGCCCACGTGGCCGCGCACCACGGGTCGCTGTCGAAGGGCCGCAGGCAGCGGGTCGAGGCGCGGCTGCGGGCGGGGGACCTGCGGGCCCTGGTGGCCACGGCGTCGCTCGAGCTCGGGATCGACGTGGGACCGGTGGAGCTGGTGTGCCAGATCGGCTCGCCGCGCAGCTTCGCCACCTTCCTGCAGCGGGTGGGCCGCTCGAACCACAGCCGCACCGGGACGCCGTCCGGGCGGCTGTACCCGACCACCCGAGACGAGCTGGTGGAATGCGCCGCGCTGATGCGCGGCGTGCGCCGCGGGCGGCTGGACGCCCTCGTCGTCCCGGAACGCCCGCTGGACATCCTGGCCCAGCAGATGGTGGCCGAGTCGGCCGCCGAAACCTGGGCCGAAGGCGAGCTGCTCGGCCTGGCCCGGCGGGCGGCGCCGTTCCGTGACCTGTCCGCCGAGGACTTCGAGGACGTCACCGAGCTGCTGGCCGAGGGAATCCGCACCGGCCGCGGCCGCCGCGCCTACTACCTGCACCGCGACCGGGTGAACGGGACCGTCAAGGCCCGCCGCGGCGCCCGGCTCGCCGCGCTCACCTCGGGCGGGGCCATTCCGGAGCTCGGCGACTTCCGGGTCGTGGCCGAACCCGACGAGGTCCAGATCGGCACCGTGCACGAGGAGTGGGCGGTGGAGAGCAGGCCCGGCGACGTCTTCCTGCTCGGCACCCACTCCTGGCGCATCCGCCGGGTGGAGCCGGGCACGGTCCGGGTGGTCGACGCGCACGGGGCGCCGCCGTCGGTGCCGCACTGGCAGGGCGAGGCACCCGGGCGTACCCGGGAGCTCTCAGAGGAGGTCTCGGCGCTGCGGCGGGCCGTCGCGGACTCAGAACCCGCCGGGGCCAGAGGGTGGCTCGAGCAGGAGTGCGGCATCAGCAAACCCGCGGCCGACACCATCGTCGGCTACCTGCGGGCCGGGCTGGCCGCGCTCGGCGCGCTGCCGACCATGGACGCGATCATCCTGGAACGCTTCTTCGACGACGCCGGCGGGATGCAGCTCGTCGGCCACGCCCCGTTCGGCGCGCGGGTCAACCGCGCGTTCGGGCTGGCCCTGCGCAAACGCTTCTGCGTCACGTTCGATTTCGAGCTGCAGGCGGCGGCCAGCGACAACGCCATCTTGCTGTCGCTCGGGCCGCAGCACAGCTTCCCGCTGGACCGGGTGCCGAAGTTCCTGGCCTCCAAGACCGTCGAGCAGGTGCTCAGGCAGGCCGTGCTGACCTCGCCGCTGTTCCAGGCCCGCTGGCGGTGGAACCTGAACACCTCGCTGACCATCCTGCGGATGCGCGGGGGCCGCAAGAACCCGCCAGCCATCCAGCGGATGGAGGCCGACGACCTGATGGCCGCGGTGTTCCCGGTGCTGGCCGCGTGCCAGGAGAACGTGGCGCCCGGCCCGATGGAGATCCCCGACCACCCGCTGGTCCGGCAGACCCTGGAGGACTGCCTGCACGAGGCGATGGACATCGACGGGCTGCGGGAGCTGGTGGCCGGGATCGAGACCGGCCGGATCGCCGTCATCACCCGGGACACCACCGAGCCTTCGGTGCTTGCCCACGAGATCCTGAACGGCCCGCCGTTCACCTACCTGGACGACGAGACGGAAGCAGCAAACCGCCGGAGCCGGCAGGTGAAGGTCCCCCGCGGGCTGCCGGTAGACGCCCGCGACCTGGCCCGGCTCGACCCCAGCGCGATCGAGCAGGTCAGGGACCAGGTACGGCCGCAGCCGCGGGACGCGGACGAGCTGCACGACCTGCTGATGACGCTGTTCGTCATGCGGCCGCGTGAGCCGTGGGAGGGGTGGTTCGGCGTGCTGGCCGACGCCGGGCGGGCGGTGCGGATAGCCGGACCCGGCGGCCCGCTGTGGTGCGCCGCCGAACGGCGGGCCGCCCTGGCGCCGCTGTTCCCCGGATACCAGGTCCCGCCGGGCAGCCCGCAAGTCTTCGGGTCCAAGGCGATGGATCAGGAGACCGCCGCCGCCGAACTGCTCCGCGGCCACCTGGACGTCCGGGGGCCGTCCACCGCGGCCGACCTGGGCGGGGCCACCGGCCTGCCGGAGCCGGACGTGGCCCTGGCCCTCATCCGGCTGGAGAACGAGGGCTTCGCGCTGCGCGGCCGGTTCACCGACCTCACGGGACCAGAAGAGTTCTGCGCCCGGCGGGTGCTGACCCGCATCCACGCCTACACCCGGCAGCGCAAGCGGCGCGAGGTGGAGCCGGTCACGGCGCGGGACTTCATCCGGTTCCTGCTGCGCTGGCAGCACGTCACCCCGGACACCAGGCGGGAGGGCAGCCGCGGCGTGCTCGCCGTGGTCGAGCAGCTGCAGGGCTTCGAGCTGGCCGCCGGGGCCTGGGAGAAGGCCATCTTCCCGGCGCGGGTGACCGGGTACCGCCGGGAGTGGCTGGACGAGGTGTGCCTGGACGGCGGCGTCACCTGGGGCCGGCTCTCGGTCCGCGCCGACCCGGACGAGTTGCCCCGGCGGGGCGGGCTGACCCCGTCCCGGGCCACCCCGATCACCCTGACCATCCGCGACGACCTGCCGTGGCTGCTGCGCGCGGCCCGCGGCGAGCATCGCCCCGCCGAGCCGGGGCCCGGCCGCACCAGCGACGTGCTCGAGGCGCTGCGGCAGCGCGGCGCGCTGTTCCCGCCCGACCTGGAGACGCTGACCGGGCGACTGCCGTCCGAGGTCGAGGAGGCGCTCTGGGACGGCGTGGCCCGCGGGCTGATCACGGCGGACGGCTTCCGCGCCGTCCGGTCGCTGTTCGCCCGCCGCGCGATGCAGAACGCGCCAGGCCGGCGCCGCCTTCGCCGCGGCAGCCAGCTCAGCTCCAGGACGGCCGGCCGGTGGTCGCTGCTGCCTGAGCCCCCGGCCGACTGCGACCCGGACGACCTGGCCGAGGCCGTCGCCGAGCAGCTGGCGGCCCGCTGGGGCGTCGTGTTCCGCGACCTGATGGCCCGGGAGAACCTCGCCGTGCCGTGGCGCGAGGTGCTGTGGGCGCTGCGCCGGATGGAGGCCCGCGGCACGATCTGCGGCGGGCGGTTCGTCAGCGGGTTCAGCGGCGAGCAGTACGCGCACCCCGACGCGGTGGGCATGCTGCGCGAGATCAGGAAACGGCCGCGGGCCGGCGAGACGGTCACGCTGTCCGCGGCCGACCCGCTGAACCTGGCGGGAATCGTGCTTCCTGGCCCGCGCATCCCGGCGCTGCTGACCAATACCGTGACCTACAGTGACGGGGACGTGGAGGTACCGTGGACGGCCACCGGCACGCTGTGACCAGCGCCGACGGCACCGAGATCGGCCTGCTGACGGCCGGCGACGGGCCGCCGCTGCTGCTGGTGCACGGCGGCATGGGCTGCATAGCGAGCTGGCAGCCGATATGGGGCGCGCTCACCGAGCGGTGGCGGGTGACGGCCATGGACCGGCGCGGGCGCGGCAGCAGCGGCGACACCGGCCGCTACGACATCCGCAGGGAATTCGAGGATGTCGCGGCCGCGGCGCTCAGTCTGGCCGGTGACGGCGCGGTCGACGTGTTCGGCCACAGCTTCGGGGCGCTGTGCGCCCTGGGCGCGGCGGCGGGCGGGGCGCCGGTGCGGCGCCTGGCCCTGTACGAGCCGCCGGGCCCGCAGACCGTGCCGCGGGAATGGCGGGGCAGGATGACCGCGATGATCGCCGAGGGCAGGCCAGGCGCGGCCATGCTGGACTTCCTGACCGAGATCGTCGGCCTGACCGCCGAGCAGGTCAGTGCGCTGAGGAGCGCGCCGCGGAGCTACGACGTGCTGCCGATCGTGTCGGCCACCATGCCCCGCGAGGCGCAGGCCCTGGCCGAGGTGGACCTGACCGCCCTGGCCGCCGGGGTTCCGGGCCGGGTCAGCCCGGTCCTTCTCATCCTGGGCTCGGCCAGCCCGGCCTGGGCGCACGACATCACCAGCGAGCTGGCCGCCGCGCTGCCGCGGACGACCCTGGCCGTGCTGGACGGCCAGGGTCACGACGCCATCGACTCAACGCCGGCCGCGCTGGCCGGCCGGCTGGAGCAGTTCTTCGGTCCGCCTGCTCAGTAGCCGTGTCTCACGAGGCCTCGGCGCGGTGCGGCAGCTTCCAGCCGGGGCGCACGAAGTGGCAGGTGTACCCGTTGGGGTACCGCTCGAGGTAGTCCTGGTGCTCGGGCTCGGCCTCCCAGAACGGCCCGGCCGCCGTCACCTCGGTGACCACCTTGCCCGGCCACAGGCCCGAGGCCTCGACGTCGGCGATCGTGTCCTCGGCGACCCGCTTCTGCTCGTCGCTGAGGTAGAAGATGGCCGACCGATAGCTCGTTCCGATGTCGTTGCCCTGCCGGTTCCGTGTGGTCGGGTCGTGCACCTGGAAGAAGAACTCCAGCAGGTCCCGGTAGGACATCTTGTCCGGGTCGAAGATGACCTCGAGCGCCTCGGCGTGGGTGCCGTGGTGCCGGTAGGTCGCGTTCGGCACGTCGCCGCCGCTGTACCCCACCCGGGTGGAGATCACCCCGGGGAGCTTGCGGACCAGGTCCTGCATGCCCCAGAAACAACCGCCCGCCAGGATGGCCTTCTCCGTGCTCATGATGTCCTCCCGGTGTCCTCGAACAGCTTGCGGTAGTCGCCGTACCCCTCGCGCTCCAGGTCGTCGAGCGGGATGAAGCGAAGGGCGGCGGAGTTGATGCAGTAGCGCAGGCCGCCCGCCTCGGCGGGGCCGTCGGGGAACAGGTGGCCGAGGTGGCTGTCCCCGTGGGTGGAGCGAACCTCGGTACGCACCATGCCGTAGCTGCGGTCCCGGTGCTCGACCACGTTGCCCGGCTCGATCGGCACGGTGAAGCTCGGCCAGCCCGATCCGCTGTCGTACTTGCTTATCGAGGCGAACAGCGGCTCGCCGGACACGACGTCGACGTAGATGCCTGGTTCCTTGTTGTCCCAGAACTCGTTCCTGAACGCCGGCTCGGTGCCAGCCTGCTGGGTGATCCGGTACTGCTCCGGGGTCAGCCGGGAGACCGCCTCGGGATCCTTGCGGTGGGTGTCCGCCACGTCAGCTCCTTCACTGATGGCGCCGCCCGCTGGTTGCGGGCGCGCGGGGCGCCACGAGTGCAACCGCGCGCTGGCCTCGGCTATTTCATGTCTCCCGCCGGCCGGGCTCAGGCGCCCCGGACTCATGCGGACCTGGCTCGTAGGTGCCGAACCGCGACGTCCGGTGGGCCGAGGGCCGGAACGGATAGATCAGCAGCCGGTGGTAGCCGAGCCGGTAGACGCTGGCGAGGAACAGGTTCAGCTCGTTGAGCGCCTCGCTCTCCAGCCGCCGGGCCAGGCGCGGCAGATTGTCGTCGGCGTACCTGCGCATATTCCGGGTGGTCGAGTGCTTTTGCAGCGAATCCCGCAGCCGGGCCGGGGTGGTATCGAGGTGTATCAGCCACACGATTCCGATCTTGTGCGCGATGGAATCGCGCCACTCGCGCAGTTCTGCCTGCGCCCCAGCGTCCTTTAGCCGGCCTTCCACTTGGGAGTAGTAATACGTGGCGGCGTCGGAAATCCACTGCGGCTTCTTCGCCGCCGCCTCGTGCCTGAGGTCGCACCAGGCCTGCATATCCTCGCCCATGCCGTCGTAGAGGCGGCTGAGCGGCCGCTTCAGCCAGGCGGCCAGCGCCCCCGGCTGGTCTCGCGGCGGGGAAACGGTGGTGAACCACAGCCCGCCGGGCACGACAATCCCGACGTAGGCGGCGGGGGCTTGATGGCTGGCCGCGAGGATGAGCAGGCCGAGGCCGGTCGATACCAGCGCGGTGCCCACCATGATGACGACGGCCCACGGCTTGGCGTGCGGCCCGAACGGCGGCCCGACCCCGCGGCACCGGATTAGCAGGAACAACCAGGCGAAAACCAGCGACACGAAGAATGTCCCGACCCCACCCACGATCCAGCCAAGCATGTCCCAGCCCCTCGCCTTACGCCCGCGCCCACAGGCATGGCCGCCGTCCCGTGATAATGCTTTCAGGTCAGAAGGGATCTATCTAGGTTTTATTTCCCTTTTCACGATAACTTGGAGTTATTCGCCATTCCTTATCGCGGGTGCTCAAGCGTCACGCCAGTCTCTGGTGTAGCGCTACGCCGCACCCGCGGCGGTTACCCGGCCCGCCCGGCATCTTGATAACGTTTTAATAACGATCGATCACGAGGGGTTCACCAGTCCCGGTGTCGGCGAGACTTTAGTCATAGCTATACGTTTAGCTGAGGCTAAGTACACTGGTAGCTACGACCGACCGGGCGCGACAGAGTCTGGCAGCAGCAAGTGGAGGCGCACATGGGCTTCGGACTAGGCGTTTCGCCAGACCAGCGGGCCGTGGAGGCCAAGGTTGACGAGGAGATGCACGGTCTGGTCACGCAGTTGACCAACGGGATCACGTTCCACATGCGCGAGCGCGGCATCACTCGGGCGGACCTCGCGGCCCGGATGGGCGTCTCGCCGGGCCGGGTCAGCCAGATCCTCGGCGGCGGGGAGAACCTGACGCTCCGCACGCTCGCGGCGCTGGCCAGCGCCCTCGACGCCCGGTTCGACTTCGAGCTCAGCAGCCTCAAGGTCGACGACACCTTCACCAGCCGCGAGACGGCGGCCACCGAAGCCGCCGCGAACCAGCACTCCTTCCCGCGTGGCGAGCATGGCAAGAAGGCACGCAACAGCGGGGCCCCCCGACGCCGTTGAGTTCACCGCCGTGAGCTCGCGGCTCTTTTAGTTTCGCCTGGCGCCTGTTCCGTCCCTCGCGCGCCCATAGTGCCCGGGCCAACGGGAATATCGCGCCTGGCTGATAGCCTTGCATACCTGGTGGCGATCTTCGCCGCCGCTCCGCGGGCGAGCAGCCCGCCGGTCGCCGTGTGAGCAGTTCGGCTGAGACCAGCCGTTCGCCGTTGTCGTTGACGTCTGTCGAGCATGCGACCTCCGAACCACCAATGGAGTTTTCTGCATGCCCCACAGTTCCAGGCGTTCGCGCACGTCTTCCGACCGCTACGGGCGAGGCGGCGAGCGCGGCGGCAAGCGCCGCAGTCCGGCCGGGGCCAGGCATCCCCGGGCTCCGCAGCCGCCGCGCGTCGCACCGCATTCCGAGCTTGATCTCGCGCTGGACGCCGCGGCCGCGGCGCCGCAACCGACCGCGGCGACGTTCGCCGAGCTCGGCCTGGATCCCCGGCTGGTTCGGGCGCTCGCGGTGCGTGACATCCATGAGCCGTTCGCGATCCAGGCGCGGGCGCTGCCCGATGCGCTGGCCGGCCGCGACGTGCTCGGCCGGGCCCAGACCGGGTCCGGCAAGACGCTGGCCTTCGGCCTGCCGCTGCTGACCCGGCTCGCCGAGGGCCGACGCCGCGACAAGGCCCCCCGCGGCCTGATCCTCGTCCCCACCCGCGAGCTCGCCCAGCAGGTCGCCGACGCGCTCGCGCCGCTGGGCCGCTGCATCGGTGTGAGCATCACCACCGTCTACGGCGGCGTGTCCATCAGCAGGCAGATCACCCTCGTACGCGACGCCGACGTTGTCGTGGCCACGCCCGGTCGGCTCATCGACCTGCTGGAACGGCATGCCCTCACGCTGTCCGACATCCAGGTCACCGTGCTCGACGAGGCGGACCACATGGCGGACCTGGGCTTCATGCCCGCCGTCACCCAGATCCTCGACGAGACGCCGGCCGACTGCCAGCGGATGTTCTTCTCCGCCACTCTCGACCGCGGCGTCGGCGAGCTGGTCACCAAGTACATCAGCGATCCCGCGCTGCACGCGGTGAGCTCCTCGACGGATTCCGGGCCCGCGGAGCACCGGGTGCTGGTGCTGTCCGCCCAGGACAAGGTGCCGATCGCGGCGGAGATCGCCACCCGGCCGGGGCGGACGCTGTTTTTCGTCCGCACCAAGCACGGCGCGGACCGGCTGGCCAAGCAGTTGTCCAGAGCTGGGGTCGACGCCGCGGCCATCCACGGCGACCGCAACCAGAGCCAGCGGCAGCGGGCCCTGGACGCGTTCATGGCCGGACATCCCCGCGTCCTGGTCGCCACCGACGTCGCGGCCCGCGGCATCCACGTGGACGACGTCGACCTGGTGGTGCAGTTCGACCCGCCGAACGACCACAAGGACTACCTGCACCGCTCCGGCCGCACCGCCCGGGCCGGCGCCACCGGCCTGGTCGTCGCGCTGGTCGAGCACGGGCAGGTCCGTGACCTTCAGCGGCTGCACGAGGCGGCCGGCGTGACCGCGGACCGGCACGAGGTGGCGGCCGGCCATGACATGGTCCGGCAGCTCGCCACGTCAGGCACGCCCATCTCGCCGCCCGCGGCTCCGCGCGCGGCGGAGAACCCGGTGCGAGCCGCCCGGACCGCCAGGCGACCCGGCAGGGCCAGCCGAGCGCAGGACCCGAGCGGGTCCCGGCACGGCGGGCGGCCGCAGCATGCCAGCGAGTCCCACAACCCTGCCCGGCCCCGCGGCACGAGCCAGCCCGCCAGCCCAGGCCGGTCACACGGTACTGGCCGGACCCGGAGCGCACAGCAGTCACCGAGCGCCGACCGGACCCGGAGCGCGCCGCGGTCCCCGCAGGCGGGCCGGCCGCGGAACGCCAAGCGGGCCGCCTGACGAACCGTTCGGGCCCGCCCTGGCCAAGCTGCCCGCCGGCCACGCCGCCTACCTCACCGGCCACACGTTCTTCCCTTCGCTGATCGCGGCGCCGTTCGCCCGCGGCCTGGACATCGCGTTCGACTTCGCCATCGCGGCCTGCCTGGTCGCGGCGGTGGCGTCGCTGCTGCGGGGCCGCCGGTACGTGCACGAGGAGCACGGGCAGGCCGAAGCCGCCGCCGCGTCAGCCGGCGACGACCTGGAAGGTCGCCAGGGTGGAGTCCTCCGCGTAGGCGATCCGGCCCCCGTAGGCCGCCACCTCGCGCAGCGCGCCTAGCGCCTCGACGGTGATGAGCTCGCCCGGCGCCAGCACCGGCACGCCGGGCGGGTAGGGCGCGACGAGTTCGGCGCTGACCCGGCCTACCGCGGCGCTGGCCGGGACGGTCTCGTTGGCCGCGAAGAACGCCTCCCTGGGCGCCAGCACCGTCTGCGGCTGCACCGTCCAGGCGGCCGTCGCGGCCGGGCGGCGCGGCTCGCCGCGGTGCCGTTCGATCGCGGCGATCAGTTCCTCGGTGAACGCGGCGACGCGCTCCTCGTCGTCGGCCATCGTCACGATCGGCACCACCGTGTCCCGGTCGCCCATCTCCACCGGCATGCCCGCGGCGATCAGGTCGGCCTCCACCAGGCCGCCGTGCGCCCCCGTCCCGGCCAGCAGCACGACGAGCTTGGCCGGGTCGACGCCGGGCCCGTCGAGCACGTCCACGCCGGGCACCTCGCGCAGCCGCTTGCGGGCCGCGGCCACGCCGCGCAGCAGCCGGCCGCACAGCCGCTCCCCGTCCCGGGCCAGCAGCGCCCGGGCCGCGTCGATGCTGGCGTAGATCGACCCGGCCGGGCTGGTGGTGTGGGTCGCGTCGAAGGCCCGCTCCAGCCGGGCCCGGTCCAGCCGCTCGGTCCTGGCCAGCACCAGCGCGCCCTGGGTGTAAGCGGGCAGCGTCTTGTGCGCGCTGGTCACCAGGGCATCCGCGCCCGCCGCGATCGCGTGCGCCGGAAGGTCCGGGTGGAAGCCCAGGTAGGCGGCCCACGCCTGGTCCACGATCAGCGGCAGGCCGGCCTCGTGCGCGGCGCGGGCGTGACCGGCCAGGTCACCGGTGGTGCCGACGTAGGAGGGATCGCCCAGGATCACGGCGCAGGCGGCCGGGTGAGCGGCGAGCGCGTCCCTGACCGTCTGCACCGCGACCGGGCCGGGCAGCCCGGTGCCAGGGTCGATTTCCGGCCGGACCCAGACCGGTCGCAGGCCCGCCATCACCAGGCCGAGCAGCAGCGACCTGTGCAGCGTCCTGGTGATGATCACCTCGGCGCCCGGCTGGCCGACGGCCAGGCAGAACGCCTGGTTGCCGTGGGTCGACCCGGCCACAGAGAACCGGCACCAGTCGGCGCCCCACAGCGCGGCCGCGCGCGCTTCCGCGTCGGCCCGCAGGCGGTCGGCGTGCTTGATGGTGTCCAGCGCGCCGTAGAGCGGCGCGTCGCCGTCCACCACCGCCCCCACCAGGTCCTGGCGCTGCTTGTGGCCCGGCGTGGTCATCGGTGACAGCCGCCCGGCCCCGGCCAGCTCCATCCAGCTCAGCCAGGCGGCCAGCAGCGGGGCGTCCGCGGCCAGCCCGAGCGGATCGCGCGGGTCAGCAGTATTCATGATCACAAGGTAAGTGCCGCGGGCGGCAAGGACATCGCCCGCGGCACCGGTCCTGCGCCGTCATGCCCTCCGGCGCCGCCAGATGACCGCAGAGCCGGCGACCACGATGCCGGCCGCCACCGCGAGCGGCCAGCGACGCTGCATGGCCGGGTGCTGCCGGACCCGCCCGGACACGTCCACGGTCCTGTCCTTCACCCGCCCCGACACCTGGGCGGCCCTGGCCTTCATCTCGCTGGCCCTGGCCCGGGCCCTGGCCTTCATGTCGGCCCTGGCGGCCAGTTCTTCCACGGTCTCGCCGAGTCGCTCCCTGGTCTGTTCGATCTGGAGCTCAATTTCCGGTCCGGTCATCAGTGCGCGCCCTTTCGTTAGGTTTCCCGACATCTTCCTTAAGATTTCCTCGATATCGGGGGGTCGCCGTTGACGGCGATGATCGCGCACGCTAGCAGGCCCCCCAACGCGGCCGACAGGCACCACGCCGCGCCCATCATGCGGCCTCAGCAGCGGGTTTAAGGTGAGCGGCCAGGGGGAGGAATCTGGTACTCACCGCTTCTGCGTAGGATCGGGTCGCTTTCGCCATGGCGGTATACCTGTACCATTGCGGACGAAAGCGTCATACTTGACACTACGTAGTCCCTACGTGGAGGTCGCACCTCTTGGCGAGCATGGCCCACCGCGTCGCAAAGGGCCTCGTCGGGGGTGGTGCGCTACTCCTGGGGGTCACGCTATCCGGATGCGCGGCACCGCAATTCACCTACGTGGCCAACTCCGGCGCGAGCACCTACTTCAAGGTCCCCCATAGCTGGCACAAGATCAGCGACTCCTCCCTCACCACCCTCTCCACCGAGATGCAGCGAGCCACCGGCAGCTCGGGCGGCGGGTGGACGGTCGCGTACGATGCCGGGACCAATCCCACCGCGGGGGATTTCCTGTCCTTCGGCACCGCGAAACCGTTCGTGTTCGCCGAGGTCATCCCGCTCACCCTCGCGGCGAGCAACGCGCTGTCCTACGACATGCTGCGTGACATCTTCCTGCCGGTCACCGACAGCGCGAGGCAGAACGCGTCCGCCCAGGGCTTCCTGTTCACCGACTTCAAGTGGATCCGCGATCAGGCGCTCACGTTCAGGCAGGGCGTGCACGGGGTCCGGGAGACCTTTGACTACAGCTACGCGGGCAGGACCGACACGTTCGACCAGATCGCCCTGACCAACGCCGACCAGACCGTCGTCTACCTTCTCGTGCTGGACTGCACCACCAGCTGTTACGGCAACGACCAGACCGATATCAACAACGTGATGTCGTCGTTTACCATCAGGAGCTCGTGATGGACAAGGCTCAGCCCCCGGACATCATCGAGGCAGGACCTCCGGGGGTCCCGCCACCACCACCACCACCGCCCAGCGGGCGCCCGAGAGACGAGGACCGGCTGACCCGCAAGCCGCTCGGCCTCTGGGACCGGATCAAGTTCGTGATCCTGCTGACCCTGGTGTGGTTCATCCTGGTCTGGTCGGTCATGGCCAACGACCCGCTGGTCGGGTTCTCGGACGCCCTGCGGATCGAGGTCCGCTCCGGCTGGTGGGTGTTCCTGCTGCTCGGCCTCGAAGTGCTCCGGCAGGTTCACTTCATCGTCAGCGAGCGCAAGGCCGGCTACCACAGGTTCTGGACCGAGACCGTGTTCGGCGGTTTCGAGGGGGTTACCCGCCGGCGGATCTCCGACTGGTCGAGGTTCCGCATCTGGCGGATGGTGACCTGGGTGGTGTGGATCGCCATCATCGCCATCCTGATCGGCAAGATCATCCACACCACGCCGATCCTGGCCCTGCTCCGCGCCCCGCAGCTGCTCTGGCACGTGCTGCCGTTCGTGGTGCAGATCGTCTTCACGCTCATGTTCGTCGTGCTCCAGTTCGTCGCCCTGTTCTGGTTCATGTCCCGCGGCGGGGTAGACGTCTACTATCCCGACGACATCAAGACCAGGTTCTCCGACGTCTGGGGCCAGGACCACGTGCTCGCGCGGGTCAAGGAGAACATCATCTTCCTGGAGCACCCCGAGCTGGTCGAGGAACGTGGCGGCTACGTGCCGGGCGGCCTGCTGCTGTGGGGGCCGCCGGGCACCGGCAAGACGCTGATGGCCGAGGCCGTGGCGGGCGAGACCGGGCGGCCTTACGTGTTCGTCGACCCGGGCGCGTTCATCAACATGTTCATGGGCGTCGGCATCCTCAAGGTGAAGGGGCTCTTCCGCAAGCTGCGGCGGCTGGCGCTACGCTACGGCGGGGTGATCGTCTTCTTCGACGAGGCCGACTCGCTGGGCAACCGCGGCATGACGACCCAGGGCGCCCCCGGCGGGCAGCAGCGTTCCGGCGCCGCCTTCGCGCCCGCGGGCTGCCACGGGTTCTCCTACCTGTCGGAGGACACGCAGTGGCGGCTGGCCCGGCACGCGATGGAATCCGAGATCGGTGACGAGCCGGACACCCGGCGGAACCGGCAGATGATCGGCGGGATGATGAACGGGGGCAACGGCGGCGGCATGGGCACGCTCCAGGCCCTGCTCACCGAGCTGTCCGGGCTGAAGAAGCCGCGCGGTTTCGTCAACCGCTACGTGCGGCGGGTCTTCGGCATGCGGCCGAAGCCGCCGCCCAAATACCGGATCCTGGTCATGATGGCGACCAACATGCCGTCGGCGCTGGACGAGGCGCTGCTGCGCCCGGGCCGCATCGACCGCATCTACAAGGTGGGCTACCCGTCCAAGGCCGGCCGGATCCGCACCTACGAGGGCTACTTCGCCAAGGTTCAGCACGAGCTGACCGAAGAGCAGATGGACAAGCTCGCCACGATCACGCCCTACGCCACTGGCGCCACCATCAAGGACCTGGTCAACGAGGCGCTGATCACCGCGATCAGGAACGGCCGGGATGTCATCACCTGGCCGGACGTGATCAAGGCCAAGCAGCTCAAGGAGCTCGGGCCGCCGGAGGACGTGGAGTACATCGAGCGCGAGCGGCACGCCGTCGCCGTACATGAGGCCTGCCACGCGCTGGTCGCGTTCCGCACCAGGCAGCACATGGAAATCGACATCGCCACGATCGAGAAGGGCAGCGACTACCTCGGCATGGTGGCGAGCATCCCGCCCGAGGACCAGTTCACCCGGTGGCGCAGCGAGTACGAGACCGACATCCTGGTGTCCCTGGCGTCGCTGGCCGGCGAGCGGATGTTCTTCGACCAGGACAGCTCCTCCGGCGTGTCCGGGGACCTGGAGTCCGCCACCACGGTGGCCTCGTTCATGGAGGGCTTCTGGGGCATGGGTCACACGGTGTCCTCGTACTCCACGGCCAAGCGGCTGGAGGTCGGGTCGCCCGGCGGCGGCCGCGGCGGCAGCCTGAAGAAGGGCCAGGACGCCGAGGCGCAGGTCCGGCACGCGCTCGCGGACCGGATCGAGGACAACCTGACCACGCTGCTGGACCGGACCGAGGAGATCATCAGGGAGAACAGGAACGACGTGCTGACCCTGGCGCACGCCCTGGAGACCCACAAGACGCTGAGCGGCGAGGATGTCGTCGCCGTCCTGGAGCACACCCGCGGCCCGCTGGTGGACGGCTCGCAGTACGGCGACGAGGACTTCCTGTCCGCGCTCAGCGAGTACCATCAGGCGGCGGTCCGGGCGCACCGTGACCACAGCCAGGTGAAGCTTTCCATACCGATGCCGCCGGCCGCGGCCGCGCCGGTCGCGGCGTGGGGCGACGTGGTCGTCGGCGAGGTGGACGCCCCGGGGTGGAACGGGCACAACAATCCCGATCCGTCCTGAGGCCGCCACGATCATGCGCGCGGCCCTGCGGGCGCGCCATGTGATCAACCTGGCCAACGGGTCGACGCTGGCGGGCCTGGGCGTGGCCGTCCTCGGCGGCGCCCGGCTCGCCCGCAGCGCGGACGGGCTGTTCGTCGGCACCGGCTACCGGCTCCCTGTGCCGCCCGCCCCGGCGTTCTGCCTGGGCAACGTGATCATCACCCGGCTGGACGGGCTCACCCCGGGCACGAGCCTGTTCCGGCACGAGGCCAGGCACGCCACCCAGTACGCCTGGTGCGGCGGGGTGGCGATGGTGCCGCTCTACCTCGCGGCGGCGGGCGTGTCGTGGGCGCTGACCGGCGACTTCGGCGCCCGCAACGTGTTCGAGCGGCGGGCCGGGCTGGCCGGCGGCGGCTACACAGACAAGCCGCTGCGTGCGGGCCTGCAGCGGGTCAGTGGCT
>WNGL01006219.1_pt1 | contig 22806 bp, 21 predicted proteins | sample 5400591 | NCBI WGS metagenome assembly WNGL01 (sample SAMN13153377, study PRJNA577476) | soil metagenome | isolation source: 80 cm soil or saprolite under Garry oak tree replicate 1 | place: USA:California | collected 2016-06-15 | reverse complement strand
GACCCCGGGCCCGCCGCGCAGCACCAGCGTGCCGCTGAAGCCGCTGCGCACCGCGTCCAGGACCCGGTCGATCGCCGCCCGTTCGGTCCGGCGGTCGAGTAGCACGAACTCCTCCCGCCACCGGTCATCCACGCGCCGCGGCCCGGCCCAGTCAGTGAGAACCATCGATGCCCACCGCCTTCCGATCCCTTTTCATCCTGGTGTCAGCTAGATGAGCCGACATCGTCTAGTTCTGGTGATTTCCGCCCTTGGCCGATCACGGTGCGGTGCGCCGCCATCACGGCGGCTCAGCAGCCGGTGCGGCGGACTTCGAGCAGTTCGAGGCCCAGCGCTTCGAGCTGGGCCAGCAACCCGTACAGCGCCGACTGGTCGGCCAGCGGTCCGGTGAGCACGGTCTCCGTTCCGTGCCCCTGGGCACGCAGATCGGGGAACGCGCCGAGCAGCATGCCGCCCAGCAGCCCGCGGACGCGGATCTCGTAGCAGACCGATTTCGTCGTTTCGTCCATGACGTCAATGTCCCGTTCCTATTTGTTGCCCCGGCCGGGAGCGGTACTTCATGGTTCCGCCCGGCTTGGTGAGCGGGCATCGCGCGATTCTGGTGATCCGCGACGGGCGGGATGTGCCTGCGGACCCATGCCAGGCGATGTGTTCGTGACGAGCGGCCAATGGACGAACGGGCGTCACGGCAGGTGTCGGCGCCAGCCGGGAGCGGGAAGACGTTCTTGCTGCGGTCGTGGATCGGTGCGGCGGGCCTGGCCGAGGGCATCGCATGGGTGTCGGTGCAGAGGGAAGAGCGCAATCCGCAGCGGTTCTGGGTCTCGGTGCTCAGTGCGCTGCGGCAGACCGCGGCCGGTTCTACCGTGGTGCGGCCTTTGACCGCGGCGCCTGACCTGGATGGCTGGGCGGTCGTCGAGCGATTGCTCTGGGCCTGCACCAGCTGCGGCTGGATGCGTCGTCGTGCTCGGCTCAAGAACTCACCGCGCCGGACACGGAACAATCCAGCCACGGGCCTCGCGTGCCATGATTGTTGGCATGAGGAAGGCACAGGATCCCGGACCGGGCTCCCGTGTCGACAACCCGCAGGACGTGGAGGTCACCGGCGACCTTCCGATGTCCTTGACCACCTTCGTTGGCCGAGAACGAGAGTTGGACGAGCTCCGGTCGCTATTCCGGGAGGGAAAGCGACTTGTCACCCTGGTTGGCATCGGCGGTATCGGTAAGACCCGCTTGGCCCTGGAGCTGGGCTTCAGCGCCGGTGACCTGGGTTGGGCGAAGGTCTACTTGGTTGAGCTTGCTGCGCTGGCCAACCCCGGCCTGGTCGACGGCGCTGTGCTCGAATCGGTGGGCGGCGGATCCAGCCGCTTTCCGCTGCAAGCGGCGGTGGAGTACCTGCGCGAGGCAACGGCCCTGCTGGTGCTGGACTGTTGCGAGCATGTCCTGAATGCGGCCCGGCGTGTGGCCGAGGTGCTGTTGCGCAGGTGTCCATCCGTGGTGATTCTGGCCACGAGCCGTTCTCCACTTGACATCGCGGGGGAGCTGGTATGGCCGGTGCCCCCGTTGTCGATGCGGAAGCGCGGCGACGCCAGTGAAGCAGGGGCGTCTGATGCGGCCCGGCTTTTTGCTGATCGAGCCAGCTACGTGCAGTCACGGTTCGAGCTGAGCGAGGATGTCGCTGGAGCGGTTGAGGCGATCGTTCGCCGGGTGGCCGGCATCCCGTTGGCTATCGAGCTGGCCGCGGCACGGGTTCGTGTTCTTTCCGCTGAGGAAATTGCCGGCGGCCTCGATGATCATCTGCGGCTGCTGCGTGGCGGTCACCGGTCAGATCCTCGCCACCAGACCATCCGGGCGTCTTTGGACTGGAGCCATGAACTCCTCACCGACCGGGAGCGTCAGCTGTTTGCCCGGTTGTCGGCCTTCTCGGGGGGCTTCGACCTGGAAGCCGCCACGGCGGTGTGTGCCGGGGGTGGCATCGTTCCCGACCAGATCCTCGACGAGATCCAGGGCCTGGTGGATAAGTCGCTGCTGGCGGTGGAGCGCAGGGCAGGTGCCACGCGCTTCCGGATGCTTGATTTCGTTCGCCAGTACGCCTCCGAGCGTTTGGCCGCGGCGGGCGAGGGCGTCCCGTTGGCGGACCGGCACCGTGCCTATTTCGGGGAATTGGCCCAGCGCGCCGACCGAGGGCTTTGGGCGCTGGTCCCGGCTGGCCGCGCCCGTCTCGACGATGAGTCACCCAACCTGCGGGCGGCCATCGACGATGGCTGCGCCCGTGCGCCAGACGAGGCCCTGGCCATGGTAGGAGCACTGGGCACGTACTGGCGGGTGCGGGGGCGACTGGCGGAGGGGGTGACGGCGACAGAGCAAAGCCTGCGTGCCGCCCCTCCTGAGCCTTCCCCTGGACGGGCTCTCGCCCTGGCCAAGCTGTCGCTTTTGTCGTTCTGGCTTGGCGATTTCGCCCGCACGCAGTCCTCCGCCACCTCGGCTCTGGAAATGGGCGCGGCGATTGGCGATACCCGCTCGCAGGCACTCGCTCTCGGCCAGCTCGGGGCCCTGGTCATATTGGGTGATCCCGGTGCCGGCGATCCGATGCTCATGCGGGCGGCTGAGCTGGCACGGACCGCAGGAGACGACGTCGCGCTGTGTGACTCGCTGACCCCGTTGGCGATCAGCTATTTCTTTCAGGACGATCCCGGCGCAATGCGAAGCCCGCTCGAGGAAGCGCTCAGGGTGGCGGAAGCCATCGGCTTCGAGGACATCATCCGCTGGTGCTTGTGGTGCCTGGCCCACACCGCTTTCTCGGCCGGGGACCTGCCCGGCGCCCGCGCTCATGGTGAGCGGGCGCTGGCCATGATGACTGGACAGGACCCGCTGAGCCGGTACTGCGCGGTTGAGATCCTGTGCCTTCTCGATGCCAACATGGGCGCGGCCGACGCCGCTCGCGAGCGGGCCGAGGCTGATTTCGAGCAAACCAGGCAGGAAAGGCTACGCCTGGGGACCGGGGTGCTCATGCACGCCCTGGGCGTCGCGGCCCTGGCTGCCGGCGATCTCGATCGAGCAGAACAGTGGGCCAGGAACCTCTATGAGCAGGAATCTGAGGTCTGCTACCTCGGCTGGCACGCCCAGGAGATCCTGGTAGCCGTGGCGCTGGCCCGGGACGACGGCGTACAGGCCAAAATCCATGTCGAGAGGCTCCTGGCTGCCGCCGAACCCTTGAGGAACCGGCGGGCCCGGGCCGTGGGCCACCTCGGGCTGGCCCGCGCCCTACTGCTTGAGGGTGACGACGAGCGGGCTGAGTCGGTCACGCACGACGCACTCAAGGTGTTCATGGACAACGGGTGGCGTCCGGGGGTCATCGACGCCCTCGATCTGGTCGCCGAGGCCGCCTTGTTCACGGGACGGTATGAGCGCGCCATCCGGCTCATTACGGCAGCCCAGGAGGAGCGGACCACGCTCGGCCTCGCGGCTTTCCCAATGCTAAGGAAGCGAACTGAGCGGAACCTGGCCTCGGCCGGCGCTGCACTGGGCGACGAAAGTCTTGACCGGGCCCTGCAGGACGGCGCCCGGCTGTCTCTCCAGGAGGCCGTGGCCTACGCCCAGCGGGGCCGGGGGGAGCACGCGGGCGCCACGCACGGGTGGGCCAGCCTGAGCCCGGTCGAGCGGCAAGTGGTCGAGCTTGCCAGCCAAGGTCTGAGCAATCCCGACATCGCCAGGGAATTGTTCATATCTCGCAATACCGTCAAGGTGCACCTTTCGCGCGCTTACGCGAAACTCGGCGTGGCCAACCGGACCGAGCTGGCCCGGCTCGCTACCCGCCACTCCCAGGCCCGCCAACAACGCTGAGAAGCCATACCCAGCTGGGTGATGTAGCCATACCCAGCTGGGTGATGTTCCGCAGCCGGGTCATCTCTACCGTCTACAGAGTGTCAGCCTGAATTTCACCGTCGGACCACGACCCGACCAGCTGGGCTGACCACGACGGACAGGAAGCCGACGAACTGGTGGGAGCGGCGGCGCAGCCGGTGGCACGGTCGGCTGCGCAGCCGCACGAGAAGCTCGCATCGACCCCGCGGGGTGCGGGGCGGACCGTGGGCGTTGACAGGGTGAGATGGATGACCGGGATGGAGCAGGCGCAGGCGGGACCGGCCGTGGTGCCCGGGTCGGGCGGCGTGGCGCCGCAGGGAGTGGAGCTGCGGCACCTGCGCTACTTCGTGGCGGTCGCTGACGCGGGCACGTTCACGCACGCGGCGGAGCGGATGTTCATCGCCCAGCCGACCCTGAGCCAGCAGATCCGGCGGCTGGAGGAAATGGTGGGCACGCCGTTGCTGCAACGCCGCCGCGAGGGCGTGCGGCTGACCGATGCGGGTACCGTGCTGCTGGAGGAGTCCCGGACCGTACTGTCCCTGATCGAGCACGGCGTGAGCCGGACCCGGCAGGCGGCGGGCCTGGGACGGCCTCGGCTGCGGTTCGTCGTGCCGCCGCACCTGCCCGAGGCCTTCGCCGTCGACGTTGCCTCGCGGCTGCAAGCGACGGCCACGGCCGCCGATATTGACGTGGCGTGGATGGAGGCACCGCTGGATGCGGAGTTCTCGCTGGTCCGCCAGCGCCGTGCCGACGCCGGCCTGGGCTGGCTGACCACCCCGGCTGACGCCTTGCCGGCCCCGCTGGAGGTGATGAGCCTGGGCGAATTCGAGCCCGACGTGTGGCTGCCCGCCGATCACCCGGCAGTACCTCACCGGGTGATCGGCCTGGGCGAGCTGACCAGCATGGACGTTATCCACGGTCCACGCCGCCGCAGCCCCGGTCCGTACGACGCATGGCTGGCGATCCTGCGGGCCAGCAACCCGCGCTTCGGCTTCACCGACCCACCGTTCCGGCAATCGCTCCCGATGACCCTCGCCTTCGCGGCCACCGCCAGCCGGCCCACCGCGGTCCTAACCGACCCGCAACACCGCACCGGAGACCGGCCCGAACCGGACCGCCCAGATCCGGCGGCAGGCCCTGCCGTCATGGTCCGCGCCCGCGTCCAAGAATGCCCCTTGACCGCCACGGCAGGCCTGGTGTGGGGTGGCGACCTGCCGCGCCAGCTCCAGCAAGTGCTGTTCGACACCGCCGACAGCATCACCTTCTAACCCTGCTGCGACAGCCGCATAGCGCCATTGCCTCATCCAGTTCAGGCAAGGCAATCTGGCCCCGGCCCACCTCGTGCCGTTCGCCGAGAGCTTTCGGCATTGCGCTCAGCCCAGGGAGCCGGGCCAGTCACCCCGCGCGAGGCGATCCGTCTCGTCCTGGATTTCGACGGCAGCCTTGGCCAGCGCGGGCGCATGCTGCCGGTAGTGATGCGCGCAGAACAGCAGGTCCCGGCGGCTGTGGAGCAGGACCCGGACGTAAGCCTGAGCGCCACAGCGGTCGCAGCGGTGCACGGCATTCATCGGCCCGGTGAGAGCTGGCGTTCTGCTGGACGCTGCTTCCTCGCGTTGGGCCCGGCGTTTGGTCCATGATTCTCTGGCGCTCATGGCGGGTGCCTCCTTTGCCCGGTCATGCGGCGGGTCACGGCTGGTTTCCAGTGCACCGCGCGGAGCGGCACCTGAAAAGGCGCTGGTGCCTGTCCTGGTATTGCCCGGCTCTATAGGCCCCGGTGGGCACCTGCCGCAGCGGTTTCTTTTTCAAAACGCCTGGCGGTACCCGGTCTTTGACCGCGGGCTGATCTTATAGGGCGGGCCAATATCACCAGAGCCACCATCGCCTTTACCAGGGCGAGAGAAGCCGGTGGACTGATTCGCGGGCGGCGGTCCTGCCGTCCTGTCGATCACGGAAGGATCTGGCACATGGGCAAGAACAAAGACATCCACGAGGCGGTCGAGGCGGAACTGGACTTCGACCCTCTGGTGGACGCCACGGACGTCACCGTCAGGAACATGGACGGGGATGTGGCGCTCAACGGCACGGTACCGAGCTACCCGCAGTACCTGGAGGCGGCCGCCGCCGCGCAGCGCGTCGACGGGGTGAAGAACGTGCACAACCACCTGGAGGTCATGCTGCCCCCTGGTGACTACCGCGATGACGCGATGCTGACCACCGCGGCAAACAACGCGCTGACGCTGAACATCACGGTGCCGGACGGCATCGAGGCGACCGCGCACGACGGCAACCTGACGCTGACCGGCACCGTGAAATACGGCGCACAGCGCGCCGCCGCCGAGCTGGCGGTCGGTGGGCTGACCGGCGTGCGCAACATCAGGGACGACATCGAGGTCGGCCAGGACGCCGACCAGCTGGACGTTGACATCCTGGTTCAGGACGCGCTGGACCGGTGGGCGCTGATTCCCGATGACAGCGACGTCTCGGTGGATGCGAGCGGGAACACGGTGACGCTCAGAGGTCATGTCCGCACCTGGGCCGAGCACGACGCGGTGGTCGATGCCGCCTGGATGGCCAGCGGCGTCAACGACGTGGCCGACCTCCTGGCCGTCACCGGCTGACAGCTGGATCTCCCGGGCACCGGCAACGGCGGCGACGCGTGGCGGCGAAGCGCAGCGGGGAAGCTCCGCAGGAGGCGCCGGCTGGCCATGTGCCGCCGTCGGCCGGCCTTCCCCCGCCGCACGCGGCCGGTCGTGTTCCGCCACTGCGGGTGAGCGGTGCGCCGCCGGACACCGGGGACCGGCGCCACCCGGCGGTCCGCTGGATCGTGCACGGTGTGCTGTTGGTGGCTCTGGCAGCTGGGGTGTTCGGCCTGCTGCCGCGGATTGGCGGTCTGGCCCGCGACGCCAGCGGTCTGCGGCACGCCCGCCCGGCCTTTGTGGTGGCGGCAGTCCTCGCCCAGGCGGTGTCGCTGGGGTGTTATGCCCTGTTGTACCGGCGGGTGCTCGCCTCACTGGGAGCCCGGGTGCCGTTCCTGCTGGCGGCGCGGGTCACCCTGGCGTCGTTCCTGGTCAGCCACCTGACCCCGTTCGGGTCGGCCGCCGGCACGATAGTGAACGTGAGCACGCTGGAAGCCGATGGGGTCGCCGCGGCGACGACCAGCGAGGGGATCGGGCTGACCAGCCTGGTGTCCTCCGCTGCCTTGATCGCGTTGTTTGGTGCCGGGCTCGTGGCGACAGCCGGCCGGCATATCTCCCGGGGCTACCTCACTCTCGCGGGCGTCGCGCTCGTCCTGGTGGTGTGCGTGGCGGCGATCGCCCTGGTCGTGGGCGCTCACCCCACCATCGCGGCACGGGTGGGACGCTGGGCGGCCAGGCTGGCGCGGCACGTCCGGTCCAGCATCGATCCTGAGCAGGTAGCCCAGGACGGCGCGCGGCTGGTGTCGCGCGCCCGGTCCGCGCTGACCGGGCGGGCATTCCTCGAAGCCTTCGGGTTCGCCTTCGGCGACCTGCTGTTCGATCTTCTTTCGCTGGACCTGCTGTTCCTGGCCCTCGGGTACCAGCCCGGGTTCGGGCCGCTGGCGGTTGCCTATGCCGCGGCGAACATCGCCAGCGCCATCCCTCTCACGCCCGGCGGGCTGGGGGTGATCGAAGTGACGCTGGTAGCTATCACCGCCGGCTTCGGCGCGCCCCGGGCAACGGCGGTCCTGGCCGTGCTCGGCTACCGGATTGTGAACTATTGGCTCCCGCTGCCTCCCGGCGCGCTCGCCTACCTCCACCTCCGTTTCCGCCCCGAACGCCACCCGAAAACCAATTCCCCCGGCGCCGCCAGCTGACGGATTCCCTAGCCGGCACCTATACGTCCATAGGCGGCAGGTGTTGGCCGGAATTGGCAGACCTGGCGTCTGCTGGTAGTAACAGGCACCGCGGACTCCGAAGACGTCCTGGTGCGACAAGCCAAGCGGAAGGGAATGCCTTTCATGTTCAAATCCACGTCCACCTCACTGGTCCTCCTCGGCATTCTCGCCGTCATCGCCGGAATCATCGCCATCGCCTGGCCCGGCGTGACGGTGCTCGCGCTGATCCTGCTGTTCGCGGTCTACGCGTTCATCGACGCGGGCCTGGAGGCCGTGCGGGCGTTCAGCAGCCGCACCGCCGGGCCGGTCTTCGGCCATCTGCTGCTCGGGCTGATCAGCCTGGCGGCCGGCGTGGTCGCCGTGGTCTGGCCCGCGCCGACCGCGCTGGTGCTGGTCCTGGTCGTCGGCATCTGGGCGGTGGTCGGCGGCATCGTCGAGATCGTCAACGGGTTCGGCAGCGGGGAGACCGCGGGCACCCGGGCCATGTACATCCTCACTGGGCTGGTCTCCACGGCGTTCGGCGTCTTGCTGTTCGCCCGCCCCGGCGTCGGCGCGATCACCCTCGCGCTGCTGTTCGGCCTGTTCAGCCTGATCTACGGCATCTCGCGGATCACCCTCGGCGTCCAGCTGCACCAACTGCACAAGCAGCGCCGGTCCGCGCAACCGCCGACCGCGCTGCGGGAAGCAGCCTAAAAACAGGTCCGGGGGCGACCGCCAGTCATCCCATTGCGGGCGTACCGGCTGAGCCAAGGAGAACGGGCCATGGCATATGGGCACGCCGAACGTAACCTCGCCCCGATACGCCAACTGGAAGCCGAGACCAGGAAGCTGCTCGGCAGCCTAGACCAGCCAGATCCAGAGCAGTCAGCCTGGTTGCAGGAGATTACCAGCCCAGGCAGGCGGTTCACCCGGACCGGCCCGAGACAGCAACGGCGTCTCGCCGTTCTTCTTCCTGATCGCCTGCGCGCTGGCGGCCGTTCATCACCGTCATCGCGCTCGGCCAGTGCGCCTGCCAAACCCCGGCCCGGCCTGGCAGGCGCCCTCATCAGAAGGCCTGGCCGCATAAGCACGAAAGGCGCCACGATGGCTACACCTAAGTCGGCTGCAGACGGCTCAGACCGCCTGCATACCCAGCCAGACCCGCACACAGCTGGCACCGGCGGGCAGGCAGCCAAGCTCAAAGACATGACCAATACCCTGCAAAACACGCTTCGGCACCACCCGGTTGTCCTGGAGCAACAGGCGCAGCGGGCGCAGGACGTTCAGCTGCGGATCGCCGACTGGATTACCGCCTTCGCCGGGTCGATGAACTTCGTCTACATTCACATCGCGCTGTTCACCCTCTGGATGCTGTTCATCGAATCCAAACCGTGGCCGACGCTGACACTGATCGTGTCGCTGGAAGCAATCTTCCTGTCCACGTTCGTGATGATCGGCCAGAACCGGCAGGGGGCCTTCCAGCAGGCCAAGGCCGACCACGACTTCACCGAACAAGAGCTGGAGCTCAAAACCAACACGCAGCTGACCCGCGAGATCCACGCCCTCACCACCGAACTGCACAACCGGCTGCTGGCCAGGCATTAACGGTTTCGCTTGGACCGTGTCAGCAAACGCCGCAGTGTCCGATCGGCGCGTGCGGCGAAGTCAAAGGAGGGGAGGGCCCACCTGTGGGAGGTCCGCCGCCTGGATGCTGCCGCTGGTCATCGGCGCGGTCATCGAGACGATCGCCATCGCGGCGGCGGCAGCAGGCGCTGGCCTCGCGGTTGGCAAGCTCATCGCCTGACCGCCGGCCGGCCAAAAGCCACAGCTATTCATCAGCCAAAGCTATTCATCCATTGCTGACAGATGTTGGCCAGGCATTGGCCGTTTCCCGTGGACTGTATCTGCGCACGCTGCGGTATTAGGGCCGTGCGGTGCGACGAAGCTCGATGGAAAGGAGCACCTGATGTTCAAATCGACATCCACCTCGTTGATCCTGCTTGGCGTGCTCGCCATCATCGCGGGGATCTTCGCGCTGGCCTGGCCTGGGGTGACGGTCTTCGCGCTGGTCGTTCTCTTCGCGGTGTACGCGTTCATCGATGCCGGGCTGCAGGCCATGCGGGCGTTCAGCAGCGGTACCGCGGGGCCGGTCTTCGGCCATCTGCTGCTGGGACTTCTTGACCTGGCCGCGGGCGTGGCCGCCCTGGTGTGGCCGGCGCCCACCGCGCTGGTGCTGGTGCTCATCGTGGCCATCTGGGCGTTCGCCGGCGGCTTCTTCGAAATATTCGCCGCCTTCAGCAGCGGCGAGACCGCGGGCACCCGGGCAATGTTCATCCTGGGTGGGCTGGTGTCGGTCGCGTTCGGGATCGTGCTGTTCGCCCGCCCCGGCATCGGCGCGGTCACCCTGGCCCTGCTGTTCGGCCTGTTCAGCCTGATCTACGGAATCTCGCAGATCGTGCTCGGCACCCAGCTGCGGCGGACGGACAACACCCTGCGATCAGTCCTGGGAGATGCGGCCTGACCCAGCCCCGCACCCGGGCGCGCCGGCGCTATCAGCGCCTGTTCGGCGCCTGCCAAGACCCTTGACCCTGGCTTGGCAGGCGCACCCGCCCCGCAGGCCGATGACCGCCGTGACTTTGGAGCACCGCAATGACGACATTCACACCGCCAGCGCTGGCCCAGATACCGGGTGAAAGCGCGACGGCCGCGCACGGCCGGCGCGCACGCCTGCGGGCCGCCGCGGCCGCGCGCGGTGTCCCGCTGGCCACGATCCTCGTCACCGTCGCCGTGGTGGCCCTGACCTATCTGGCGGGCAAGCTCGCCTACCGGCTCCGCGACGTCATCTTGATGATCGTGGTCGCGGGGTTCCTCACGCTGATCCTCAATCCCCTGGTGGTGGTCCTGCAACGGTGGCGGATCAAGCGCCGCGGCTGGGCGGTGACCCTTGTGGCTGTGTGGACGGTGCTGGTCTTCGCCGGCCTGCTGGCGGCATTCGGCTATCCGCTGGTGCACGGACTGACCCATTTCTCCCGGGGGCTGCCCTCCTACGTGGCCTCCGCCGAGCATGGCCACGGCTGGATCGGCCACCTGGCCCGCCGCTTCCACCTGCAGGCCTGGATAACCCGCACTGCTCCCAAGCTGCAGAGCCTGGGTGCCACCCTGGCCAAGCCAGCACTGAACGCCGGCAAGGGCGCGGTATCGCTGCTAGCGACGCTGGGCACGATCTTCGCGCTCGTCGTGCTGTTCCTGCTCGAGGGCCCCAAGATGCGCCGGGGACTACTGGCCCTGCTGCCGCCGCAGCAGGCAGCGAACTACGCCCGGATCGCCGGTGAGATCAGCCAGTCGGCGACCGGCTACGCGCTCGGCGACCTGCTGACCTCACTGATCGCTGGTGTGGTCGTCTTCGTCACGCTAACCGCCCTCGGGGTTCCGTTCGCGCTGCTGTGGGCGCTATGGGTCGCCCTCGTCGATTTCCTGCCCATGATCGGCGGCGCGCTGGCTGGTATCCCCACGGTCTTGTTCGCCGTTGGCCACTCGCTCACCGCGGGCATCGTCACCGCGGCGGCCTTCATCGCCTACCAGCAGGTGGAAAACCATGTGCTGAACCCCCTGGTCATGAGCCGCACGGTGAAGGTCAACCCCCTGCTCGTCCTGCTGTCGGTCCTGGTCGGGACCTCGATCGGCAGCTGGCTCGGCGGCTTCTTCGGCGCCTTCGTGGCGGCATTGCTTTCCATCCCGGTCGCGGGCGCCCTTCAGGTAATCGCCCGGGAAGTATGGCAGGCCACCGCCTGGCAGGAACCACCCAGCGGCGAACCGCCGCCCGGCACTGGCCCAGCGGCCAGCGAGGGTCCAGCATCCAAGGCGCACGACAGCGGTGTCAGAAGGTGATGCTGTCGGCGGTGTCGAAGAGGACCTGCTGGAGCTGGCGCGGTAGATCGACGCTCCACACCAGGGCCGCGGTGGCGGTCAGCGGGCAGTGTTCGACGCGGGCCGGAACCATCTCATAGGCGCCGGTGGCCGGATCTGCCTGCACCGGTGCGCACCAGGCCCCGGCCCGCTGTTGCGGGCCGGTCAGGATCGCGGTGGGCCGGCTGGCGGTGGCTGCGAAGGTGAGGGTCATCGGCAGCGAGTGCCGGAACGGCGGGTCGGTGAAGTCGAAACGCGGGTTGCTGGCCCGCATGGCCGCCAGCCAGGCGTCGTAGGTGCCGCTGCTGACGCGGCGCGGGCCGTGGACGACGTCCAGCTGAGCCAGCTCGTCGAGGCCGATCACCCGGCCGGGTGCTGCCGGGTGGGTGGCTGGGAGCCACACCTCGGGCGCGAATTCGCCCAGGCTCATCATGTCCAGTGGGGGCGGCAAGGCGTCGCCCGGCACGGTCAGCCAGCCCAGGCCGGCGTCGGCCCGCCGCTGGCGGACCGGGGAGAACTCCGCATCCAGCGCCGTCTCCAGCCACGCCACGTCGACGCCAGCGGCAGCGGCCGTCGTGCGCAGCCGCGACGCGACTTCGACTGCGAGGGCCTCCGGCAGATAGGGCGGCACCACAAACCGCAGCCGCGGCCGCCCCAAGCCCGCAGTCTGGCGGGTCCGGCTCACCCCGTGATCGATCTGGGACAGCACGGCCCGGGACTCCTCCAGCAGCACGCTGCCCGCTTCGGTCAGCCGCACCCCCTCCCGCCGGCGCTGCAATAGCGGGGTGCCCACCATCTCCTCCAGCCGCCGGATCTGCTGGCTCAACGTCGGCTGCGCGATGAACATCTTCTCCGCCGCGTGCGTGAACGTGCCGGCGTCGGCGACCGCCACGAAGTAACGCAAGTGCCGCAATTCCATACCCGGCGGCGCTGCACCGTCGGAACCGGACAGCGCCGCTGGGCCCGCCTCGGCCTCCTCCACCACGGTCATCCGTCTCACCCTGTCCGCGCCGATGGCTATATCACTCATACCGCGGACCCGCCCCAGCGCCATGCCATTAGCCAACTGACTGTGCTAGGTCTCGCGCCGACCCAGCGAGCCCGGTCTTTCACCTCCAACGCTAGGTCTGCGGTTCGGTCATGCCATAGGGCGCAGGTAACGAACCTCCGGCCGACCGTCGTTCCCGCGCACATCGGCGCCGCCCAGGGAAAGCGCACCGGCTGTCGACCAGGGTGAGCGGCCGGAAGCGGCCGCTGGGCAACCCGAAGCAGGCGGCGTACTATGCGTCGGTGGACAGGTCAAGCCCGTCCGTTGTGCAAAGCGCCTCAGATGTCTCCGGTGCGCTCACCCCCCGCGCCTCCGAGCTGTCCGCGGAAATCTACGGCCTGATCGTGCGGGAAATCTCTCCGCTAACCGGCGACAAGCGGATACTGACGCTGCTGGAGGCAAGCGTCGCGGAAAATGTGGCCACCATGCTGCACGTTATCCAGCACAGCATCGATCTGGAGAACGTGCGCGCCCCGGCGGCGGCGGAGGAATACGCACGCCGGCTGGCCCAGCGTGGCGTACCGATTGCGGCACTGCTGCGTGCCTACCGCATCGGATCAACCCGTTTCCAAGACCGGTGCCTAGCGGAACTCGGGCGCAGCACCCACGACGCCACGCTTGTCAGCGCGGCCGGGCTGCGCATCGCCGACATCACCGCCGCGTACATCGACCGGGTGTCAGAGGAAATCGTGTCCGTCTACGAGGACGAGAAGGAGAGCTGGCTGCGGAACCTCAGCGCGGCCCGGGCAGCCCGCGTCCGGATGCTGCTCAGCGGTGAGCAGGTTGACGTAGACGCCTCCGAAGCGATTCTGGGGTACCGGCTCAGGCAGCACCATGTCGGCGTGGTGTGCTGGGCGGGCGAGGCAGAAGCCGGCGGCGGCGCGCTCGCGCGGCTGGAGCAGGCGACCGCAGAGGCGGCCCGCGGTGCGGGCTGCGGGGGGCGCCCGATCTTCGTTCCGCAGGACGAGTCCAGCGCGTGGGCGTGGCTCCCGCTAGGTGCCCGGCAGAACTTCGGCATCTCGGCTGCGGACTCTCGTCCTGGCGGTGCAGACACCGGAGTACGGTTTGCTGCCGGCACCGCTGCCCCTGGCATCGCGGGCTTCCGTCGCACCCACCAGCAGGCGCTGGGCGCGTACGCGGTCGCGCTGGCGGCCGGCTCGTCGGCGCGGTTCATGACCTGTTTCAGCGACGTTGCGCCGCTGGCGCTCATGAACGGCAGTTTCAAGGCCACCGCCGAACGGCTGACACTGCACAAGAACACCGTGCAATACCGGATACGCAAAGCCGAGAGAAGTCTTGGCCATCCCGTCGGCGAGAACCGCCTGCACGTTGAATTGGCCCTGCTGGCCACCCAGTGGCTGGGCGGCGCAGTCTTGCGGCAACCCGGCACTCCCGGCCATGACGGCTGAGCGCGGCGCACAGGCTTGCCGCTCGTCAGGCGTGCGGCTCAGCCTCCAGCTTCCGCTTCAGAATCTGCGCGTACCTGGCATAGTTCCCCGGGCCCAGCCGGGCAGCTTCTCCCCCGACTTGGGGTCGATCATGTTGTAGACCGCCAGGTACGGGTCCTTCCGCACCACCTGCCCGTCCCGCAACCCGAGAGCCGCGGCGCCCTTGCCGAACCAGCGGCCGTCCGGCTCCCCCTGCTGGGCGGCGTTCAGGTAGTAGCCACCGCCGGCCTTCTCCCCCGTGGTCCGGTTCAGGTAGTACTCCAGGTCGAACCCTGACCGCGGTGTGGCGACCGTCATCCGGGCCTCCCTTCCACGTGGGGCACCTTGCTCCTCGGCCCGCCCGATCACCGGTGCCGGGGTGGCCATCATTCCTGGACTGGCCATGGCTCGTCGGGCAGCTAGATCGCGGTCGCGTGCAACATTCCGGCGGTTGGGGTCGTAAAAGAAGTGTGGGTACGCCTGTGCGGGAGGCACCAGTGGGTTCGGAGGCCGATCACTCCTTCGAGGAGTTCGTCCGCGGCCGTTCCACGCACTTGTTCCGGCTGGCGCTGGTGCTCACCGGCTGGGACGACGCCGCGGCGCAGGACTTGCTGCAGATCGCGCTGGAGCGCGCCTATCGCCGCCGGTGGCTGCTGTTCCGGCACGGCGGCAGCGCCGAGCCTTACGTGCGCCGGGTGCTGGTGAATGCCGCGATTGACTGGCGGCGGGTGCTGCGGCGCCGCGGAGAACTGCCCCTTGACCCGGACGCGGCGATCCCAGCGGCCGGGGACCAGGCTGGGCAGTAGCCGACCGTGACCTGCTGCTGCGCGCCCTGGCGGCGCTTCCGCCACGGCAGCGGGCGGTGCTGGTGCTGCGGTACTGGGAAGACCTGCCCGACGTTCAGATCGCGGCGGTGCTGGATTGCAGCCCGGCGACGGTGCGCAGCCAGGCAGCCCGAGGGCTGGCCCGGCTGCGCCAGCTGACGCAGATCCCCGCGGCCGGAAGATCCGAATACTCCCATAGTGGTGAGCAGCATGAGTGATCTGGAAGACCGGCTCAACGAAGCCATCAATGCCGCCGTCGCCGGCGCCGAACCCAGGCCGGGTGTAATGAACGCGGTGCGGGACCGCCACCGCCGGTGGCTGATACGGGTCACCGGCGCCGGCGCGGCCGCGGCGGCCGTCGTGGTTGCCGGTGTTGTTATGCCATTGGCGTTGCTCTCCCCCCGCAGCGGCGGCCCAGCTGCCCCTGGCGGCCAGGGCCCGGTGGCCACCGCAACGAGCCACGGCGCCGTCACCGCCTATGCGGTCGGCGAAAAGGGCACGGTGACCCCGATCCGGACCGCCACCAACAGGGCTCTGAAGACGATCAGCGACCGGAGTGTCGACTCGCTGGGCATCGTGCTCACCCCGGACGGCAAGACCGCCTACGTGCTCAACGACCTCCTGCCTGCCATCGTCCCCAGTACGGTGACCCCGGTCCGGACCGCCACCAACACCGCGCTCACGCCGATCAAGGTGGGGGCCGACGCCCGGCACTTCGCGATGGCCCCAGACGGCAAGACCCTCTACGTGGCCAACGTCTACTCGGGGACCGTGACGCCGATCCGGACCGCCACCAACACCGCGCTCACGCCGATCAAGGTGGGCAGGCACCCGGAGGGGATCGCGGTCACCCCGGACAGCAAGACCGTCTACGTCGCGAACTACCTCGCGGGGACCGTGACCCCGATCCAGGCCGGCACCGGCAAGGCGCTCAAGCCGATCAAGGTCGGCGGCAATCCGTGGGCCATTGCGATCACCCCGGACGGCAAGACTGCATACGTAGCAAACGGCTACGGGGTGACTCCTATCGCGACGGCTACCAATACCGCTCTGCCGCCGATCAGGGTTGGCCGCGGCGCCTTCGACGTGGCGATCACCCCGAACGGCTCGACCGCCTACGCACTCACGGGGAACTGGGTAACCCTGATCCGGACCGCCACCAACACCACCCTGCCGCCGGTCTACGTAAAGCAGGCCCCCATCGACATCGCGATCACGCCGGACAGCGCGACCGCTTACGTCACCGATCCAGCCGGCCAGGTGATCCCCATCAGCACGGCCACCGGCAAGGCACAGGCCCCGATCGCGGTGGGGAAGGGCGCACGGGCCATCGCGATCACCCCGGACGGCAGGCCGGGCCGCCACCAACAAGGTTCTCCCATCGATCAGGGTAGGGGAACTGCCCACCGCGATCGCGATCACCCCGGTAGCCGGTTGATGGCGCATCGGCAGCCACTACGCAGCCCGCCTTCTTCGCAGCCCTCGAAGTCGTCCAAAATCGCGCAACCAGGCGGCGCGCCGACAGCGGCACTGCCACCGATCGCCGAAATTGCAAACCTAAAGCCTGGATGCCAGCCCGCCCAGGCGTCAGGTTCGTCAACGAGACGACGGCGTCTAGCCGACCTGGAACCGGCCGTGGCGCTGTTCGGGACCCTGGCCGACCCACCCTCCTAGCGTCCGCAGTCTGGCCACGGGGGCCTGGCCCGGGTGGTCGACCTGACCGGCCGGCTCGCCTGGCCCAGTTGACGGTGTCCAAGCATCTGGCTTGCCTGCGCGAGTTGTCGCCTGGCCGAGGCAGCGCGGGCAGCCGAGCCTCGGTCTATTCTCTGGCCCCGGCCGGACCGGGGGCCGTCTCGGAACTTCGTGAAATGGGCAATGGTGGCGAACAGCCCGAGGCCACGCGAGCGGTGCTTTACAGTAACCTGATGGCTACGGATGCGCCATTGGCGAAGACGGCCGCTGCCCCGGCCGAGGGGGCAGACGGCACCCACCTCACCGAGGAGCCGAGGAAGCAGGCCCGGCTGGTTTTCGCCAGCTTCCTGATGCTGTTCACCGAACTGGTCCTAATCCGCTGGATCACAGCGAACAACGTGTTCGTGACCGAGACGACCAACTTGATCTTGCTGGCCAGTTTCCTGGGGATCGGGATCGGTTTTCTCAACGCCCGGTCCGGCCGGGACTATCTGCGCTGGACGCCAGTGGCCCTGCTGGCCCTGGTCGCCTTCGTGCTGCTGTTCCCGGTGGTCATGCATTCGACCGGCGGTCCGACACCGTTCCGCGGAATCGGGCGGATGCCGGCGCTGCCCCGGCCGCTGAGCTTCGCCGCCGTTTTCGTGCTCACCGTGGCGGTGATGGCAGGCTTCGGGCAGGCGGTGGCGCGGGTCTTCGTGGGCTTCCGCCCGCTGAGCGCCTACCGGCTGGACATCTTGGGCAGCATCGCGGGGATCGCGCTGTTCTCTGTCTTGTCCTTCTTGGACCAGCCGCCCGCCACGTGGGGGGTGATCGCCGGGGCCGGCCTGGTGGGGCTGCTGCTGCCGAAGGTCCGCTGGTGGCAGGTTGCGGCCGTTATGGGGGCGGTGGCCCTGCTGGCCATCGAGTCGTTCGCGTCCGGCCAGTCCTGGTCGCCGTACAACAAACTCGCCTTCCGGGAACTGCATGGAAACCCCGCCTACGTCCGGGTGGTCGCGAACAACATTCTCTTCCAGACGATCCGCCCGGTCTCCCGGCTGCAGGACTTCTACTTCTACCCTTACCGCCACGTCACCCCGCAGAGCCTGGGCAGGGTGCTCATCATCGGGGCGGGGACGGGCAACGACGTGGCAGTCGCCCTGTCCAAGGGGGCGCAGCACGTGGACGCGGTCGAGATCGACCCGTCGCTGGTGGCGGCCGGCCGGCAGCGTCACCTGAACCACCCCTACCAGGACCCGAGGGTCACGGTCTATGTGGCCGATGGCCGCCAGTACCTGCAGGACACCAGCAAGCGTTACAACCTGATCCTGTTGGCGCTGCCCGATTCGCTGACCGCGCTGGCCGGGCAGTCCGGCATCCGGCTGGAGAGTTACCTGCTCACCGAGCAGTCGATCGCGGCGGCGCGGGCGCACCTGGCGCCGGGCGGCACGTTCGCGATGTACAACTGGTATGCGCCGTTCGTGTTCAACAGGTACGCCACGACGCTCGAGGGCGTGTTCCACCGCACTCCCTGCGCGGAAGTGGGCGGCGTGAGGGGCGCTGGCCGACGCCCGGCGGTCCTTACCGTGGCGCCCGGTGGGCCGGTCCCGCACTGTGCCAGCTTCTGGCATGGCACGCGGGTCGCACCGGCGACGGACAACTGGCCGTTCCCGTACCTGCGCCACCCGTCCATTCCGGCCTTTTACCTGGCGATCCTCGCGGCTATCTTGCTTGGGTCGTTGCTGCTCGTCCGGGCCGGGGGCGGCTCGTTCACCCGCATGACCTCCTATGTGGACCTGGCGTTCATGGGGGCGGCGTTCTTGCTGCTGGAGACAAAAAGCATCGTTGGATTTGCGTTGCTGTTCGGGACGACCTGGTTCGTGAACGCCCTCGTCTTCGCCGGTGTCCTGGTCGCGGTCTATCTCGCGGTCGAGACCGCCAGGTGGGTACGGCTGCCACCACCGCCGGTGCTCTACGGTGCGCTGATTGCCGCGCTGGCCGTCGCCTGGGTGGTGCCACAGGCGTCACTGCTGGGCCTACCCGTCATTCCCCGGTTCCTGGCCGGCAGCGCGCTGGCGTTCGCCCCCGTGTTCCTCGCCAACCTCGTATTCGCGCAGAGATTCGCCGGCGTGGAAGGCAGCGGGACGGCGTTCGCCGCAAACCTGCTCGGCGCCATGGTCGGCGGCACAATCGAATACGTGGCGCTGATCAGCGGCTACCGGTTCCTGCTGATCTTGGTCGCGATCCTGTACGCCCTGGCCTTCATCACCGGCCTGGGACGGAAGGCCGCCCCGGTGACCCCCAGCAAGCCAACAGCGTGACCGGCGCGAGGGCGACGAGGACAGCGCCATCGAGCACCCCCGGTAGATGAATGAGGCGGGGAGGGGCCATCCCCTTCCAGTGGGGTAGCGGGAACGCCAGGCACGGCGGACCATGGGTAGGCGGCTGCACGTCGGAACGGAGGGGCAGCCGCCAGGCGGCCCCTCCGTGTGCCGATTCCCGGCGTCAGCCACGATCTCACTGTCACAATCGCGCAGGTGCAGGCTGTCCATGCCATCACGGGGCCGGTTCCGCGAACAACTCTTACTGAGCCGGGCCTGCCGACGGCCTGGATGCCAACCCCGTGGCCACCGGCGCGTACCGCCTGGCGTAGTCCGCCAGCGTCTCCAGCGCGGCACCCTCGTCGCGGCCGGCGCGGCACCAGCCGGGCCAGCCCAGCGCGGAGGCGACGGCCTGCTTCGGGGTCACCTCGAGGCAGACCGCGATGCGACCGGGCAGCATCACTGTGACCTCCTTTGTTCTTTCGGTTTGTTTCGTCTTCGTGTGCACCGAGCGCGCGAGCGGCGGCGCAGCGGGCAGCTACGCGTCCCGGACCAGCTCGTAGGTGAGGTAGGCGAGGTCGCCAGCCACGGTCGTGTTGCCGATGAGGCGTATGGACTTCTTGTCGCTGGCCTCGCCGAACATGCGCCTGCCGGTCCCGAGCACGACCGGGTAGATCATCAGCCGCAGTTCGTCGACGAGGTCGTGCTCGAGCAGCGTGTCCACGAGCTGGAAGCTGCCGGCGACGACGATGTCCCCGGCCAGCTGCTGCTTCAGCGCCGAGACCTCGCTCACCACGTTGCCCTTGAGCACCGTCGTGTTGTTCCAGGCGGGATCGTGGAGAGTCGAGGAGACGACGTACTTGGGCTTGCCGTTCAGCCTGTCCGCCAGGGCGCCTGTCCGGGATGGCCACCGTGCGGACAAGAACTCGTAGCTGCGCCGGCCCAGCAGCATGGCCTCGGTGCCCAGCGCTTCGTCGAGCGCGACCCTGGCAACCTCTTCGCGGCCCGGGCCGCCAATGCGGCCGACCCAGCCGCCGTGCCTGAAGCCCTCGTCACCGGCCGGGTCCTGGACGACTCCGTCGAGCGAGACGTTCTCGCTGATGATGATCTTTCCCATGTCGGTTCTCCTTGTCAGCGTTATCCGCTACCACTGATACAGACACCGCGGCGCCGGAAATTGGGCGCCGGCACCGAACGATGGATTTGGACGGCAGCGAGACACACCCCGGCGGTGCCCGGGACGGCCGGGGCGCTGCGGGAGGCGTCACCTGCTGTGGCGCGGGGTGCTGGCCGCGGACCTGGCGGTGCCGCTGGGTGAGCACACGCTGGTGAGCCTGGCGGGCGGTAGACGGTGACGGCCAGGGCGGCCGCGGTGCTGCGGCCAGGTGACCGGGTGCGCTATGACGGGGCCGATCATGTGGTGGTCGCGCTGGCGGGCACGGCGGTGCGGCTGCGCTCACAGGACGGCTCGGAGCGGGCGGTGCTGGCCGGTCACCTGATGGCCTGGCCGGAGTTCGAGGTCGCTGGCGGCGGGCGGCTGCCGGAGATCGAGCCTTCTGGGCTGCTGGAGGGCGTGCCCGCGCGGGTGCTGGAGAGGGCCCGGGAGTGGGAGCGGCACGTGGTGCAGGTGCGGACCGGGTTGCCGCCGGATGCGCTCGCGCGCGCGGTGCCGCGGCCGGGCTTCGACCCGGCCGCCACGACGGTCGGCGAGCGGGACCGGTGAACGCGGCTGAGCTGGGGGTGAGCCCGCGGACGGTGCAGGAGTGGCGGCTCCGGTATGCGCGGCACGGCCTGTGGGGCCAGGTCGATCAGCGGGCGGCCCGGGGCAGCACGGCGACCGGGCGGGCCGATGCCCGTGATCGATCCCTGACGATGCCGACCCTAGCCCTGGCTTTTCACCGGGTGCTTAGCTGAGCGGCGCGTCGACCGTAAAAGGTGCTCCTGAACTGGGACGATAAGAGTGCTGAAGCCCTTATCAACGCAAGTTCGAGGAGCACCTTAAGAGTGAACCTTACCGGGTGGTCGAAGGGCCTGGACGTCACCGCCGATGGCGACGGCGTCGTGTCGCACGCTGGGCTGGCCCTGCTGCGCCAGCTGGCCGATAAGACCGGGCTGACCGGCGGCCTGTCGCGGGCGCTGGCCTCGCAACGGCTGCTGATCCACGACCGCGGCCGGGTCACCGCCGATCTGGCCTGCGCGATCGCCGACGGCAGCGAGGTGATCAGCGACTTCCGGGTGCTGGCCGACCAGAGAGAGCTGTTCGGCCTGGTCGCCTCGGTGCCCACGACCTGGCGGACGCTTGATGAGATCGCCGCGGGCGGCCCGAAGGCCCTGGCCCGGATCACCAAGGCAGTGAACGGCGCCCGCCGCCAGGCCTGGGCGGCCATCGAGGCCCGGCATGGCGCCCTGCCCGGCGTGCGGATCGCGGACAAGGTCCTGGGGGGCGTGACCTGCATCCGGCTGGACGCCACCGTCACCCCGGCGCACTCCGACAAGGAACTCGCGGAGCCTAACTTCAAAGGGTTCGGCCATCACCCCTTGCTCGGGTACTGCGATAACACCGATGAGCCACTGGCCGGGATGATGCGCCGGGGCAGCGCCGGGTCGAATACGGCCGCGGATCACCTGCAGGTGCTCGGTGAGGCGATCGCGGCGCTGCCGCCGAAGTTCCGGCGGCGGCTGATGGTGACCGCTGACGGGGCCGGGGCCAGCCACGGGCTGATCACCCGCCTCGATCAGCTGGCGTCCCGGCCCGGGCACCAGCTGACCTACTCCGTCGGCTGGGAACTGGGAGCCCGCGAGCGCGCCGCGATTGGGCTGGTCCCGGCGCAGGCCTGGCAGATCGCCATCGATCAGCGCGGACAGGTGCGCGAGCGCCGTGCCGCTGGCGCCTGCGCGGACCGGTCCTGCGGGCATGGACGGTGCTGGGTGGAAGAAGCGCACGTCACCGAGCTGACCGGGCTGCTGCGCGAAGGAGCGGGCGGGGACCAGCTGGACGGCTGGCCGGAGCCGATGCGGGTCTTTGCCCGCCGTGAGCGGCCGCACCCCGGCGCCCAGCTGAGCTTGTTCGAGACCCAGGACGGCTGGCGTTACTCCCTGTGGGTGTCGAACGTGCCCGCCGGGCTGCGCGGCTGGCGGGCCCAGCTGGGCTACATCGACGCTGCCCACCGGGTGCACGCAAGGGTTGAGGACTGCATCCGCACCGGGAAGGACTGCGGGATCGGCCGGTTCCCCTCGCATGATTTCGCGATGAACTCCGCGTGGCTGGCCGTCTCCTTAACCGCCGCGGCCCTGCTGTCCTGGCTGCGGGGTATCGCCCTGGACGGCGACCTGGCCAAAGCAGAACCAAAGACCCTGCGTTACCGGGTCCTGCATGCCGCCGCGAAGCTGGTCCGCGGCGGCCGCCGCCGGCGGCTGAAAATCTCCGCCACCTGGCCCTGGGCACAGGCCATAGCCACCGCCTGGGCCCGGATCACCGCCCTGCCCCACCCACCCTGACCACCAGCAAACCGCCCCTGCGACCACGGAAGGAGCAACCCCCGGGGCCCGTGGAACCCCCGGCCACCGGCCCGCCAGCCGGGCCACCGTCATACCCCGACCCTAAAATCACGAACTGTTCAGCGGCTCAGCCGCCGTCCCGGGCCAGCCCTCCGCCCGCATGAATGATCTGGGCTAGAGCCCCCATTCCGGTTCTCAGCGCGCCAACGTCTGCAGGCCTTAATGTGACGGCGGCGTTGATGTGGTTCGTGGATAGCCGGCCGCGGTGCGGGCGCCTTCGGCGAGGTCTTTGATCCGGTTTAGGGTCGTGCGCATCGCTTCCTCGCGGCGCCGGTCGCGGTCGCGCATGAGCACGTCCTCACCTAGCCGTGCGGTGAAGGGCAGCCAGATGACCTGGAATGACTCGATGAGGTCGGTGCCGCCG
>WNGL01004993.1_pt1 | contig 22807 bp, 18 predicted proteins | sample 5400591 | NCBI WGS metagenome assembly WNGL01 (sample SAMN13153377, study PRJNA577476) | soil metagenome | isolation source: 80 cm soil or saprolite under Garry oak tree replicate 1 | place: USA:California | collected 2016-06-15 | reverse complement strand
GCGACCGGCTGCTGCTTGTCATCACGCATTGCCATCGCCCCGGGTCCAACTGCTCCGCGAAGCTCTTGGGATAGGCGATCAAGATTCTGATAGTCGCCGGACTGAAGAAAATCCTCATCGAGCGCGCTCGTCCGAGTGTTGCCGTGGTGATTGCGCTCGATGACGAGCTGATGTTGCTCGTGTTTCTCGTCATAGCGAGCTCGAACGTTGACTCCGTTGCCGTTTTCCGCCATCGCTTGCTTGAGCCGGAGCGCGCTCGCGCCCGCTGATTGTGCGCTAGACAGGTCCAGCTTCACTCCGCGCCTGAGTGCGGCGAGGGCTTCCTCATCGATGGTCTTGGAAAGGCGGGCGACAATAGCTTCGCAGGACAAGTACCGTATTGCCAACTGCTGGAGCGATTTTCCTTCAATTCGCTCCGCACTAGTCTTCGGCACAATCGAAGCACCTACCAGTGCCTGCGTCACCATGTACTGAGCGCGCTCGTTGTCATCCTTAAAGTAGCGCTCCTGCTTTCCGAGCTTCACCTTGTACAGCGGCGGCTGTGCGATGTAAACATATCCTTTCTCAAGCAGTTCTCGCATCTGCCGGTAGAAAAATGTCAACAGAAGAGTCCGGATATGGGCTCCGTCTACGTCGGCATCCGTCATGACGATTATGCGGTGGTATCTTAGCTTCGCCACGTCGAATTCTTCCGTACCTATACCGGTACCAAGCGTCTGGATCAGCGTCACGATCTCCTGCGAGGAAATGAGCTTTTCAAAGCGCGCCTTTTCAACGTTCAGTATCTTGCCCTTCAGCGGCAGAATCGCCTGGAATTTGCGGTCGCGCCCCTGCTTGGCCGAGCCGCCCGCCGAGTCGCCCTCGACGATGTAGAGCTCGCAGAGCGCGGGGTCCTTCTCCTGGCAGTCGGCGAGCTTCGCCGAAAGTCCGAACGAATCGAGCACACCCTTGCGGCGCGTCATCTCCCGCGCCTTGCGCGCCGCTTCACGCGCACGCGCCGCATCCACGATCTTGCCGCAAATGATGCGGGCATCGTTCGGCCGCTCGAGGAGAAAATTCTTCAGTTTTTCGCCTACGAGCTCCTGGACCACCGGCCCCACTTCAGAGGAAACGAGCTTGTCCTTGGTTTGCGAAGAGAATTTCGGCTCGGGCACCTTGATCGAGAGCACGCAGGACAGGCCTTCGCGCATGTCGTCACCGCTCGTTTCGACCTTGGCCTTCTTGGCGATTTCGTTCGACTCGATGTACTGATTCAGGCTCCGCGTCATCGCGGCCCGCAGCCCGGAAAGGTGAGTGCCACCGTCACGCTGCGGAATATTGTTGGTGAAGCAGAGCACCTGTTCCTGGTAGGAATCGTTCCACTGCATCGCGACTTCCACGGTGATGCCTTCCTTTTGCGCGATCGCGTAGAAAGGCGTCCCGTGGAGTACGTTCTTGCTCTTGTTGATGTACTCGACGAACCCTTTCACACCCCCGGTGTGCGCGAAATTTTCCTCCTTCCCAGTGCGCTGGTCGATTAGCTGGATCTTCACGCCGTTGTTGAGGAAGGAGAGCTCCCTCAGGCGCTTCGCCAGGATGTCGAAGTGGTACTCGACCACCCCAAAGGTCTCCGCACTGGCCAGAAAATGCACCTCGGTGCCGCGTCTCTCGGTCTTGCCGGTCACCTTGAGCGGCGCTACGGGCACACCGCGCCGGAATTCCATAAAGTGGCTCTTCCCGTCGCGTCGAATGCTAAGGCGTAGCCAATCGGAGAGCGCATTGACCACGGACACGCCCACGCCATGCAGGCCACCGGCGATCTTATAAGAATTATTGTCGAACTTTCCACCCGCGTGAAGCTCGGTCATCACGATCTCCGCGGCCGAGCGCTTCTGTTCGTCGTCTTTGTGCAGTTCGGTGGGAATGCCGCGCCCGTTATCGGTTACGCTGATCGAGTTGTCCGTGTGAATCGTGACCGTGATCTCGTTACAAAAACCGGCTAGCGCCTCGTCGATGGCGTTATCCACGACCTCGAACACCATGTGGTGTAGACCAGTTCCATCGGAGGTGTCACCAATGTACATGCCAGGGCGCTTGCGCACAGCATCCAGACCCTTCAGTACCTTGATGCTATCGGAATCGTATTGGTCGCGCGCTTGATCGTTCTTTTCTTCAGACATTTAATTTCTCTTCACTCAGATCCGCATCGGCATCACGACATATTTGAAATCGTTGCGCCCAGGCAAGGTAAACAGCACGCTAGAATTGGCATCCCCCAATCCGCACTCGACCTCGGCAACATCGAGATTGTTGAGCACGTCCACGAGATAGCCAACATTGAACCCGATGTCGAGCGTCTCCCCCTTGTATGGAACGTCGAGCTCCTCTTGGGCTTCCTCCTGCTCCGTATTGCTGCAGCTGATCTTGAGACTTCCATCGCCCAGAACCCACCGTACTCCGCGAAATTTGTCACTGGCTAGAATCGCGGCCCGCTGCAACGCCTGCAAGAGAGCAATCCTCTCGAGCTTCAGCTTCTTCGGATGGTTCTGCGGGATTACCCGGCCGTAGTCGGGAAACTTTCCATCTACCAGCTTCGACACGAGCACTACGTTGCCAAACTTGAACTTGGCCTGAGCCGAGGACAATTCGATCGCGACCGAGTCATCGCTATCCTCAAGGAGCTTGGAGAGCTCGATAATCGTCTTGCGGGGAAGTATCACTTCCTGCTTGGGAAGATTCTTTCCCTCGACCTCTCGGCTTGCGTAGGCCAACCGGTGCCCGTCGGTCGCCACCAGCTTCAGCTGCCCTTCCTCGACAACCATGAGCAGGCCATTGAGATAGTAGCGGATATCCTGCTGAGCCATGGCATACTGAACGAGCCCTAAAAGCGCTTTCAGCAACTTTTGAGGAACCGACAGACTCGTCGCCGAGGCTTCGACCAGCACCAACCTCGGAAAATCCTCGGCTGAGAGCGTCTGCAAGTTGAAACGACTTTTTCCTGACTTTACCTGAAGTCTCTTGTCCTGCAATGCGAGCGTAACCTCAGAGCCTTCCGGGAGGGCTCGCAGAATATCGACGAGTTTTCGCGCTCCGACTGTCAATTTCCTAATCTCACCCGACCCCTCGAGGGTCATAGTCGTCGTGATCTCGATCTCGATATCAGTAGCGACAAACTCGATGTGGGTGTCCGTCCTAGAAAGGAGAACGTTGGATAAAATTGGCAGTGTATGGCGCCGCTCAATTATCCCAGTGACCGCTTGCAGAGGCGCGAGCAGCGCTTCGCGCTGGGTCTTCAACAGATTCATTTTATTTCCTTGATTATGATGATGATCACGATCTTCTAGGTGGATAACTCTGCTCAGTACGCTAGAAGAACGACCATTCGGCGTTCGTAAGCTGTTAGTAAAGTGCAGAATAGTCTGTGGTGAAAACATGAACAAGAAACCGCGATCCCTCGGCGGCGCCATTTACCCACAATTCGTTTCACGGTTGCGCGCAGCTTGTTCACCCTTTGAGTACCTGCTCGAGTACGTGGTAATCGCGGTTGATGTCGTGGTTCTTCTCTCGGAGCGTCGCGATTGTGCGGCACGCATGGAGGACGGTCGTGTGGTCCCGGTTGCCGAATGCATCGCCAATATCCGGCAAGCTCATTTGGGTGAGGTCCTTCGCGAGTGCCATTGCAAGCTGGCGGGGCCGGGCGACGTTTCGACTGCGCTTTTTCGAATGCATGTCGGATACTTTGATCTTGTAGTACTCGGCGACGGTCTTCTGGATGTTGTCGACGGTGATTTGCCGGTTTTGTGCCGTCAGGAGGTCTTTGAGGGCCTCCTTGGCCGTGTCAAGCGTAATGTCTCGGCCGTTGAAGCGCGAATAAGCAATAACGCTCTTCAGCGCTCCTTCCAGTTCGCGTACGTTCGAGCGGATGTGCTTGGCGATGAAGAAAGCGACTTCCTCCGAGAGCTTGAGCGACACTGCTTCGGCTTTTTTTAGAATGATTGCGACTCGCATTTCCTGCTCCGGGGGCTCTATTGCCACAGTCAGGCCCCAAGAGAAGCGCGATTTGAGGCGCTCGTCGATTCCCGCAAGATCTTTCGGATATGTATCGCAGGTGATGATGAGCTGTTTGTGGGCCTCGATCAACGCATTAAACGCATAAAAAAACTCCTCCTGCGTGCGATCCTTCCCAGTGAAAAACTGGATGTCATCGATCAGTAGGAGATCGAGTGAGTGATAGTAGCGTTTGAACTCATCGAAAGATTTCTGTTGATAGGCTCTAATGACGTCAGAGATGTACTGCGCGGCGTGGAGGTAGCGCACCCGGGCGCTCGGATGCTGCGCGAGAACAAGATTGCCGACCGCGTGAATCAGGTGGGTCTTTCCCAGGCCCACGCCGCCGTAGATGAAGAGCGGGTTGTACGATGTGCCGGGGTGCTCGGCGACCTGCAGTCCGGCGGCGCGCGCGAGCTGATTGGCTTTTCCGGCGACAAAGCCGTCGAAGCTGAACTCTGGAATGAGGCTCGAACGCTCAGCGTGCGGAGATCGAGGCGGGAGAGGGCGCGCAGCGCGAATCGCGGGGGCGGAAGCCTTAATAGGGTCCGGTACGCTCGCTGTTTCGAGATTGAGTGATACGCGTATTGGGGACGAGAAGAATTCTGCGCCCATCGCCTCGATGCGGGGAATGAACCGCTCCTTCACCCACTGCAGGACAAAGCGGTTGGGAGCGAGTAAACGCAGCTCCCCGGATGGCGCCGCCGAGGCGTCCAGTTTGAGCGGCCGGATCCAGGTATTAAACTGCTGAGCGGGAAGCTCTTTTTCGAGGCGAGTCAGGCACGAGGCCCAGAAACCCTGCATGGAGACTTATCTGGTTCGGTTCGAGGAAAAACAGCGCAAGGATTTTACCTGTTTCCTAGAAAGTTATCCACAGCCGGAGAGAGCTTAATTCTTTGACAATTCTCGCTAAAATATCGTCTAATTAAAGGTTATTTCCGCTTCAGGGAATTCTCCTAATGAAACGTACTTTTCACCCTTCAGTCGTTCGCAGGAAGCGTACTCACGGGTTTCTTGTTCGCATGCGCACGCGCGGGGGCCGGGCCGTGCTTCGAGCACGCCGCGCTAAAGGGCGTGCCCGTTTGAGCGTTTGAGCGCTCGCAGGCGCTACACTCGAAGGCAGCGGCTAGGAACGGCCGATATCGCATCGCTGCTTTCCGGCGGGCGAGCACTGAAGCGTCCCGGGTTCAGCGTGCTATTCAAAGCGAACCCGCTCGGTGTTCCCAGGCTAGGTCTCATCGTTCCCAAGCGCGTTTTCCCGCGCGCAGTCGACCGCAACCGGATGAAGCGTTTGTTGCGGGAGGTGTTTCGAGCTCAACAAGCGCGACTTGGAAGCCGCGATATCCTGATTCGGTTGACCGCACGTACAGTTGCATTGGCGGAAGTCGAGCGATGCCTAGTGGGATCGTCGTGAGTAGATTGTTATCACTCTTAGTTCGGAGTTATCGCTACGGCCTGAGCCCGCTGCTAGGCATGCATTGCCGTTTCCATCCGTCCTGCTCCGCATACCATACGCGCTGGAGGCTCTCGAACGCCACGGCGCAGCTCGGGGCGCGTGGCTTGCTCTCGCGCGCCTTGCGCGGTGTCATCCCTGGAATCCAGGTGGCCATGACCCGGTCCCGTAATTATCCGCTCCCCTCATGGACACTCAGCGCTTGATCCTCTTCTTCGTGTTCTCTTTCTCTTTGCTGCTCCTTTGGGAAGCGTGGCAGAAGGAGCTTCCGCCGGTTGTACCTGCGGCGCCTACTTCGCCCCAATCAACTCCGGCGCCGAGCGCTCCCACGGTGGTCACGGCGGCCCGCGGTGCCGGCGTCGTTCCGGCAATCAATGCCCCTCAAGGCGGGCAGCGCGTGCACGTGCGTACCGACACGATGGTCGCGGAGATCGATACGCAAGGTGGTGACCTGGTCTACTTGGAACTTCTGCAACACAAAGATACGCTCGATGGAAGCAAAAACTTTGTGCTGCTAGGACCCGAGCATCGCTATGCCGCACAGAGTGGCTTGACGGGCGGCCTGCCTTTCCACAGGACGCTCTTCACGACTGCGCAATTGGAATCAAGGCTCGCTCCGGGCAAGGACAACCTGGAGGTTCGGCTCGAAGCGAGCGCGCCAGATGGAGTGAAGGTGACAAAAATTCTCACTTTCCATCGTGCTAGTTACCAGATCGATATCGCTGAAGAGGTCAGAAACGGAACCGCGTCGCCCCTCTCTACCTTTGCTTATTTCCAGCTTACGCGCGACGGCAAAGCCCCCGTAGGCGATCCCCGCATGGCGCAGACATATACGGGAGCCGCGCTCTACACCGAGCAGGACAAGTTCCAGGAACTGCCGTTTGGCGACATTGACAAGGGAAAATTTTCGTCGAAACTCTCGAACAGCGGCTGGATCGCGATGGTACAGCATTATTTTGTCGCCGCTTTTCTGCCACCGGACAAACTGGAACGCGACTTTTACGCTAGCCGGCTAGCCGAGAACTTTTACTCCGTTGGCGTCAAGGTGTCGCTGGGGCCGATTGCGCCGGGCGCCACAGCGCGGGTTACGGTACCCCTTTACGCCGGTCCGCAGGACCAGGATCACCTTAAGGCTGTCGCCCCCGGATTGGAGCTCGTAGTCGACTACGGACGGCTTAAGGTAATTGCGCAACCGCTCTTCTGGGTTCTCAAACTTTTCCATGGCTGGATGGGGAACTGGGGTCTCGCCATCATCCTGCTGACCGTAGCCATCAAGCTGATCTTCTTTCCGCTCTCGGCGGCGAGCTACCGCTCGATGGCAAAGATGAAGCTGGTAACGCCGCGGCTGATGAAGCTCCGCGAGCAGTATGCGGGCGACAAGACGAAGATGAACCAGGCGATGATGGATTTGTATAAGACAGAGAAAATCAACCCGCTCGGGGGTTGCCTGCCGATCTTGGTGCAGATTCCGGTTTTTATCGCGCTCTACTGGGTGCTCTTACCAAAATGAATCCCACGCCGCCTGATCCGGTTCAGGCCAAGGTCATGATGATCATGCCGTTTGCATTCGGGGTGATGTTCTACTTTTTCCCCTCGGGACTGGTTCTCTACTGGTTCGTCAACAATATCCTGTCGATCCTGCAGCAGTGGCAAATCACCCGCATGATCGGGGGAGAAAAGGCCGCTGCCAGCGCCAAGCGCTGAGGTGCTGTCCGATGGCGGGCAGACGATAACGCCTGGAAGCAAGCATGGCAGGACCGTCGGATAGCGATGTGATCGCGGCTATCGGGACCGCGCCGGGAAGAGCCGGTATCGGCGTTGTGCGCGTTTCCGGGAAGAAGCTAGAGCAGCTTGCATCGCACTTGCTCGGTGGTGTACCGGCGCCGCGACTGGCCGTGCGCGCGGTCTTCCGCGGCGCTGCCGGCGAACCGATCGACGACGGCATCGCGCTTTTCTTTCCCGCGCCAGCATCCTACACGGGTGAAGACGTGCTCGAGCTGCAGGGTCACGGGGGGCCCGTGGTGCTGGGCATGATCTTGAGGCGATGTCTGGAGCTTGGCGCGCGCCTCGCCGAGCCCGGGGAATTCACCCGTCGAGCTTTCCTGAATGGCAAGCTCGATCTCGCGCAAGCCGAGGGCGTGGCCGATCTTATCGATGCCGCTACCGAGGTCGCGGCGCGTTGCGCACTGCGGTCGCTGCGAGGCGAATTCTCGGAGGCGATCGGAAACCTTGAAAAACGGCTCGTTGAGTTGCGCATGCTGGTGGAAGCGACCCTAGATTTTCCCGAGGAGGAAATCGATCAGGTGGACCGAGAGGAGGCCCGCGGGCGCCTGAGGCACCTGCAGGAGGAGGTGAGCCGTTCGCTCGCCCGGGGCCGTCAGGGCAGCGTACTTCGCAGCGGACTCCAGGTCGTATTGGCCGGCCAACCCAACGTAGGAAAATCGTCGCTTCTCAACCGGCTCGCCGGAGAGGACCTCGCAATCGTCACTGAAATTCCCGGCACCACGCGCGACACGGTGCGCCAGACGATTCAGATCGACGGCGTGCCCATGAATATCATCGACACCGCCGGTCTGCGTGACACGGTGGACACGGTGGAAGCAATTGGTATCGCGCGCACTTGGGAGGCGATCGGACACGCCGACGCGTTGCTTCTGGTCGTCGACTCGCGCGCCGGCGTTGCCGCAGCCGATCGGTCGATCGTCGACCGGCTGCCGGGGAAACTGAAGCTCGTTACCGTGTTCAACAAAATAGACCTTTCGGGCGATGCTCCGCGGGTGGAGGAGGACGCGCAGGGCCGGCGCATTCACGTTTCTGCCAAGACCGGGGAGGGCATCGGGAGCCTACGCGAGGTGTTGCTCAAACTGGCTGGCTGGCAATCGGGGGGAGAAGATGTCTTCATGGCGCGTGAGCGGCACCTCGTTTCGCTCGGGCGCGTCGCACAGGCTCTCGAGCGGGCCGGACAGACGATGCTACAGAGCGAACTTTTCGCGGAAGAACTTCGTCTGGCGCAGCGCGAGCTCGGCTCGATTACGGGGGAGTTTTCGGCGGATGACCTGCTGGGTCAAATCTTCGCGCGCTTTTGTGTCGGAAAATGAAAGTGATCCAGTCTCGCATGAAACCTTATCCGGTCTTGAAAGCGCTCGTGATTTGTGGAGCGGGCGGGGCGCTCTTCAGCGCTGTGCGCGCACCCCTCCCATGGATGCTTGGGCCTTTGCTTGCCATGGCCTTTGGCAAATTCCTGGGCGCAGATCTCGCTTCGCCAAAGGGGGGCCGAGCGACCGGACAGCTCATCATAGGCTGCGCGCTCGTCTTGTACTTCACCCCAGTGGTCGGCTACGAGGTTGCAGAGCACTGGTATCTGTTGATCGCAGCGGCAGTTTTCGCGGTTCTGCTCGCGTACGCAAGTGGATGGTTCCTCACGCACAGCGCGGGGCTAGATGGGACGACAGCGCTTTTCGCCAGCGTTCCCGGAGGAGCCGCGGAGATGACTATCTTGGGCGAGCGCTTCGGCGCCCGGCCTGACCGCGTGGTGCTCGCGCAGTCGCTGCGCGTCATGATTGTCGTTGTGGTGGTGCCATTCCTGTTCACCTTGCTCGGTGTGCACGGAGTGGACGACTACCGTCCGGCGCAACTCGGCGTGGAGGCCACGGGGCTGGTTGCCTTGCTTGTGCTGGCGGCGACGGCCGGTGCGCTGCTCGCGAAACTGAGCGTGCCAAACGCCTGGATGCTGGGACCGCTCGCCGTAGCGGTCGTGTTGACTCTTGCAGAGGTGGGGTTGTCGGTCATTCCAGCGTGGCTGTCTAACTCGGCGCAGCTTCTGCTCGGGTGCGCGCTCGGGTCGGGCTTTGATCGAAAATCGCTTAGCACGGCACCGCGCTTCGTTGTCATGGTGTGCGCCTCCGTGGTTCTGGCCGTTTTGGTCTCCGCCCTCTTCGCGTGGGGCCTCGCGCTCGTGACTGCGATCCCAATCTCGACGATGGTGCTCGCCACGGCGCCGGGCGGCATGGCGGAGATGTGTGTCACTGCCAAGGTGCTCCAACTCGGCGTGCCGCTCGTCACGGCGGCCCATGTCACGCGGGTGATCATTCTCGTGACCACGACCGCGCCCATGTTCCGGTTTGCGAAACACCTCCGGCGCAGCTGGCCAACATAAAACGAGCAGATTAACTCGTAAGTACTAGTTCTATCACGGCATTTTCCGCGCCCCGCGGATCGTGATAGAGTTTCGCACCCTAATAGTTCTTTCACGACCGGCAGCCTCCGACTTACATGCTGCCCAAGTCGTTATCGCGAGGCCCCAGGATGAATCAACCTTACGCTGCCGCCATTGATATCGGCGCTCCGGCTTACGTTCAGCACCACAGCGTCAAGGATTGGATCGCGCGCTTCGCCGCGCTGACAAAACCGGATCGGATTCAGTGGTGCGACGGCTCGCCGGAAGAGTACGACCGCCTTTGCGACGAGATGGTCAGGTCGGGAATGATGAAGCGGCTCAACCCCAAGCTTCGTCCGAATTCCTTCCTCGCTTTCTCCGATCCCAACGACGTGGCGCGCACCGAAGACCGGACCTTCATCTGCTCTCAGAAAAAGGAAGATGCGGGCCCGACCAACAACTGGGTCGATCCCGGGGAGATGCGTGCGACGTTGAGCAAGCTCTTCGACGGCTGTATGCGCGGCCGGACCCTGTATGTGGTTCCGTTCTCCATGGGGCCGCTCGGGTCGCACATCGCGCATATCGGCATCGAGCTGACTGACTCGCCCTACGTGGTCGTCAGCATGCACATCATGACGCGCATGTCGAAAAACGTGTGGGAAATTCTGGGTAAAAGCGGGCATTTCGTACCCTGCGTCCATTCAGTCGGTGCGCCGCTCGCTCCCGGTCAGAAAGATGCGCGTTGGCCGTGCAGCAAGGAGCACAAATATATCGTCCATTATCCGGAGACCAAGGAAATATGGTCCTTCGGCTCCGGTTATGGCGGCAACGCACTGCTCGGGAAGAAGTGTTTCTCGCTTCGCATCGCCTCCATCATGGGGCGGGAGCAGGGATGGCTCGCCGAGCATATGCTGATCCTCGGCGTGACGCCGCCTTCGGGTGAGAAACTCTACGTCAGCGCGGCGTTTCCTTCGGCGTGTGGCAAGACGAATTTCGCCATGCTGATTCCGCCGCCGGCGCTCAAGGGCTGGAAAGTCTCGACCGTCGGAGAAGACATCGCATGGATCAAGCCGGGCAAGGACGGTCGTTTCTACGCGATCAATCCCGAATCGGGCTTTTTCGGCGTTGCGCCTGGGACGTCCGAGAAGACCAATCCCAACTGCATGGTGATGATCAGGAGCAACACGATTTTCACGAACGTCGCCATGACTGCCGAGGGAGACGTGTGGTGGGAAGGGATGACCGATACGTCCCCCGCCAAGCTCATCGATTGGCAGGGGAAGGAGTGGACGCCCGGTTGCGGCAGGAAAGCGGCGCATCCCAACGCGCGATTCACGGTTCCTGCGTCGCAATGTCCTTCGATCGATTCCGATTGGGAAAATCCGCAGGGTGTTCCGATATCGGCCTTCGTGTTCGGAGGACGGCGCTCCGACACGATGCCGCTTGTCGCCGAGGCGCTCGACTGGGACTCAGGCGTGTACATGGCCGCCACGATGGGTTCGGAGACCACGGCCGCGGCGACCGGAAAGGTGGGAGTGGTGAGGCGTGATCCCATGGCCATGATCCCGTTCGTCGGTTACAACATGGGAGATTACTTCAACCACTGGCTCAAGCTGGGGCGCTCGGTGGCTCAGCGCCCGCGCATCTTCTGCATCAATTGGTTTCGCACCGATGCCAATGGGAAATTCATCTGGCCGGGATACGGCGAAAACATGCGAGTGCTCAAGTGGATCGTGGAACGCTGTCAAGGGAAAGGCAATGCGGTTGAAACACCCATCGGCAAGGTTCCAGATTTCCAGGATTTGGATTGGAAAGGCCTGGAAAGCTTCGGCAGCGAGAAGTTCAAGCGCGTAAGTTCTGTCGACGGCGGGGAATGGAAGCGGGAACTGAAACTACAAGATGAATTGCTTCAGCTGCTGGGGAGCCATTTGCCGCGTGAGCTTGCTGCGCAGCGTGAGACGCTCGGACGTTCCCTTGGCTGAGGTTTTCGAAGTTCCGAAATACCGGTGTGGAGCCATCACAGGATTGTTTTAATAAGCTGTTGTTTATATTATGGATAGAACGGCTGAACTGCAGCCGTTGTGAATATCGTGCGTAGACCCTGTTAGCAAGCTGTATTTCTGTAGGCTAACAAGTTGTGTAATTCCGGTGGAAGGTCGGTGCGGAAGCCCGACGTTTCACGTGAAACGTCCGCCCCCCCGGATAGTTTGCTCCCCTTGTCCCGCGCGGGTTCACCGAATCCCTCTTCGGACGCTTGAAGTTCCACGTGAAACACTGTCTCTCGTCGTGGAATAGCTTTAAAATTCTATTAGTTTCGGTGCATTTTTTTGCCCAAGGCGATGCAATTTCCCACCCAGTTCGATGTGATCGTCGTCGGCGGCGGCCACGCCGGGACCGAGGCCGCCCTTGCAGCCGCGCGGGCCGGTTGTCGAACTCTTCTGCTCACCCACAACATCGAGACGCTGGGACAGATGTCTTGCAATCCGTCCATTGGGGGCATTGGAAAGGGCCATCTCGTCAAGGAAGTGGACGCCTTGGGCGGAGCCATAGCGATCGCCACAGACGAAGCGGGGATCCAGTTTCGCACCCTCAATTCCTCCAAGGGCCCCGCAGTCCGCGCGACGCGCGCGCAAGCTGATCGCCTCCTGTACAAGCGCGCGATTCGATCGCGGCTGGAGAACCAGCCCAACTTAACCTTGTTCCAGCAGGCGGTGGACGACCTCCTGCTGGAGGGCGACCGTGCTGCCGGGGTAGTGACTGAGCTCGGTGTTCGCTTCTCTAGCCGCGTCGTGGTGCTGACCACCGGCACCTTTCTATCCGGGCTCATCCATATCGGATTGTCGAACTATCGGGCCGGTCGGGCCGGGGATCCGCCCTCAGTCAGTCTCGCTGCGCGGCTGCGCGAGCTAAAGCTTCCAGTGGGTCGCCTCAAGACCGGAACGCCGCCCCGGCTCGACGGCCGCTCCATCGATTTTTCGGTCCTGATAGCGCAGCCGGGCGATGAGCCGGTGCCAGTCTTTTCATTTCTCGGAACGCCGGGGATGCACCCCCGGCAGCTACCCTGCTGGATCACCCGCACCAATCCGCACACGCACGAAATCATCTTGCGGGGCTTGGACCGCTCGCCGATGTACACCGGAGTGATTGAGGGAATCGGCCCCCGCTATTGCCCTTCGATCGAGGACAAGATTCATCGGTTTGCGGCCAAACAGAGTCACCAGATTTTTCTCGAGCCCGAAGGGCTCACCACCAACGAGTTTTATCCGAACGGAATCTCGACGAGCCTACCCTTCGATGTGCAGATCGAGCTCGTGCGCAGTATACGGGGGCTGGAGCAGGCCCATGTCCTGCGGCCGGGTTACGCCATCGAGTACGACTACTACGACCCGCGCAACCTAAGATCGTCGCTGGAAACGAAGTCGATCTCGGGTCTGTTCTTTGCGGGACAGATCAACGGCACTACCGGCTACGAGGAGGCGGCAGCGCAGGGAATCCTCGCCGGTATCAATGCGGCGCTCTTCGTCCACGACGAGCATGCCTGGTGCCCGCGACGCGACGAAGGTTATATCGGTGTCTTGGTAGACGATCTCATTACCCGCGGCGTTTCGGAGCCGTACCGCATGTTCACCAGCCGCGCGGAATACCGGCTCATGTTGCGCGAGGACAATGCGGACCTGCGACTCACCGAGGCCGGTCGCAGGCTCGGCGTAGTGGACGATACCCGCTGGGACGCGTTCAATCGCAAGCGTGATGCGATCGGCCGCGAGCAGGAGCGGCTCAAGTCCACTTGGGTCAGTCCCAAGTCTCTGCCTGCCGAGGTAGCTGAGCGTGTGCTCGGCAAGCCGATCGAGCGCGACTACTCTCTCATGGATCTTCTGAAGCGTCCGGGAGTGGTTTACGCCTCGCTGGCAGAGCTTTCTGGACGAGCTGCGCTCGTCGGTGATGCGGCAGTTACGTCGCAGGTGGAGATTCAAGCCAAATACCAGGGATATGTCGAGCGTCAGCATGAAGAAATCGCGCGCCAGAAGCGCTACGAGACGATGGCGCTACCGCGCGATCTCGATTACCGAACCGTGCGCGGCCTGTCGATCGAAGTGCAACAGAAACTGCACCAATACAAACCGGAGACAATCGGACAGGCGTCGCGCATCTCAGGCATCACTCCGGCCGCGATCTCGCTGCTGCTCGTCCACCTGAAGCGCCGAGTGGGCGCGCCGGAAAGATCTGCTGCATGACAACCCTTGCGGCGGGGCCAGCACAAGCCGAGTTAGGCCGGCGCCTCGAAAAAGGAGCGGCGGAACTGGGTCTTGCATTGGGCCGCGGCGACAGGAGCAAGCTCCTTCAGCATCTCGCGCTGCTGGAGAAATGGAACCAGGCATATAACCTCACCGCCATACGTGACAGCGGGAAAATGGTCAGCGGTCACTTACTCGACTGCCTCGCCGTAATTCCATACCTGACTGCGAGTCGGATGCTGGATGCCGGCAGCGGCGCGGGATTTCCCGGGATTCCCGTTGCGGTGGCCAGACCCGACATTCAGGTCGCGTTGCTCGACAGCAGTCAAAAAAAAGCGGCCTTCCTCCGGCAGGCGGTAGCGGACCTTCAGTTGAAGAACGCGACTGTGGTATGCGAGCGGGTCGAGGCGTGGCACGCCGCTGAAAAATTCGATTTCATCATTTCGCGCGCGTTTGCCGAAATTGCCCAGTTCATCGCACTGACAAAGCATTTGCTCGCGCCGCGCGGCATGTTCGCGGCGATGAAGGGTGTCTATCCCTTCGAGGAGATCGAGCGCTTGCCGCCCGACTTTCGCGTGCGGCAGGTGCACGCCTTCGCCGTTCCAGGGCTCGAATCGGAGCGGCATCTTGTCTTGATCGAGCGCGCATGACCCGCATCCTCGCCGTGACCAACCAGAAGGGTGGGGTCGGGAAGACCACGACCAGTGTCAATCTCGCGGCGGGTCTCGCACAGTCCGGGATGCGCGTGCTGCTGGTGGATCTCGATCCACAGGGCAACGCGACCATGGGCAGCGGCATCGACAAGCGCACGCTTAGGACCTCGATCTACCAGGTGCTGCTCGGACTGGCCACCGCCGATTCGGCGCGGCAGAAGTCGGAATCAGGCGGGTACGATCTGATTCCCGCCAACCGCGACCTCGCTGGCGCGGAGGTAGAACTGGTCGGCCTCGAGCACCGCGAGTCCCGCCTGAAAGGCGCGCTCGAGTCGATCGCCAGTCAGTACGAATTCATCCTGCTCGACTGCCCTCCTGCGCTCAACATGCTCACGGTGAACGGATTGGTTGCGGCCGACGCGGTGATGATCCCGATGCAATGCGAATACTACGCGCTCGAGGGGCTCTCCGATCTCGTGAACACGATCAAGAAAATCCGCCAGCACCTGAACCCGAAGCTCGATATCGAAGGGCTGCTTCGAACCATGTACGATCCGCGCAATGCGCTCGCGCAACAGGTGTCGGCGCAATTGCAGGAGCACTTCGGCAAGAAGGTGTACGAGACCGTGATTCCACGCAACGTAAGGCTCGCCGAGGCCCCGAGCTTCGGCGCTCCCGCCGTGAACCTCGATCGCGAATGCAAAGGCTCGCAGGCGTACGTCGCCCTGGCGGGCGAGATCCTCTCGCGGAACGGCATCGCGGCGGCAGCATGAGCGGGAAACGCCGGTGAAACTCAAGGGACTGGGCAGAGGCCTGGACGCCCTACTCGACAAGGATGGGGAGGCGGGGCCGGTCTCCGAGCGGCAGGCCACGCTGCGCGTCGATCAGCTGCAGCGCGGCCGCTACCAGCCGCGCACGAAGATGGACGACGGCTCGCTGGAGGAGCTCGCCGCTTCGATCAGGACGCAGGGCCTGATGCAGCCTATTCTCGTGCGGACGGTCGGAAACAACCGCTACGAGATCATCGCAGGCGAGCGGCGCTGGCGCGCGGCGAAAATCGCCGGTCTCGCCGAGGTCCCGGCGCTCGTCCGCGACGTGCCGGATTCGTCGGCACTCGCCATGGCGCTGGTCGAGAACATCCAGAGGGAAAACCTCAATCCGCTCGAGGAAGCGGGCGGCGTGCAGCGGCTGATCGGCGAGTTCAAACTCACGCACCAGGAGGCGGCGGAAGCCATAGGGCGCTCCCGTGCCGCAACCACCAACTTGCTGAGGTTACTGAATTTGGAAAAGGCGGTACAGGCGCTGGTTTTTGATGGAAAGCTCGAGATGGGACACGCGCGCGCGCTTCTCGCGCTCGACGGACGGCAGCAGGAGAGCGCCGCGAAGCGGGTCGCAGATCAGGCGCTCTCCGTGCGCCAGGCGGAGCGCCTGGTCAACGCCATCCTTCATCCCACGGTCAAAGCCAGGCGCAGGCACGGTACCGACCGCGACATCGCGCGTCTCGAGGATGAATTGTCCGAAGAGATCGGTACCAAAATCGAGATCAAGCCGGGCAAAAAAGGTGCGGGGAAACTGGTCATCAGCTATTCGAGTCACGATCACCTGGACGACCTCCTTTCCAAGTTCCGCCGCAAGCGGTTTGCCTCCTGACGAGCGGCGCCGATCCCGGAAGAGAGAAATCCATGGGCGCGCGCCACGTGTGGCCCCGAGAAGGCGTTTCCCGTATCCCCTATTGGATCTACTCCGACCCGGAGATCTATGCCCGGGAGCAGGAGCGCATTTTCTGCGGTCCGAGCTGGAACTATGTGGCGCTCGAGGCGGAGCTGCCGCGCTCGGGGGATTTCAAGCGTACTTTCATAGGCGAAAAACCGGTCGTGGTGGTGCGCGATGAGGAAGGCTCGATCAACGTCGTCGAGAATCGCTGTGCTCACCGGGGAGTGCAGTTCTGCCAGAAGCATCTCGGCAGCGCCGCCGAGTTCATGTGTCCCTACCACCAGTGGACCTATGACCTGAAGGGCAATCTGATTGGCGTGCCGTTCAGGCGCGGCGTGAAGAAGCAGGGTGGCATGCCCCTGGATTTCGATCCGAAGAATCACGGGCTGCGCAAGCTCAGGGTGGCCCGCCGACACGGCGTGATCTTCGCCTCCTTCGCGTCGGATCTGGAGCCGCTCGAAGAGTATTTCGGGCCTTCGATGCTCGCGCTTTTCGATCGCGTGTTCGACGGCCGGGAGCTCCGCGTTCTCGGCTACTCGCGCCAACTGACACCCGCCAACTGGAAGTTGATGTTCGAGAACATCAAGGACCCGTATCACGCGAGCCTGCTGCATGTGTTCCTGGTGAGCTTCGGGCTGTTCCGAGCCGATCAGCCCTCGAAAGTCCAGATGGATGCAACCGGCCGCCACGGTGCGCTGATTTCCTGGCGAGGGGATCAGAAGAAGACCGAGGACAACTCCGACATGAAATCGCTGATCGACAACTTCAAACTGCAGGATCCGACGCTTCTCGAGCCGGTGCGCGAATTTCCCGAGTACACCGTGGTGATGACGACCCTTTGGCCCAACCTCATCATCCAGCAGCAGTCGAACACCCTGGCGATGCGTCAGCTCGTCACGCGCGGCCCGACGGCGTTCGAGCTCGCCTGGACCTATTTCGGCTACGCGGACGACGACGAGGACATGACCCGGCGCAGGTTGCGGCAGGCCAACCTCATGGGACCGGCGGGATTCGTCTCGATCGACGACAGCGAAGTGATGAAATTCTCTCAGAGCGGCGTCGCTCCTTACCCTCAAGAGGCTGGGGTCATGGAGATGGGCGGGCGCGAGTGGAAGGACGAGCAGCATATGGTCACGGAATCCGTGATTCGGGCGTTCTACGCCTATTACCGCCGGGTCATGGATCTTTAAAAGACTTGTTATTCATCAACAAATCCTGCAAAAGCGAACGTTCGTCCTTTTCCGTTCCATGAGCGCTGCGGAACGCTATCTCACCCTCAATTCCCGGGACCTGCGCCTGGAGTTGGAAGAGCTCTATGCGGCCTACACTGCCTGCCTCGACGAGGAGCGCTTCGAGGAATGGCCGGAATTCTTCGTCGAGCAATGTCTCTACAAGATCGTTCCGCGCGAAAACTTCGAACGCGGGCTGCCGCTCGCGACCTGGCTTTGCGAGAGCAAGGGGTACCTCGCAGACCGGGTCACCGCAATCCGCAAGACCGCGGTGTACGCGCCGCGTTATGTGCGCCGCATGGTGAGCGGCGTCCGCGTCCTGGGCTGGAAGGAAGGGGTGCTCGAGGTGCGCGCGAGCTATGTCGCGCTCGAGACGCTGCAAGACGAGCTCACGCGAATCTTCAACACCGGTCAATATCGCGACAAGCTCGTCGTCGAGGAGGGCAGGTTAAAATTCAAGGAAAAGCTCTGCATCTTCGACAGCCTCCTCGTCCCGAACAGCCTGATTTATCCCCTCTGACATGAGCGAGAACTGGGTCAAAGTCGCCAACGCCTCCGATGTTCCCGAAGACGGGACGCTGCTCGTCAATCTCTGCGCGGAGCCGGTGTGCCTGTACAACCTCGGCGGAGAGATTTTCGCCACGCACGACACCTGCACTCACGGGCAGGCGAGCCTCGCCGACGGCTTCATCGAGGGCGAGGAGATCGAATGCCCGCTGCACCAGGGGAAATTTCATATCGCGACCGGCAAGGCGGTCGGCGCTCCCTGCACCGAGGATATTCGCACTTACGCCGTGAAGATCGAAAACGGCGCGGTGCTGCTCAAGGAATAGCGAGGCCGTGGAAAGACTGTCTCTGACGCTTGCCATTGGCGACTACGAGCACACGCGCGACCTCGTCACGGGACAAGTGCCTGTCCAGGGCGTGAGCCTCAACGTGCTCAACCTGCCGCCGGAGGAAGCTTTCTTCCGCTTCACCTTTTTCCGGGAATGGGAAGCCTCGGAAATGTCCATGGGCAAGTACGTGTCCTTGCGCTCGCAGGAGGACAAGGGTATCACCGCGATCCCCGTGTTCCCCTCGCGGGTGTTTCGGCAATCGATGATCTACGTGCGCGACGGCGGCAAGATCGACCGCCCGGAGCAGCTGAAGGGCAAGCGTATCGGGGTTCCGGAGTGGGCACAGACGGCGGTGATCTATTCGCGCGGTTATCTCACCCACCAGGCCAAGGTGCCGCTCGGCTCAGTCGAGTGGGTCCAGGCGGGAGTGAACCAAGCAGGACGCGTGGAGAAAGTGAAGCCAAAGCTGCCCGAGGGAGTGCGGCTCCGCCCGGAGCCCCAACACTCTCTGAACGACATGCTCCTTGCAGGGGATATCGACGCCGTGCTTTCCGCGCGACCCCCGCGCGACTTCGGCAGCGGGATCCGGCGACTGTTTCCGGATTACGAAGCGGTCGAAGCGGCCTATTTCAGAGAGACCGGGATCTTTCCCATCATGCACGTGATCGTGATCAAATCCGAGGTGCTGGAGCGCCACCCCTGGCTCGCGATGAATCTCTACAAGGCCTTCGAGGAAGCGAAGCGCCGCTCGGTGGGCCGTCTTTCCGACATCACGGCTTCGCACGCGCCGCTCGCCTGGCTTGCGCCGTACACCGAGCGGATGAAAGGGCTCTTCGGCGAGGACTTCTGGCCCTACGGGCTGGAGAAGAACCGCACCACGCTTCAGGCCTTCGTCGATTTCGCATTCGAACAGGGTGTGTGCCACAGGCGCCTCGAGCTCGAGGAATTATTTCCCAAACAGGTGTTGACCTCGTTCAAAGTATGAAAATGGGCGTCGACGCGATCTGGATCACCGAGGCCGAAGTCGTCCAGCTGATCGATCTCAAGGACGCGATCGTCGCCCTCGAGGCCGCCCTGCGCGAGGAAGCGCGCGGCGAAGCGCAGAACATGACGAAGACCTTGCTGCAATATGGAAGGAGCAATCTGCATGCGATCGGCGGGAAGCTCGGGAATCTGGTGGGCACCAAAACCTGGACTCACACCCAGGGCGGCACCTGCCCGCTGCTGCTGCTCTGGAGCGCAGAGGACGGCTCCCTCGTCGCGGTGATCGAGGCGTTCGCGCTGGGAAACTTGCGCACCGGGGGCATTTCAGGAGTGGCCGCCGACTGGATGGCGAGGGAGGATGCCAAGGTGATGGCGATCGTCGGGACGGGCAAACAGGCGCTCGCCCAGCTCGGCGCGATGCTCGCGGTGCGGCCCATCGAGCGGTTGCAAATTTACAGTCCTCGCACGGAGTCGCGCCAAGCGTTCGCCGGGAAAGCGCGCGAGGAGTTCGGCATCGAGGCCGCGAGCTGCGCCTCTGTCAGCGAGGCATGCGCGGGAGCGCAAATCGTGACGCTGGTGACACGGGCGGTGCAGCCTTTTCTCACCGCAGCGATGCTGGAAAAAGGCGCTCACCTGAATGCCGTGGGCGCGATCGCGCCGGACCGCGAGGAATTCGCGCAGGACGTCTTTGCGCGCGCCACGATCGTGGCCGTGGACAATCTTCCCGGCGTGCAGCGGCTCTCGCGCGAATTCATGACTCGATACGCTTCGTCGGGGTGGGAGGACGTGGTGCCGCTTTCCGGGCTCATCGCTTCGGGCCGCGGGCGCTCGGGGGCGGACGACGTATCGCTCTTCAAAGCTATGGGCATGGGCATTTCCGATCTTGCTCTCGGGGTGGAGTTGCTGAAACGGGCGAGCGAGCGCGGAGCGGGCCGGGTCGTTCCCCAGCCGAAAAAGCAGAAGCCGCGGCTCGCTCGCGCGAAGAGCGCGGTTTAAGGAGTAGGATTCAACCTCGGTCGAGGAGCTTGCCATGAACGAATTCAGGAAGGACTTCCAGCAGATGCAGGGGCGGTTTCTGGACCGCTCGGGCGGGGATGCGCGGGACGACAACAGTTACTGGGCACCGATCGTCGTCACGAAAGAGGAGATCGACGCCGAAACCGAGCGGCTGGCGAACCTGGCGCGGCCGGCGAACGGCCGGCGCGAGTCGCTGATCGTGCATCCGCTCGCCGAGGCCAATGCGCCGGGCTTCGCCCCCGGGATTCAGGTCAAGCTATCGGTGCTGAAACCGGGCGAGAAGACCACGGCGTTCCGGCACAACGCCACCGAGGTGAACTTCTGCATCGCCGGCTCGGGCCACACGCTGGTTGCAGGGAAGCGCATCGCCTTCGCGCAGTACGATGTGTGGAACCATCCCTCCTACGCAGTCTACCGTCACGTCAACGACGGCAAGGATCTTCAGGTCAGGCTGACCTATTCGAACGTGCCCCTTCTTCAGCACATGCAGGTCTATCTTCCGGAGGACGAGCCGTCCGCCGAGCCGCATCCGGTGGAGGACGCGGAGGACAAGGCTCGGTCGGGCGATCCGCGCCGCAAGAGCCCCTACGGGATGATCCGCGTCGGCGCGGACGGCGGCATGCTGATGCCGTACGAGATCCTCATCAATCCAGAGGCCGTGGTGTCGAAGCCCCTGCATTTTCCCTGGAGGGAAGTGAAGCGCGAGCTCGACAAGCTCGAGGCGCTCGGGAAGGAGTACGCCGGGCGCAGGCTCTACATGATGTACAACCCCGTCACCGGCCGCACTAACGGCATCACGCCGAATTTCTTCGCCACCATGACGATTCGCCCGCCGAAGATCGTGGACCGGCCGCACCGTCACGTTTCCGCGGCAATCAACTACTATTTTCACGGCAAAGGGTATTCGACGGTCGCGGGCAATCGCTACGAATGGGCCGCGGGAGACCTCATGCTCTCCGCCCCCGGCTGGGCGGTGCACAACCACGCTTCGTACGACGATTACGTGTACGAGCTCACCGTTCAGGATCAGCCGCTCAATATTTTCATGGAGTCGCTGCTCTGGCAGGAGAACCTGAAGAAACCTGCGGCGCTCCTCGGGAGCGAGCCGGGTTTCGAGACGAACCGCGACAAGGCGGCGGCGTAACGTTCGCTCGGCGCTCGCCGGAACCTGGGCTCACTCCGGTTTGATCTGGGCCTCGCGGGCGAGCTTCGCGTACTTCCCGAGGTCGGTCTTCATTACCTCGAGCAGCTGCTCCGGCGTGGTTCCGACCGCTTCGAGACCGACCGTATTCAGTTTTTCCTTGACGATCTGCGGATCGCGGACGACGCGGTTGATCTCGCCGTTCAGGCGATCGATGATGGATCGCGGCGTTCCAGCGGGCGCCATGACGCCGAGCCAGACATCCACAGTGTAGCCGGGCAGCGGGCCCGCCTCGGCGATCGTCGGCACCTCGGGCAGGATCGCGGTGCGCGAGGAGCCCGCCATCGCGATCGGGCGCAGCTTTCCCGACCTGAAATGAGGCAGGAGAGAATTGACGGCTGCGATCGTGAAATCGATCTCACCGGTCAGAAGCGCAGGGATGATCCCCGCCGATCCCTTGTAGGGCACGTGCACGACGTTGATTCCGGTCATGGCACGCAGCAGCTCGGCCGCGAAGTGGTGGGGCGCGCCGACGCCCGCGGTTCCGTAAGTCAGGGGTCGCGGCGCCGATTTTGCGAAGTCGAGAAACTCCTTCAACGAGCGCACCGGCGTGTTTGCGTTCACTGTCAGCCCGAACGGGATCGTCGCGGCGAGCGATATCGGCTGGAAATCCTTGACCGGATCATACGGGAGCTTGGCTCCGATGCCTGCGGCCATGACGTGCGAGGACTCGGACATCAGGATGGTGTAGCCGTCTGCGGGCTGCTTCGCGACGAACTCGCGCGCGATGTTGCCTCCCGCGCCGGGCTTGTTTTCGACGACGAGCGGCTGGCCGAGCACGGGCTGCATGCGCTCCGCTAGAAGCCGAGAAAGGTAATCGGGCGACCCGCCCGGCGGCAAGGGCACGACGAACCGGATCGGCCGGCTCGGCCAGGAACCGCCTTGGGCCGCGGATTCGCCTGCGACGAGCGCCAGTACAGCGCTAGCCGTCAACGCAACAAAAGTTCGCGCCGCTGGCATTTTCTCCCTCCGGTTCCATTGGTCTTAAGCCGCGGCTCAGCGTTTCTGGCTCGCACCCGAGCCGCCCATATTGGTGTCGTAGCTCGGCGCGACGCGCACGTCGACGACGCACACCGCGCCGTTGCGCGCCGCCTGGATTCCCTTTTCGATCGCAGGCGCGAGCTCCGACGCCTTCGCGACCGGGCCGATGCCTTCGGCGCCTTGCGCGCGCGCCATCATCGCGATATCGATGTCCGGTCCGCTGATGCGCTGGCCGATCCAGCGGTTCTCCGCCGGGCGCGAGCGCTCTTTCGCGACGCGCTCCTGGTGCAGCTCGTCGTTGAAGAAGGAACGGTTGTTGGCGA
>WNGL01004275.1_pt1 | contig 22807 bp, 14 predicted proteins | sample 5400591 | NCBI WGS metagenome assembly WNGL01 (sample SAMN13153377, study PRJNA577476) | soil metagenome | isolation source: 80 cm soil or saprolite under Garry oak tree replicate 1 | place: USA:California | collected 2016-06-15 | reverse complement strand
CCGGGTGCTCGCGGTGGATCCGGAGGCGCGTACCGCGGTGGTCGAGCCAGGCGCGATCCTGGACGACATCACCGCGGCCGCAGCCGGGCACGGGCTGCGGTTCGGCCCGGATCCGTCGACGCACGCGCGGGCGAGCATCGGCGGCTCCATCGGCAACAACGCCTGCGGCGCGCGGGCACTGCGCTACGGGCGCACGGCCGACAACGTGGTGAGCCTGGACGTGCTGACCGCCTCGGGGGAGCGCCTCGCGGCCCGGCGCACGGACCGCGACGGCCTGGCCGGCGCCGGGTCGGCCGGCGTCGCCCTCGGCGCCCTGGTCGCCGCGCACCTCGGCCTGATCCGCACCGAGTTCGGCCGGTTCACCCGGCAGGTGTCGGGCTACTCCCTGGAGCACCTGCTGCCGGAGAACGGCGCGGATCTCGCGAAGTTCCTGGCCGGAACCGAGGGTACGCTCGGCATCCTCCTCGGGGCGACCGTCGGGCTCGTGTCGTCGCCGAACGCGGTGGCGCTGGCCGTGCTGGGTTACCCCGGCATGCCCGAGGCCGCGGACGCGGTGCCCGCGCTGCTGCCGCACCAGCCGGTTGCGATGGAGGGCATGGACGCGCGGCTGGTGGACGTCTTCCGGGCCCGCCGGGGCCCCGCGGCCGTCCCGGCGCTGCCCCGCGGTGAGTCCTGGCTGTTCGTCGAGACCGCGGGCGACACCGAAGCTGAGGCGCGTGCCGCGGCCGCCCGGCTCATCGCCGATGCAGGCTGCCTCGACTCGCTGGTGGTCACCGGCGCCCCGGCACGGGCGCTGTGGCGCGTCCGCGAGGACGGCGCCGGCCTGGGCAGCCGCACCCCGGCGGGCGCTCCGGCCTGGCCCGGCTGGGAGGACGCCGCCGTCCCGCCCCCGCACCTGGGCGCGTACCTGCGTGACTTCACCGCGCTCATGGCCGAGCACGCCCTGGACGGCCTGAGCTACGGGCATTTCGGTGACGGCTGCGTGCACATCCGCATCGACTTCCCGTTCTCGGCCGCGCCCGGCCGCTACCGCCCGTTCGTCCTCGCCGCCGCCCGGCTCGCGGGCAAGTACGGCGGCTCGATGTCCGGCGAGCACGGCGACGGCCGGGCCCGGAGCGAACTGCTGCCCGCCATGTACTCACCCGAAGCCCTCGAGGTCATGGCCGCGGTCAAGGCGATCTTCGACCCGCGCAACGTGCTCAACCCCGGCGTCCTGGTCGACCCGGCACCACTGGACGCCGACCTGCGCGTGCCGCAGGCCAGGCCGCTGCGCACCGGGCTCGGTTTCGCCTATCCGCACGACGGGGACGACCTGTCCACCGCCGTGCACCGCTGTGTCGGCGTGGGCAAATGCCGGGCCGACACCCAAGCCAGCGGGGGGGTAATGTGCCCGTCGTACCTGGCCACCCGGGACGAGAAGGACTCCACCCGCGGCCGGGCCCGGGTGCTGCAGGAGCTCGCGAACGGCACACTGGTCAAGGGCTTCCGCTCGGCCGAGGTGACCGAGGCGCTCGACCTGTGCCTGTCCTGCAAGGGCTGCGCGTCGGACTGCCCGGCCGGGGTGGACATGGCCACCTACAAGGCCGAGGTGCTGTATCAGCGTTACCGGCGCCGGCCGCGCCCGGCGGCCCACTATTCGCTGGGCTGGCTGCCCCGCTGGGCCCGGCTGGCCTCGCGCGCGCCGGGACTGGCGAACGCGGCGCTGCGCAGCGCGGCGCTGGCCGGCCTGGCCAAGCGGCTAGGCGGTATCGACGCCCGCCGCCCGCTGCCGCAGTTCGCCGGGCAGAGCTTCCGTGGCTGGTTCACCGGGCGGGCCGGACCCAGGCCCGCGGCGCGGGCCGGGGCGCCGGTGCTGCTGTGGGTGGACACGTTCACCGACCACTTCACGCCCGAGGTCGGCCAGGCCGCCGTGCGGGTGCTCGAGGCGGCCGGTTACGCGGTGCAGATCACCAGCCAGCCGGTGTGCTGCGGCCTGACCTGGATCTCCACCGGTCAGCTGGACGGCGCGCGCAGGCAGTTGCGGCGCAGCCTGGACGCCCTGGCTCCGGCGCTGCGGGCCGGGACCCCAATCGTCGGCCTCGAGCCTTCGTGTACTGCCGTGCTGCGCGGCGAGATCACCGACCTGCTGCCGGACGACTCCCGCGCCCTCCAGGTCAAGACGGCCACCCGGACCCTCGCCGAGCTGCTGACCAGCACCGGCGGATGGCAGCCGCCCGACCTGGCCGGCGTGCGCGCGGTGGCGCAGCCGCACTGCCACCACCACGCCGTGATGGGCTGGCACGCCGACGCGGCGCTGCTGGCCCGCGCCGGCGCCGAGGTGACCGCGGTCGGCGGGTGCTGCGGGCTGGCCGGCAACTTCGGCGTCGAGCGCGGCCACTACGACGTCTCGCGGTCGGTCGCGGAGACCGCCCTGCTGCCCGCCGTGCGCAGTGCGGTGCGCAGTGCCGTTCGCGGGGCCGTGCGCGGGGCCGTGCGCGGGGCCGCAGACGCGATGGTGCTGGCCGACGGGTTCTCCTGCCGCACCCAGCTCGACCAGCTTGCCCAGGTCAGCGGCATCCACCTAGCCCAGCTCCTAGCCAGCCGCCTGGACGGCCCGGACGACCCGGCTGACCGCCAGGACGACCCGGCTGACCGCCAGGACGACCCCGGCTGACCGCCAGGACGACCCGGCTACCTGACCGCCTGGACCTGGGTGGTCTGCGCGACCAGGCGCTCCGCGGCGTCGTACACGCTGGTCTGGGCGGTCACCGTGGTGCGGCCCCGGTGGAGCGGCACGGCCACCGCGCGCACCCTCCCGCCGCTGACCGGCCGGAACATGTGGCTGGTTGAGGTGATCGTGGCCGTGGTCTTGCCCTCGGGCAGGCCGAGGAAGGTCACCAGAGCTCCCGCGGTGTCCGCCAGGGACATCAGGACTCCGCCGTGCATGACCCCGCCCGAGGTACACAGGTGCGGAGCCCAGTCCAGCCGGACGATCACCCGGCTGGCATCGGCTTCTTCCAGGACCAGGCCGAGGTGCCCGGCGAACGGCATCAGCGCGACGAGCGCGTCCAGGTCAGCGGACATGACACCGAAGGCTACCCGTCGCCGGGCTCGCCGTCGGTGAGCAGGGCGGCGATGGCCGGATGGCGGCGCAGCCGGTCCAGGCAGCGGGCCCGGGTGGGCCCGATGCTGCCGACCGCGATGCCCAGCCTGGCGCTGATCTCGGTGTAGGGCACCGGCGGATCCGCGGTGAGCATGGCGATAAGCCGCTGGTAGGACAGCGGCAGGTCGGCGAACGCCGCCCGCAGGGCCGCATGGCGCTCGGCCACAAGCAATTCTTCCTCCGCCGTATCGCCGTGCTCGTCCGGCAGGATCTCGGCGTCCAGCACGTATCCGGCGGCCAGCGGTCCCTGAGCCGCGCGCACCACCCGGAGGCACTCGCGCCGGGTGGTGGTGGCCAGCCAGCCGGGCAGCGCGGCCGGATCGCGGACCCGGTCGAGCTGGTCCGCCAGGCGCAGCCAGACGCTCTGCCCGACGTCTTCGGCGTCGGCCTCGCTCAGCCGGTGCTTGCGGCAGATGGACCAGATGAGCGGGGCGTACCGCTCGACGAGCGCCCCCCAGGCCTGCTCGTCGCCGTTCCCCGCGCGGGTTACCAGGTCGGCGACGACGCCGTTGGCGGCCATCCGGGCCGCGCCCGCGGTATCGGGCGCCGGCCGATCGGGCGCCGGCTGATCGGGCGCCGGCTGATCGGGCGCCGGCTGATCGGGCGCCGGCCGAACGGTGACCGCCAGCCCGGTGTCGTCGGCCTGCTCAGCGGTCATCTGGTTCGGCTCTCCTCACGGGCCCCGGCCCGCAAGTCCTGTATGTCACAGTTGTCTCCATTACTCTCTGGCAGATCGGTGAGGCCGCGGTCCTGAACGGCGCTGGCCCGGCGGAGTTCGAGGTCGCGGTGATACGCGGCGGTTGGACAAATCGTCGCAAAGCCGCCGGGACGTCGGTATCAGGGAAAACCCTCGCGTTGGCCCTTGCCCCGCTTGAGCCATGCCCTGCCGCCGCGCTACCGCAACAGTGGCCCTCTTCGCCCCACCCGCCCCACCCACCCCGCGGCGCCGAGCCCGAGAGTCCGATAGAAAGTGGCGTTCTGATGGATAGATCCGCTAGAACGTCACATCCACCTGAATCCGGCGGGCCGCGCGCACGCCGGGAACGGCGCGAGATACCGCCGCGCTAATCCCCACCGCCCCCAAGGCCGCCGTTTCCCGCCTGGTTACCATCGATTCATGCTGGTCGGACGAGATGCCCAGTGCGCCAGGATCGAGCGCCTTCTGGCCGGGGCGCGTACCGGGCGCAGCGATGTCCTGGTCGTCCGGGGAGCGCCTGGCATCGGGAAGACCGCGCTGCTGCGGCATGCGGTGGACGCCGCCGAGGGCATGCGGGTGCTGACCGTCAGCGGCGTGGAGTCCGAATCGGAGCTCGCCTTCTCCGGCCTGGCGGACCTGGTCCGGCCGCTGGCCTCTGAGCTGCGGCGTCTTCCCGACGCCACGGCGGCCGCGCTGGCCGGGGCTTTAGCGCTCGGCCCGCCCGGCAGCGCCGACCGGTTCACCGTCTACATCGCCGTCCTGAGCCTGCTGAGCGCCGCGGCCGAGACGCAGCCGGTCCTCGTGGTCGCCGATGACCTGCAATGGCTGGACGCGGCGTCGCAGGAAGCGCTGATGGCGGTGGCCCGGCGGCTGGACGCCGAGGGCGTCGTGATCCTCATGGCGGTGCGGGACGCCGGCGAAGGCGGAACGCAGGCCGAGCACCTGCCTGTCCTGGACCTCGGCGGGCTCGACCGCGGGCCCGCACAGGCCCTGCTCGGCCGCGCCACCGGCCAGCGCACCGTGGCGCCGCACGTGCACGAGCAACTGCTGGAACTGGCGGCGGGTAACCCGCTCGCCCTGCTCGAGGTGCCAGCCGCGCTCACCGATGCCCAGCTCGCCGGAACCGAACCCCTGATGGATCCGCTGCCCGTGGGCCGCGGGCTCGAGCGGATGTTCGGCCACCGAATCGCCGCGCTCCCGCCAGAGCAGAGGCAGTGCCTGCTGATCGCGGCGGCCAATGATCAGTCCGACCCGGCGACCGTCGTCGGCGCGCTCCGGCATGTCGGCCTGAAGCTGGCGGAACTGGAGGCGGCGGAGGCCGCGGGGCTAATCGAACTGGACGGGCTGCGGATCCGCTTCCGCCACCCGCTGCTCCGCTCGGTGATCTACCACGGGGCGGCGCCGGGCCAGCGGCGAGCCGCCCACCGCGCGCTGGCCGCCGTCTTGCTGGCCGCCCGGCAGACGGAGCGGGCGGCCTGGCATCTGGCGGCGGCCGCCGTCGCGCCCGACGAGGCCGTCGCGGAACTGCTGGACCAGGCCGCCGAGACGGCCACGCAGTGCGGCGGCCAGGTCGTGGCGGCCCGGGCGCTGGAGCGTGCCGCCTCGCTGACCCCGGCGGGGAACGGCAAGGCACGCAGGCTCCTGGGCGCGGCGAGGGCGGCGTATACGGCCGGGCGGTTGTACTGGGCGCGCGCGATGCTGGAGGCGGCCGCCGCTGACTGCGCCGATCCGCTGCTGCGGGCCGACATCTCGCCGGTGACCTGCTGGCCGACGAGGCGGCGGCGGTCGAGGACGCCAGCCCGGGTCGCGCGGCCATGATGCTGGCCGACGCGGTGATGGCCCGCATCATGACCGGCAGCATTGATCGGGCGGTACGGACAGCGGAGCACGCGCGCCGCGCGGCGGACCGGGCCGGTGATGCGGAGACGGTGCGGGTGACCACGGTGGCCGAGGGCGTGGCGCGGAGCTTCATGGGCGAGACCGCGGCCGTCTACCCCGCGATGCGGGATGCGCTGCGCGGCGCGTCCGATGTGGACCTCCCGGCCTTCCTCGCGCCGATGGTGGCCCAGGTGGCGATATGGGCCGAAGATTACGGCGCGGCGCAGCGCACGCTCGCGCGGATCGTCGACCGGGCGCACCGCGTCGGCGCGCTGAGCGACCTGGCCTTCCCGCTCGCGGTGCTGGCCGATGCCAGGTTCCGGGCGGGGGCGTGGGCCGACGCCTACGCCGCGGGGACCGAGGCCGTCCAGGTCGGCACGGACACCGGCCAGGAGAGCGCGCTGGCCTTCGGGCTGGTCCAGCTGGCCAGGATCGAGGCGGCCAGGGGCCTGGAGGAGCCGTGCCGTGTTCATGTTGAGCAGGCGCTGGCGCTGGCCGAACCCAGAGGCGGGTTCTCCATTCATTTCTTCGCCGCCGCGGCCCTCGGGCTGCTCGAGGTCGGCCGGGCGCGATTCGAGGCGGCCGCGGCGGCCATGGACTGGCTGAACGAGACGGCGGCCGCGGCCGCGCTGCGTGAGCCCGCCGTAGTGCCCTGGCTGCCCGACGCGATCGAGGCGCAGGCCCGCAGCGGACGGCGAGAGGCGGCGGCCGGACTGCTGGCCCGCCTGGACGACCAGGCGGCCCGGGCGCCCGGCCGGTGGGCGAGCGCCGCCGCGGCCCGCTGTCACGGCATTCTGGCCAGCGAACACGACTACGAGGCGGCGTTCGGCCGGGCGCTGGACCTGCACGGGCCGAGGCCCAGCTTCGAGCGGGCCCGGACGGAACTGTGCCTCGGCGAGCGGCTTCGCCGCGCCAGGCGCAGAACCGAGGCGCAGGCCGCCCTCCAGCGCGCCGCCGCGACCTTCGGGCGGCTCGGCGCGGCGCCCTGGGCGGAGCGCGCCAACGGCGAACTCGCCGCGGGCGGCAACTCGCGGTCTAGTTCACCCGACACCCTGGCCGCCCGCCTGACGGCCCAGGAACTGCAGATCGCGCTGGCCGTGGCGAGCGGTGCCACCAATCGCGAGGCAGGAATCGCGCTCTTCCTGAGCGAGAAAACAATTGAGACGCATCTGAGCCATGTCTACCGCAAGCTCAGCTTGCGCCGCCGCTCCGAACTCGCGGCGCTGTTCGCGAAGGAACGGCTCGCTTCATCCCGGACCTGACGGCCCTCAGCCATTCCCTCGCGCCACTTTAGTTCCTTTCCGTCACCGGGCTCGCCGCGTGTCGGCTTTCGGCCGGCGGATTTGGCTATGGGCCGGCTGACACCCGGCTGACATCGCCATGTTAAACTGTCGCCAGAATTGGCCCCGGTTCTTCTTTCGCCGCGTTTTAGTGTCACCCACACAGCCTCGACGAAGGAGGAGCATGCCACGCGTAGCAGTACTGGGCGGTGGCGTCGCCGGGCTTACCGCCGCGGACGAACTTAGCCAGCGTCATTTCGAGGTCCACGTCTTCGAACGCCGTGACCAGCTCGGCGGAAAGGCCCGCAGTTTTCTCAGCGCGCCGATCGGCAACCCAGGGCAGCTTCCTGCCGAACACGGCTTCCGGTTCTTCCCTGGCTTCTACAGGCACCTGCCGGACACCCTGGGAAATATTCCCTATGGTGACAACTCAAATGTCGCGGAGAACCTGGTGGAGGCCAATCAGTTCGGCCTGCTGCGTTCCGGCGAGAGCGAGACGCTCGTGCCGGCCAGTGCGTGGGGTTTCATTCGTCCATGGAACACGCGGCTCAGGCTCACCCGGCATCCTTTCATAGACAACCTCAGCCTCAAGCCTGAGGATATCGCTTTCTTGGCCAAACAGATGATCAAGCTGCTGAGCACCTGCCGCGAGCGGCGGCTCATGCAATACGAGACGACCTCGTGGTGGGATTACTGCGACGCCGACAAGCGGTCGGCAGAGTATGAAATGATCATGCGGGCGATGACGCGGTCGCTCGTTGCCGCGCAGGCCGACCTGATGAGCGCCCGCACCGGCGGCGACATCCTCGCACAGCTCCAATTCGCCGTATACAGGTTCCGGGGGCACCCCGACCGGCTGCTCAACGGGCCGACCAGCGACGTGTGGATAGAGCCATGGCGGCAGAAGCTCGAGCGCGCAGGGGTGGACCTTTATCCGGAGCACGAGGTCACCGGGTTTGATCTCGACGGGCAGCACATCAGCAACGTCAGGGCAAAGGCGCCGTCAGGAGAAAGGGACCTTAACGGCTACGACTTCTATGTGTGCGCGCTGCCGGTCGAGGTGATGAGCGGCTTGGTGGATGACCGCGTGAAAGAGGCGGCGCCAAGCCTGGCCAATCTCGATAAGCTGTACGTCCGGTGGATGAATGGCTTCATGCTTTATTTGCGCAAGAGACTCACCGCGGTTCAGGGTCACTGCGTCTACATTGATTCGCCGTGGGCGCTCACCTCGGTGTCCCAGGCCCAGTTCTGGCCGGGACACCTCGGCTGGATCAAACCAGGCGAGATCGAGGACATCCTGTCCATCGACATCTCGGACTGGTTTACGCCTGGAAAATATGTGCCGAAGATAGCCGCCAAGTGCAGCCATGAAGAGATCCGGCAAGAAGTCGTGTGTCAGCTGCAGGACTATACCCGGGATACCCCGTGGGCATCTTATCTGTCCGACGAAAACATAGCTGGGTATTACATCGATCCCGACGTCCGCCGGCCGAATCCGCGCGAGGACGTGAACCTCGAGCCCCTGTTCATCAACACGAAAGGTTCATGGGCCAGCCGGCCGGGATCCCGCACCGAGATTGACAACCTGTTTCTCGCCGCAGACTACGTGCGCACGTACACCGACCTGGCCACCATGGAGGGCGCCAACGAGGCCGCCCGGCGGGCGGTCAACTACATACTGGATAAATCCGGCTCCAAAGAGCCACGCTGCAAGCTATGGCCGTTGCACGAGCCGCACATACTTGCACACCGGCGGTTCATCGACAAGCAGCGGTACCGACGCGAAGATAGCGAGACGTTCAAGCAGGCCAAGATCATGCTGAAGGCCTTGCGCGCGATCCGTGCCCGTGAGCACCCGCGCACTCCCGCATAAGCCGCGTCCGCCGTGTATCAGGCGGGCCGAGGAACCCTCTGACCGGGTGGCAGGCCCGAACCGGGGCAAGCCGGGTGAATGTAACAGGGGGAATCACTATGTCCGTTGTCAGGTCCGCGGCCGCGATACCGGGCCGCACGCGCGGCCGTCTGGCCGCGTCTCGCCCGGCGCGCGTCGCCGCGGCGTTGTCAGCCGCCTTGCTGCTGGCCACGTTGACCGGGGCGGCCCGCCAGCCGAGCCCCGCCAACCCCAGCTATCCGGTCCAGTCCGCTTTCACGCCGCCTGGGCCCTATGCCACCACGACGGGAACGGTGACCGACGCTTCCGGCACGGCGGTCTACGACCTGTTCTATCCGAGCAACTACGGCGCGCTCGGCTTCAAGAGCCCGATCGTGACGTGGGGCAACGGGACCGGCGGGAACCCCGGCAAGGTCTCGACGTTCCTGAGCCACCTCGCTTCGTACGGGTTCACGGTCATCGCCTCGACCCTGCCCAACACGGGCAGCGGCGTCGAGATCGACGCGGCCGCCCACTACCTGGTCGCCCAGAACAGCGTGGCGGCGAGCGTCTTTCACGGCCGCCTCAACGTGAACGAGGTGGCCGCGGTCGGCACGTCGCAGGGGGCTGGCGGCGCCGTTCGGGCCACCACCAACGACCCGGCCCTGATCAAGACCGTGATGACGTTCTCGCTGCCCAACCCGATCTGGGCTGGACCCAACCCGGACTGCCCGACCACCGCCGACTGCACGGCCAACCCCGCGGCGCTGACCCGGCCCGTGTTCTTCATCTCCACCCACGGGTTCTGGGACTCCATCATTGCGAGCCCGGCCACGGAAACGGCGTTCTTCCACAGCACTTCGGTCCAGGCGGCGCTCGGCATCATCGTGAACTCCGACGGGAAGCCGGCCGACCACGCCTCGATCCAGAACACCGCGGACGGCGGGAACCCCGGCGGCTTCCTCGGCTACGCCACCGCCTGGCTGGAATACCAGCTGCGCGGCAACGCCACCGCGGCCGGCGCCGTCACCGGCGCGCACCCCGAGCTGGTGTCGAACCCCAACTGGCCGGGCAGCGCCGTCAAGTGAGTGGCTGAGGACGGCGGCCGCCGGATTCCGCCGCTATTCGGCTGCCTCCGGGCACATGTCGTGTACCCAGCCCGTTTCGCCACGCCGGCGGGCGACCTGCGTCGCCTCGATCATGCGATCGCATTTCTCGCAGGTCGCCCCCGCGGCATGGGCGTAGTGATCCTCGCGCGCGGGATCGTCGTCCGCGAGATAATCGGCCTTGCGAGATCGGGTGTGCGCCATCTTCGCGGAGGCGATTGCGCCCGGGTTGTTGAACGACATCTCGGTCTCCATAGCCTGCCTGCACGCCAGCTACCGTGCCGCGTGACCAACTCCAGCATAGCCGTGCCGCCGGGACCCAAGATTGCCCTGAATCAGCCGGCTTTGTCCGCTAGCATGAAGCGGCTGGCTGAGTTCGCAAGCCGCCGTTCTCGGACCAGCCCTGGTCGCTGACACCGGCGCCGGGCAACCTACTCCCACGCCCCGCGTGAAGAGCAGCCTAAATGGCCATGAGCGACACCCTTGGTCTCAGCGAAGACCAGCATGCCCTGCAGGACACCCTGCGCGGCGTCCTCGCCGACCGGCTCCCCCCGGCCGCGCTGCGCGCAGCGCTGGAGAGCCCGGCCGGCTACAGCCCGGAGCTGCATGCCCAGCTCGCGGCCGAGCTCCGCCTGACCGGGCTGACCATTCCGCGGGAGTTCGGCGGCCTCGGCATGTCCCAGGCCGAGGCGAGCGTCGTACACACCGAACTCGGCCGCGCCCTGTATCCGGGACCGTTCCTGGTCGGCCTGCTGGCCGCGGGCGTGCTGGCCACGGCCGGCAACCTCGAGGCCAAGCAGTACCTCCTGCCGCGGCTGGCGGACGGGTCGGTCACCGCGACACTCGCGGTCGCCGGCGAGGCCGGGTACTGGTCACCGGCAGCGGACAGCGTCCGGGCCGAACGTGCGCCGGGCGGCTGGCGCCTCTACGGCCACCGGTGGTACGTCATGGCGGCCCACGTGGCCGACCTCGTCCTGGTGCCGGCCGTGACCGACGCCGGTCTGGCGATCTTCCTGGTGGAGACGACATCCCTGGGCTTCACCGCCTCCGGGCAGCTGGGCCTGGACCTGACCCGGCGGGTCTGCGTCACCGCCTTCGACGAGGCCCCGGCCGTGCTGCTCGGCCACGGCGAGGCCGCCGCCGCCGCGCTCGAACAGGCCGAGCGCGACTTCCTGCTCGCGACCGCCGCCGAAGCCGTCGGCGGCATCGGCTGGTGCCTGGACGCGGCCATCGCCTACGCCAAGGACCGCGACCAGTTCGAGGAGCAGCCGGCCGGCTCCTTCCAGGCCGTCGCGCACGCCTGCGTCGACATGCTCGCGCAGTTCCAGGCGGTCTCGGAGGTCGCCGGGTACGCCGCGGTGGCCGCCGCGGACGGCACGGCCGAGGCGTCCAGGTCGGCCCACAGGGCCGCCCTGCGGGCCGGCGAGGCCTACCGCGCGGTGACCGAGTCTGCCATCCACCTGTTCGGCGGGATCGGGTTCACCCGTGAGCACGACGCGCACTTGTACTACCGGCGGGCGTGGTCAGCCGAGCGCCTGGCCGGCGGCCCGCAGGCGCACCGGGCCGCCATATCCGACCCGGCCGGCCGGTAGGAACCGGCCGGCCGGCAGGAACCGGCCGGAAACAGGAACAGCTCAGCCCAGGCGCCCGACGCCCACCAGCCCCCAGAATTTTCGCGGGTCCTCGGGTACGTCGCCGGGGGAGTCGGGGCGCCACTCCGGCAGGTAGACCAGGCCGGGGTCGATGAGGTCGAATCCGTCGAAGAAGCGGCGGATGTCGGCGCTCGGGCGGAGCGCGGATCGGGCCGCGACCCGGCCCTCGTAGGCCTTCATGGTGGCCGAGGCCAGCTCGGGTTTCGCTTCGCTGCAGGCCTGGCAGACGACGAGGTGGCTGCCGGGCGCGAGCGCGTCGCGCAGGCGCGCCACGATGCCCCACGGGTCCTCCTCGTCCGGGATGAAGTGCAGGACGGCCACCAGCAGCAGCCCGACGGGCTGGCTGAGATCCAGGAGCAGCTGGGTCGCCGGGTCGGCCAGGATCTTCTCCGGCTCGCGCAGGTCGGCCTGGATGATCGTGGCGGCGGGATTGTCCCGCAGCAGCAGCCTGCTGTGGGCCACGGCGACCTCGTCGGAGTCGACGTAGACCACGCGCGCGTCCGGGGCGATCTCCTGGGCGACCTCGTGCACGTTGCGCTCGGTCGGGATGCCCGAGCCGATGTCCAGGAACTGCCGGATCCCCGCCTCCCCGGCCAGGTAGCGCACGGCCCGGCCGAGGAAGGCCCGGTTCTCGCGCACGGCGGCGCGCAGCGTCGGGTCCACGGCCAGCATCGCGCGGGCGGCGTCCTGGTCGGCGAGGAAGTTGTTGCTGCCGCCCAGCCAGTAGTCGTAGACGCGGGCCGTGTTGGCCTTCCCCGTGTCGATTCCCGGCGGCACCCAGCCAGGCTCCACCTCATCACCTTCCCGTCGCGGCTGTGGTCTGCGCCCCGTCGCTAGCCTAACGGCCCCCGCGTAGCCTGAGGGCATGCCGGACAGGCCGCTCCCGCTGCCGCTCCCGCTGCCGCTTCCCGCGCTGCCCATACTGCGGGGCGGGCGCGTCATCCTGCGCGGCTTCCTGGATGCGGACATCGACGACCGGCTCCGCCATCCGATCGACCCCGAGGAAGAGGACTCCTACGGTTCGGCGTGGCGGCGGGAGTGGGATGGCCGCCGCTACCACGCCAGGGAGTACCTGACCGCCGCCCGCACGCCCCCGGAGGCCGGCGCGTACAGCTGGGCGGTTGAGCACGACGGCCACTGCATCGGCAGCGCCGGGCTCCGGGTGGACGCCGGCCAGCACTGCGCGACTTACACGGTGGGCCTGTTCGTCGCCGCCCTGCGCGGCCGCGGGCTGGGCCGCGAGGTGACCTGGCTGGTCGTGTCCTGGGGTTTCGCCGTGCTCGGCTTGCACCGTATCGAGCTGGAGGTGCTGGTCGGCAACACCCGCGCCATCAACTGCTACCTGGCCTGCGGTTTTCGCCGGGAAGGGGTCCGCCGCGAAGCCCAGCTGTACCCGGACGGCTGGAGAGACTTCATCCTCATGGGACTGCTACAGCCCGAGTACGCGGCTCATGCGGCCGGTACGTCAAGACCGTGACGCCGGCGCCGCCCGTCAGCGGCCGGCCCGGCGTGCGAACGGCACCGGGCCGCCGGCGGCAGGATGAGCTGACTACTCCTCGGTCTGGTCGTCGATCTCGGCGTCGGGAGCGTTCTTCTTGACCGACTCGATCCCGTTCAGGGCCGATGCCTTGCGCTCGTACGTCTCGCTGGTCGCGATGACCTGCCCGTTGGAGGCCACCAGGTTGAAGTGGTACTTGCCGCTGGAGCCCTTCTTGAGCACGAACTTGCCTGCCATGCTGTCTCCTCGATGAGTGCACCTGACCTGCTGGGACGATACTCATCTTGCCGGGAGACGGCCCTTTTAACCATCGTTCTGACGAACCCTGGCGCCCCCAGGCCCTGTCGGGAGTGACACGATCATGAGACCGAACGGGCCGGGCCGCTCGCCCAGGCCACGGCCACCCCGCCGCCCTCCCGTACCGGTACATCAGCGCCACCGCCCGCCGCGCCCCCGGCGGCTGGGAGTCGCTCGGTGACATCGGCAAGGTCGACGCGGCCGGGTATGTCTACATCACCGACCGCCTCGCGGACATGATCCTGGTCGGCGGGGCGAACGTGTACCCGGCGGAGATCGAGGCGGCGCTGGACGAGCACCCGGCGGTGCGGTCCTGCTGCGTGATCGGCCTGCCCGACGAGGACCTGGGCAACGTCCCCTACGCCATCGTCGAGCTGTCCGAACCGGCCGACGACGCCGACCTGCTGGCTCACCTGCGCCAGCGGCTGGCCCCGTACAAGCTGCCCCGCGTCATCGAACGCGCGACCGCGCCGCTGCGCGACGACGCCGGCAAGGTCCGCCGTTCAGCGCTGCGAGCCGAGCGCCTCGCCCGCTAGCGTGCGCTGCATTCCGCGCCGGACCGCGTCGATGAGGTAGGGCCGCAGCCGCGCCGCCGGGACGATGGCGTGCACCGAACCCACCTCGCGGGCCCGCTCGATGCTGTGCACGGCGTCGAACTCGTCGGCGAGCTGCCCCAGCTTCTCGGCGTGCACCGCCGGCCAGGCCGACGCCAGCTTGGCCCGCAGCGGCGAGGCGTCCGCGCCGCTGGCGGTGGCCTCGGCGATCGCGGCCTGCAGGTCGGCCACCCGGGCGTCGGCGGCGGTGCGCTTCCTGACCTCGGCGGCGAACACCACCGCGGCGGCAGGCGCGCCGCCGATCACCGAGGCGTGGGAGCCCTCCACCGCGGCGACCTCCATGTTGTCGTTGAGCGTGCCGGAGAACACCACGAACGCCCCGCCGTGGTAGCGGGAGACCACGCAGAACACGATCGGGCCGTCGAAGTTGACTATCGCGCGGCCGATCTCCGCGCCGTACTCCAGCTGAAGCTGCCGCAGCGACTCCGGGGAGCCGTCGAAACCCGACAGGTTGGCCAGGATCACCAGCGGCCGGTTACCGCTGGCCGCGTTGATCGCCCGGGCGGTCTTCTTCGAGGAGCGGGGGAACAAGGTGCCGGCCGTCCACTGCGACGGGCCGTCCACCGAGTAGAACCCGTGCCGGGTCAGCGGCCGCGACTCGAAGCCGACCAGCGCCACCGGCTGCCCGCCCAGGTGTGCGTCGAACACCAGCACCGACGCGGCGTCGGCCATGTCGGCCCAGCGCTCGAGCGGCGGGTGGTCGGCGTCGATCACGCCGGACAGCAGCGAGCGCATGTCGAAGGGCTTCTTGCGCTCGGGGTTCTGGCCCGGGTCGAAGATCTCGCCGAGGGTGCTGAAGTCGGCGCCGGCGTGCGGCGCGGAGGAGATGTCCCGGTCGACGGCGTCGGTCGTCGGCGCGGGCCGGGGGAAGCGCTCGCCGGGACCGGCGGCGACGTACGTGTGCGCGTAGTGCGCGAGTAGCACGTCGACGGCGGCGGACAAGTCCGGCGCCCAGTACTGGGCCTCGCCGTTCGGGCCCATGATCCGGTCGTAGCCGCCGATGCCGAAGTTGTCTTCGGCCGAGACCCCGCCCGAATAGTCCAGCGACTGCTTCCCGGTCAGCACCATGGCCGAGTCCGGCGTCATGATCAGCACGCCCCGGGTGTGCATGAGCATCGTGGCCTCGGCGTTCCAGTACGGCTGGGCGCCGACGTTGATGCCGGTCACCACGACGTTGATCTCGCCGCCTGCCTGCGTGAACTCGACGATCCCGCGCAGCGCCCGCGAGATCCAGTCCATCGTCTCCGTGCCGGAGTCCATCGCGATCTTCGCCCCCGCCGAGATGGCGAACCACTCCACCGGAGCGTGCAGGCGGCGGGCCAGATCGATGGCGGCGAGGATCCGGCGGCACTCCGGCTCGGCCAGCGCCCCCAGAGCGCGGGTCGGGTCGCCCAGCAGCACCACCCGGCGCATCCCCTCCGGGTACCGCCTGGTCGGCGTGTTGACCACGCCGAGCACCAGGTTCGCGACGTTGGAGCCGGGCGCCCGGTCGACCGGAACCGGGGCGCCGGAGGCGTCCAGGTCGTACTCGGTGAACGTGCCCCCGGCGCCGCCGGGGTCCGGCGAGCGGGTGATCAGCGGGATGAGCTCGTACGGGTAGACCGTGCCGCGGCGGCGGGCCCGGATCACGTTCTGCGTGTAGGCGTCGAGTTCGCGCAGCGGATGCGGCGGCGGGTCGGTGATCCGCAGGGTCAGCCCGGCGCCCGGCGGCCGGGACATCCGCAGCATCAGCTCGCGCGCGGCCGAACCGTCTTCGACCGCGCGGAACTGCACCAGCACCTCGTCCAGGCCCAGCGCCTCGGTGCGCACCGCCAGCGACCGGATGACCTGGTCGAACTCGGTGAGCGGCACGTCCACGGCGGGCCAGACGTAGAGCTGGACGCGGTTCCAGTCCAGCCGGGCCAGCTCGCGGTCGGCGGACCTGGCCGCGCGCAGGCTGTCCAGGCAGGCGTCGAAGATCCGCTCCAGCTGCGGCAGGCCGGTGATCTGCCCTTGGCCGTCGCGCACGATGGTGAGGTCGCGCACGTCGGCCAGGGCGATGAGCCGCTGATCGTCGGGCACCTGGCGGCCCTGGATGCGGAACAGGTGCACGTCGGGCGCCGCGGCCAGCCGGGTCAGCCCGAACCTGGACAGGCGCCACAAGCCCAGCCGTTCGGCCACCATCGGGTGCCAGCCGCGCTGCGTCCGGTCATCCTCCGCCGTGCCGTCCGGCCCGCCGCGGAAGGTGAACCAGTCAGGGTCGCCCCGCTCGGAGCCGTCGGCGCGCCGCACCGCGACCGCGACCCGGCCGACCGACGGCGGGATGACGCCGAGCTTGCCGCGGATCCGCTCGGCGCGCTCGTCGGGTTTGCCCCTGCCCTCCTCCTCGGGGGTCTGGGAGGTGACGTAGAGATCGACGAGCACGGTCCGGCCGGACGGGAGCGCCTCGATCAGCTGGGGCAGGTCGGTTCCGGCCGCGCTTTCGCTGCCGTCGGCCACCGTCGCGATGATCAGGTAGTCCCGCCCCTCGTGGGCGTACTCGGCGGTCAGCAGCGGACGGCCGCTTCGCTCGGTGACCCGCACGTTCCGCAGTGGCCTGATCCAGTAGTACCGCCGGGTCATCACCTCGAGCATGACCGCGTGGTGTCGTTCGGCGAACACGCCGAGGATCGGCTCGCCCGAGGCGACGATCGCGTCGATCTGCGCCGCCCGGGCCGCCGGGTCCAGCGAGAGCCTGTCGAGTTCCGCGCGTACCTGCTCCAGCGCACGGGCCCGCTCGGCGGCGATCAGCGGGGCGTCGAAGCATCGGTAGCGGACCTGCCTGGCCAGGTCGCCGACGCCGGGGTGCCGCAGCTGGGTGGCCGAAACCAGCTGGTCGATCGTCCGCCGGTACCCGTCGCGGGCGCCGTCGGGCACTGTCGGGGAGCCCAGCGACTCCGGGTGGCGCAGCCGCCACTGCAGCAGCTCAGACACGGCAGGCACGCAGGCGGCCGCCCGGCGGTGGGCCAGGAAGATCCGGTAGAGCGCGGGGTCCAGGTCCGGCGCGGGATCCAGGGCGGCCACGCCGTAGTGGGCCAGCATCCGGCGCAGCTTGATCCGGAAAGATTCGGGCAGGCCTTCCGCGTCGGCGTCTCGGGAGCGCAGGTAGGCGTGCATATATTCCTGCGGGTTGCGGGCGGCCTCGGCGTCCACGGCCGCCTCGTCGTCGGCCTGCGACTCGCCGAGCACCCGGCGGTTGCGCCACAGCGCGGAGGAGTCGGCGAAGATCTGCAGGATCGCGGCCTCGCCGGCCAGCAGCCGCGGGTCGTCGGCGGGCAGTTCGGCCCGCGCGGCGGCCAGCCGCTGCAGCTGGCGCCGGGCCTCGGCCTCGTCGACGTCGAAACCGAGCACCAGGGAACGCAGCGCGACCAGGGCGTCGGCGGCGACCCGGACGGTCTCGCCCGGATCGGTGTGGCCAGCACCGGCGTCGCCAGCATGGCCGCCCGCCGTCCCGGCCAGCGCGCCCAGGTCGGCGCGGGCCCACGCGCCCCCGGGCTCGGACCCCTCGGCCTCATCGGCGAGGGGTTCGATCCGCAGCAGCTTGGCGCCGCTTTCCACCTGGGTGTTGACGTCGGCGAACACCTCGGCGACCCGGCCGGCCGCGGGGGCGCGCAGCGCGGTCTCCAGCTTCATGCTCTCCACGATGGCCACCACGTCGCCCTCGGCGACCTCGGCTCCGGCCGCGACCGGGATGGCCACGACCATGGCCGGCGCGGGGGCCCGGACCAGGCCGGCGTCGCCGCCGGAGATCCGGTGCACCGCCCCGTCGACCTCCACGAGGTAGTCCGGGCCCTGCGTGACGGAGAGCACGTCGAAGGTCTGGCCGCCCGCGCCCAGCCGGAGCTCGAACCGTCCGGACCGTTCGGCATCGACTTCTACCGAACGGCCGTCCAGCTCGACCTGGTACCGGACCGGACGGTTCCTGGACACACGGAGCCGGTAGGCCTCGCCGCCCACCCGGACGTCGACCTGGTGCCGTATCTCCGCGCCGACCTCGGGCCGCCCGCGCTCGGCGGAGGCGAACAGCCGGTCCTGCTGGCGCCGCTCGTGCGCTTCGTACGCCTCGAAGGCGGTGGCCAGCAGGGCCACGTCGACCCGCCGCGGCGGCTCGTACCCGTCGGCGATCATCGTGTCCAGCCAGGTCGTGTCGACCTCGCCGCGGACGAATTCGGGGCGGCTCAGCAGGTCCAGCAGGAAGCCCTTGCTGGTGGTGCCGCCCCGGATGACCGTCTGGGTCTGCCGGATCGCGCGGGAGAGCCTGGCGCGGGCTTCGGCGCGGTCCCGGCCCCAGGCGATCACCTTGGCGATCATGGAGTCGAACTGCGGCGGGATCACGTCCCCCGGTGCCACCCCGGTGTCGACCCTGATGCCAGGGCCGGTCGGCAGGGCGAGGTGCTCGATGCGGCCGGGGGCGGGCGCGAACGCGCGTTCCGGGTCCTCGGCGGTGAGCCGGGCCTCGATGGCGTGCCCGCGCGCCGGGGGCTCACCCGTGACCTCATCAAGCCGGGCGCCGATCTCGGCCAGCGTGCCGCCCGCCGCGATGTGCAACTGCAGCTTGACGATGTCGACGCCGGTGGTGGCCTCGGTGACCGGGTGCTCGACCTGCAGCCGGGTGTTGACCTCCAGGAACGAAAGCAGCCGCTGGCGGGGCTCGTAGAGGAACTCCACCGTCCCGGCGTTGACGTACCCGGCGGCCCGGACCAGTTCGGCGGCGTGAGCGCGCAGCCGCTTCTCTTGCTCCGCGTCCAGCGCGGTCGAGGCGGACTCCTCGATGACCTTCTGGTTGCGCCGCTGCACGCTGCAGTCCCGCACGCCCAGCGTCCACACCGCGCCGGTGGCGTCGGCGACGACCTGCACTTCGACGTGCCGCCCGCCGCGGATCGCCCGCTCGAGGAAGACCGTCGCGTCCCCGGCCGTCTTGGACGCCTCGGACCGGGCCCGCTCGAAGGCCTCGTCCAGGTCCGAGGGCGAGGGCACCAGCCGGATGCCGCGGCCGCCGCCGCCCGCGGTCGCCTTGACCATCAGCGGGAAGCCGATCGACTCGGCCGCCGTCCGCGCGGCCGCCAGGTCGGCCACCGCGCCGCCGCTCCACGGCGCCAGCGGCACGCCGGCCTGCTCGGCCAGCAGCTTGGACTCGATCTTGTCACCGAGCCGGCGCATGACCCCGGCCGACGGGCCGATGAAGATGATGCCGAGCCGCTCGCACAGCTCGGCGAACTCCGCCTTCTCCGAGACGAACCCCCAGCCGGGCCAGACCGCGTCCGCCCGGCACGCCCGCAGCGCGCGCTCGAGCTCGGCGTAGTCGAGGTAGGGGCTCCCGGCGCCGAAAATAGACAGGGCGTCGTCGGCGCCAGTGGAGGACGGAGCCGGGCCGATCAGCACCGCCTCGTCGGCCTCGCGGACGAAGGTCGCGCGCCGGTCCGCGGCGGTGTACACGGCGATGACGCGCAGCGCCGGGCGGCCCTCGGCGTTCCACTCCCGGACGGCGTTGATCAGCCGCATGGCCGACTCGCCCCGGTTGACGATCGCGACGCGGCCGAAGGCGAAGGCAGGCTGGCTCGCCGGGCTAGTCACCGAAGGCCGCGCGGATGTCGTCGCTGGTGCCCCCCGCCGCGTGTGCCTGCTCCGGCCGTCCTGTCTCCTGAAGGATGTCCAGCACCACCTCGTCCGCCACGATCGCCGGGTCGACGCGCATGACCGCGTAGCCGCCGACGGCGCCGGCCCCGAAGCCGGGCGCGAACACCCGGACCGGGCGGGTGATCACCCCGTCGCGCACGGCGTCGTGAACCGCGATGGGGATGCTCGCTGCGGACACGTTGCCCATCCTCTCGACGTTGAAGTACAGCTGGTCGGCGGACAGGCCGGCCCGGCCGGCCAGGTTGAGGATCATCGTCTTGTTGGCCTGGTGCGGGATGATCAGTTCGATGCTCTCGAGCAGGGTCCGCTCCGGGTTCTGCGGTTCGTCCGGGTCCGGCTGGGCGCCTAGCTCGCCGAGCATCTGCGTCAGGTAGCGCTGGACCAGCGCCTTCACCTCCGGACCGTACACGGTGATGTCGCCGTCGAACTCCGAGTTCGGCCAGATGATCGAGTTGACCTCGCTGTGCGGCCCGCTCGCGTAGGTCTGCACCACCTCCACGTCCCCGCCCTGCCCGGCCGGGGCCGGGCCGATGACCATCGTCGCGGCCCCGTCTCCGAAGATCATCCGCGAGGTGCGCACGCTGCCTATTTTGTCGGAGAACTTCTCCACGCACACCAGCAGAACCGGCCGCCTGACCTCCTGCAGCTGCCGGATGGCCTCGGCCAGCCCGTACGGCAGCCCGGCGCAGGCCGCCACCATGTCGACCGAGGCGTGCGTCTGCTGCAGGCCGAGCTCGCCGGACAGCCAGCACGCGATCGACGGGATCAGCCGGTTGCTGGTGCAGGTGCTGACCAGCACCGCGCCGATTTCCGCGGGGTCACGCCCTGACTTGGCCAGCGCCGCCCTGACCGAGTGCAGCGCCAGCTCCTCGGGCTCCCGGCTGGTGTAACGGCGCTGCTCGATGCCGGTCTTGGCGGCGATCTCGCCGGCGCTCATCGGCGACCAGGAGAAGCTCGCGTTCCTGATCACGTCGGCGTTGCTGCAGACGTGCTCGCCGCGCACGATCGCCAGCGCCTCGAGCCTCGGCTGGACCGCGAACGCCTCCCGCACCCGCACCGGGGGATAGGGCGTCACGGGCGCCACCGCGTCGCATGAGGCCCGGGCGGCGTCCCGCCCGGGGGCGGGACGGTTGGCCGCGCGCTTCACCCGCTCGATGAACGCCATCACGTCCCTGGTCCGCGGGTGGAACGCCACCACGAAGTCGTCCTCGCCGATCTCGCCGGGCCCGCGCAGCTCGGTGCGGGAGCGGTCCCACGGGTACTGGTTGTGCAGCACCATCGCCCAGCGCATCAGCGCCTCGAGCTCGGGGACGTCCTCGTGGGCGTCCAGGATGTCCTCGGTCCTGAACACCGGGTAGTCCGGGTCGTAGCCTGGCATGACGAAGGTCAGCGCATCCGGCTGGCCGAGGAACTCGGCCACCGTCGGCTTGATCGGGGGCAGCTCCGTGGCGTGGTACAGCTTGGTCCTGAACAGGTCGAACAACAGGTCGAAGATGGTGTCCTCGGCGCGGCCGTCCCAGGTGGGCGGCAGCGCCCGGTAGGCCTGCCCGACCGCGGCCACCTTGCGCTCGCTGTCCTCCCACGGAGTCAGCACGGGCAGGAAGACGTCGTCGCGGCGCTTGGCCAGGTCCCGCCAGCGCGTCGGGCGCCGGTCGAACATGGTGATCGAGTACCGGTTGGCCCAGTACAGGTGCTGGCCAAGGTCGCGCAGCAGCTCGAACCGCCGCGGGTAAGCCCCGGACTCGACCCGGGCCAGGATGTCGGTCCCGGTCGGCGCCTTCGCCTCGAAGTCCCGGCCGATCACCGCGGTGAACTGATCGAGCGTCTCCAGGACCGAGAAGTCCAGGTCGCCGAGGAAATTGGCCGGGAACACCAGCCGGCCGTGCCGGTTGACCACGAACGGCTTCACGTCGTCACCTCCTGAGCCATACCTGCTGCCGTACCCGGAATGCGCCGGTTATGCCCCTGGCCGGGAGAGATTGCCGAGGGATTTATCGCTGCGGCAGCGCGATGTCGGCCCAGGCGGCGTCGGCCCAGGCGGCTTCCCAGGAAGCAGGCTATCGGTGCGCTGCGAGGAACCCGATCAGGATGGGGGTGATGACCTCGGGCGGGACGTTGTGATCGTATCCGTCGAGCATCTCCAGCCGCGCCCCAGGCGTGGCCGCGGCCTGCTCCGCGACGGAGCGCTGGAACCAGCCCGGGCTGTTCTTGCCGCCCAGGAAGAGCACGGGCGCGGCGATCTTCCCGAACTCGGCCGCGGGCACCCCGCCTGCGGTGACGGCGAGGTCGTAGGGGAGCGTGGGGGCCAGCGGCTCCAGGGCCGTGACCCACGGGGCGTCGTCCAGCTGCGCCAGCATCTCGGCCGGCATCCGGACGACCTCGGACATCCAGAAGATGACCGCCTCCCGCCTGCGGCCGGAGCCGGTCAGCTCGCGGATATGATCCGCCGGGTCCACGGCAGGCCGCGGGGTATCCTCGTTGAGGAACGGCGCCTCGTACGCCACGATGCCCGCGACCGGCAGGCCCGCCGCGGCGGCCCGCAACGCGATGGCCGCGCCGGATGAGTGACCGAACACGAACGGCGGTTCCGGCCCGGTCGCCGCCGCGACGGCGGCCAGGTCCTCGTACTCCCTTTCCGGCGCGAACGGCTGGGTGTCGCCGCTGTCGCCCCGGCCGCGGCGGTCGTAGGTGACGACGCTGAAGCGCTGCCTGAGCGCGTCGGGCGCGGCGAACGACTGGCGCGTGCCGAACGCGCCGACGCTGACGACGAGCGCGGGACCTTCGCCGGCCTGGTCGTAGGCGATGACGGTCCCGTCGGCGGACTTCACGGTTTCCATATGCTTCTCCTTTCGCTGTCCCGGGACGGGACACCCTCCTGGTCTACCGACGAACGGTGACCCGCCAGAAGACGTGATCGCGTACAATTTCGCGGCGGCGCAGGCCAGCCCGGGCCAGCGCCGATGACCACCACGTGCTCCTCCACTGGGCTATCGTCCTGGGCATGGCGAGTGTTATCAAGGCCGTGTCGTTCGACGCCGGGGACGCCCTGGCGCTGGCCACGTTCTGGGCCGCCGCGCTGGGGTCGGATGTGGACGAGGATTCCACGGCGGACAAGGCG
>WNGL01002798.1_pt1 | contig 22820 bp, 18 predicted proteins | sample 5400591 | NCBI WGS metagenome assembly WNGL01 (sample SAMN13153377, study PRJNA577476) | soil metagenome | isolation source: 80 cm soil or saprolite under Garry oak tree replicate 1 | place: USA:California | collected 2016-06-15 | reverse complement strand
GAAGTTGCAGGGTTTACGTGAGAGCACTGGAATTGGCAATATCGTTATTCCCAAACCCCTGGAATTGGGGATGAAACTTTGCTTGAGTGGCAGGGGTAGTATCTGCCCAAACCACACGCGCCTGCCACAGTTCAGGCTCGTGCCAGGGACCCGAGCGATTGCGCGCGGCGATAGCGCCGCCAGAGCCGCCACGCGGGAATACCCAACAGAGCCAGCCAAAGCAAGAGGCTGGGGCCGGACTCGGCGAGAAAAAGAACCAGCGCCAGGAGACTCTCGAACGCATTGCGGAAGCCGTTGATGGTGGCATTGCGAAGCTGCATCAGGACCGAAGGCGCCGGTGTATTGAGCTGGGCCTTGTATTCCTCGGCAAGCTTCAGGTCGATAGTGGCAAACTCGACGCGATGCTCCAGGGTTTTTTGCTCCGCTTCCATCTGTTCGATTTCGCCGCGCACGCGAGCGATCTCCTCTTCGACTTCGAGAACATCCTTAACTTTTCCCGTACGCGTGCGAAGAACATCCTGCAGCCGCTGCTCGGTTTCGCGGGAATTCTTCAACCGCGCGACCAAGTCCGCGTGTTGCTGTGTGACTTCTTCCCCATTTTGATTCTCGTTTTCCACACGGCCGAGAGTTTTCAATTCGCTTAGGGCTTGTGCAAGTTGCGGCGCGGGAATGCGCAGTGATGCTTGCAGCATGCGTGCAGAACCTTGCGGCGTGCTCACGTTAAGGCTTGTAGCGTAACCATTGTGCCGCGCAAGAATGGCGTCAAGCGAAGCGCGCCCCGCGTCGAAGTCCTTCACGACGATGGAAGCCGCCACGGTGCTCGCAATCATGGGCCCAGATGGCAAGCTAAGTAACTTAGTCGCATCACCAGCCCGTGCTCGCTGCGTGCCGAAAGACGAATAGGCATCCTCGCCGCCTCCGCCGCCAGCTGCATTGTGACCAGAAATCTCATACCTCCCAGCCGGGGATGGCGGATTCGTGAGCAAGACTGAGCGATACGCTTCGGCTTTATCCACCTGAATTGATTTCGTGCGTCTGAAGGTAGTGAGCCGAACACTGATAAGTAGCACCAGCGCGAGACACGCCAATGCCCAAGGTAGGCGACGCGAAAAGGGGCGTTGAAAATACAGAGGCCACGCGGGTCTGGCGACAGCCAAAGGTTGCCCATTTGCAGCATTCACGATCAGTTCCTGCAAGGATGCTTTGGGCACGTCGATTTGCCACTGTGACAGAGACCGAGATGTGGACCTTAGTTGCGCGGTGAGTTCCTTACAGTCCACACACTCTTCGAGATGAGCGCTAATTGACATGGACTTTTCCGATGGAAGCTCGCCGTCTAGGAAGGCCATCACTTCTTCGGGAACAACTGGATGGGTTGTGGCATTCATGCGCGTTCCCCTTTCTGCGCGGCATTTGGCGAAGCGGCATGCGCTTCGGGCTGTGCTACGGCGTTTTTGATGCGTGATTCGGACGGCTCAAGCAAATCGCGCAGCGCGGTCCTGGCGCGGAAGAGACGGGAACGGACAGTGTTTAGCGGAAGCTGCAAGAGATCGGCGATTTCTGCGTAGCTGAGTTGTTCGAATTCCCGGAGCATGACGATTTCGCGGTCGAGGGGGTCGAGTTTCTCGACCGCGCGGCGGACCCACAGGCCGGATTCCGTTGCATCGTGTTTCGATGGATCGGGAGCAGAGTTGCGGTGACCCAGAAAAGCGGCGCGAAAGGCCGCCTTGCGGCGGTGGGCACGGAGAATGCCCGCTAGGCGCCGATGGAGGAGCGGACAGCGTTGGCGAGGGACTGGGTGAAGCGCTGAACGTCGGCTTCGTGTTCGGCTTCGACCATGACGCGTGCGAGTTGCTCCGTGCCGGAGTAGCGAAGCACGATACGGCCATTCTCGCCAAGGGCGGATTGCGCTTCGGCGAGGGCGCGGGAAACTTCGGGCAGGGAATCGAGCGGCGGCTTCGAACGCACCTTCACGTTGACGATCTGCTGCGGATAATCTTTCAAGCCTTCCACAAGCGATTCGATCTTTCCGTGCATCGAAACCAGCGAAGCAATTTTCACAGCGGTGAGCAGGCCATCGCCCGCAGGACTGTCGTCGAGAAAAATGATGTGGCCTGACTGTTCGCCACCCAGCACATTCCCGCTGCGCAGCATCTCTTCAAGCACGTAGCGATCACCCACAGCGGCTCGTGCCAGCGTGATCTTTTCCTGGGCGAGAACGCGCTCGAGTCCGAGATTGGACATGGAAGTGGCGACGACACGGTTGCCCTTGAGCTGTTTCTGCGATTTCAGGAAGCGCGCGGCGGCCAGCAAGACGCCATCGCCGTTCACTACTTTTCCCGTTTCGCAGACGAAGAGCGCGCGGTCGGCATCCCCGTCGAAAGCAACGCCCAATCGCGCTTTTTCCTCGACGACGCGTTTCTGCAGACCCTCCAGATGAAGCGAGCCGCAGGCCGCGTTGATGTTTCGGCCGTCCGGCGAAACACTCAGGGCGACAACGTCGGCGCCAAGCGAACGAAACAATTCCGGGCCAAGCTTGTAGGAGGCGCCGTTCGCGCAATCAAGAACGATTCGAAAGCCTTTCAAACTGGCGCGGGGGATCAACTTACTTCGGAGGAATTTCAGATATTCGGCGTCGAGCGACTCATCGGCGGCGAGACGTGACAGATTCTTTGGCGCTGCTTCCCCGCGATGTTTGAAAATGTCCGCCTCCAGCTCCTCTTCAACGGCGTCGGGGAATTTCATGCCGGCGTGCGAGAAAAGCTTCACGCCATTGTCTTGAAACGGATTGTGCGAGGCGGAAATCACGACGCCGGCTTGAAAATCGTTCTGCCGCACGAGGCAGGCAATGCCCGGCGTGGTGATGACTCCGGCAAAAGCAACGTTTGCGGCGGCTTGGGTGAGGCCCGCGGCGAGGACGGACGCGATGTGCGGGCCGGATTCCCGCGTGTCCATGCCGATGAGGGCTCGCGCTGAACCATGTTCGCGCTGGAGGTAACCGCCTAGAGAACGTCCGGTGGCGTAAAGTGTGGCGTCATCGAGGGGCGGAGTGCCGGGGATACCGCGAATGCCGTCGGTTCCGAAAAGTTCTTTGGCCATGAAAGAGAGATGTTTCTCCCACGGGTCGCGGCAGCTGAAGGGTTGCAGCAGCGGCCTGCGTTCCCTGAGGACAACTCCAAAAGTTTAACACAGGCACTTGGACCCTTTAGCCCCGCGCTGGGGAGGATACCTCTTCTCGATAAACGAGCAAGTCAAGTGGGACTTGCAGACCGTTCGAGGAACGCCGCATCGAAACAAGCACGCACCTCATCCGATAACGTTCCGGGGAATGTGCTACTTTGTACGGCGGAGCCGTCGTGTCCGTTACTCAAACGCCGCCATCTGCAGTGCGCCTCACCGTGTCCAGCTTCAGCGCGCGTGTGATCGCCGCTGCCATCATTCTGCTTTTCCTTTACTACGCGGCGGGAGTGGTGATTACGCTCCTGTTTTCCATTCTTCTCGCGTATTTCCTCGATCCGGCGGTCGAATTCCTGGAAAGGCTGAGATTCCCGCGCACGCTGGGCGCGATGGTGATGGTGCTGGTTCTTAGCGCGGTGTTGGGCGCGGCGGGCTACGGGCTTTGGAACAGAGTCGCTGACTTCGCGGCGGACTGGCCCAAGTATAGCGCGCAGTTACAGCGCGTGGCGGTGGCGGTACAGGGCAAGATTCAAGGAATCGAAGGCCAAGTCTCACAAATTGCGCCTGCGGAAGGAGTCCCCGCGTCAGCGACGGCATCACGGGGACCGAGCGTCTTGCAACCTCTAATCCTCCGCGGGATAGGTTCCTTGTACGCCTTGTTTCTCGAAGTCACGTTCATGCCGTTCCTGATTTTTTTCATGCTGGCGGAAAAGCGGCAGGTGTGGCACGGAACGCTGCAGCTTTTTCCCGTCTCACGCCGGACACAAATCAAAGAGACCCTCGAGGATGTGCGCGACGTTCTGCGCGATTACCTGGCGGGCATGACCGTGGTGACACTGTTGGTGATTGCCGCGAGCAGCCTGTTTTTCTGGGCGCTGGGGATGGAGTTTCCGATTCTGACGGGCATCGTCTCCGGACTGCTGAACATGGTTCCGTACATTGGCGCCGTGCTGGCCTGGCTCCCGGCATTTCTGATCGCACTAATCAAGTGGTCGAGCTTTGGACAATTCGCTTTCATTGCAGCCGTACTCATCACGATTCATGTTCTGGCGTTGAATCTCGTTGCGCCGAAATTGGTGGGCCGGCGCGTGCGCTTGAATGCAGTGGCGATTACCGTGTCGCTGCTTTTCTGGGGCTGGGTGTGGGGCGGAATGGGCCTCGTTCTGGCAATTCCCATTACGGCGACGTTGCGGGTGATTTGCGATCATACCGAATCGTGGAAGCCTATCGGGCGATGGCTGAGCGACTGAGGCCTCAACGATAGTCTCTTGCTCCTTGAAATCTCAGACAAGGTTGGATCATGAAACAGAGGGTCTTCATTCTTGCTTGCACACTCGCTGTGTTTTCTAGCGTTGCGCCTTCGGCTCGGGCCTGGGGCTGCAAGGGCCATCAAACGGTCGCGCTGATCGCGGAAAAACATTTGACGCCAGAGGCGCGGGAGTTGGTGGAGAAGCTGCTCAGTGAAAACCCCATCGACCCGAAGCTGAAGCGCTATTGCGGCAACGCAACTCCGGACTTGGTGGTGGATGCTTCCACGTGGCCGGACGATGTGCGGAACGAGCAGCACAATGGGCCGTGGCACTACATCGACATTCCGCGCGGAAAGCACAAAGGCTCGCTCGAGGAATACTGCGGCACGGACGGATGTGTAACGCGAGCAATCGAGGAGCAGCGCGCCATTTTGAAAGATAAGTCGGCGGATCCGGTAAAGCGTGCCGAGGCGATCCGGTATCTCATCCATTTTGTCGGCGACATGCACCAGCCGCTGCACGCCATCAACAACGGCGACAATGGCGGAAACTGCGTTCCAGTCAAATATCTTCATCACGAACCCCTTCCCAACCCGTTACATCCCGAGCGGGAAGATTACTCGCCGAATCTGCATCAGATTTGGGATACGGAAATTGTCGAACGCGACATGGAAATTTCGAATCCACACCGCTATGCGGACGAACTTGATGAGAAATTCCGCGCCGAAAGCGCATCATGGGAAGCGGCAGGCATTCAAGTGGACAACTGGGCTTGGGAAGTTCACGAGCGAGCGGAAACCGAGGTTTATGACGCGTTTTCTGTGAAAATTCCCATCGAACCAGACGTGAAACCGAAGGGCTGCTCGGACAACAACCACATCGGGAAGCGCCAATTCGAGAAGCATTTGACGGTCGATGAAGCCTACCAGAGCCGAGCGGCCAAGACCGCGGGAAAGGGCCTTGCTGAAGCGGGCGTACGGCTGGCCATGATCCTCAACGAAGCCGCGAAATCGAATCCTTAGCAGGCGGGTGAGATGCGTTGGCGGGCGGCGCGTCTGCTCTTGCAGGCGTAGGGCCGAGTGACTTAATGAAGCTGACGAGTTGCCATCGCTGCGGCTCGGGGAGTTTCGACCAAACGGGCATTCCCTTTCGAACAACACCGTTCGTCAATATCCAGAAAATCGCGCCAGGTTCCGCGTGTTGAATTTCAGCAGCGCGCAGGCTCGGCCCTTTCTTGCCGCCCTCCGCATTGTCGCCATGGCACTCCGCACAGCGCTGTTGGAACAAGATACGGCCCGCTGCAACAGCGTCGGTATCTTTCTCCAGCGGGTTGCGTTTGGCTCGCGCCTTTTCCGGGGCTTTGCGAATTTCAGAATATTCGGTATCTGCTTGGCTCTCTTTCTCTGATGCGAAGTTAGCACTCTGTCGCGTTTCCCCGGTTGAAAGAAAACAAACGCCAATCAAAAGCGGCAAAAGCAAAATGCCAAAAGTCCGCGCGCTCATTCGCGCCCTCGGAAGAGGCGGCCGACCATCGAACCGAACCCGCTGATTTCCCGCGACACGCCCCAGCGCAATAGGAACTGGTGGCTATTGTCGTTCAGGCCAAAGCCGGGAGAGATTCGCAGCGTCCAGCCGGAAGGCAGATTCCAGCCAAGGACTGGGGCAGCATAATGCGAAGTATCGCGCAAGCCGAAATGATAGCGATCACCAAGCCCGCCGTACATTTCGATGCCGGCGATAAAATTCTGCGGGCAGAGGGTGCAGTGTTTCGCAGAGGCTTTAAGAGCTAGCGGGCGGCTGGCGCCGAGGGCGTATCCAAATTCCCAGGGGTCGTTGGAGAGATTTTTCGCGGCAAGAGTGTTTTGCGTGAAGTTCCAGCCCTTGAACGTGCTGGAAAGGATGAGCTTGAGCTCCATCTCGTTGATGATTTCCTGCCGGGCCACTGAGTTAGGTGTGAGAAAGTCCGCTTCTACGTCGTGCCCTTCACCTTCCTTCAGAATCTTGTCGGCACCGCTCTTGTGTTCGTATTCCACGTACAGGATCGGGTTGATGAAATGCTCCCGTTTGAGCGGCCGGAAGCGGTTCTCCCAGCGAATCCCCGTGAAAATGGTGCTGTCACCAAAGGTGGTTTGGCCGTCGAGATAAAACTCGGTGGTCCACCAGGCAGTGGCGCCGTATTCGAATTCCATCCAATAGGAATGAAAGTCGTTGCCGCCGCGCTGTGTGCCGAAAGTTGAGAAATACTCGACCTCGAGGTTCCCGGGCTCCTCGAGATAGTGGTCGTACGCGACGAAGTACGGATTCTCCTGGGCCTCCGCGGAATGGGGAAGAGAAAATGTAGCCAGAACAAGGAAAGAAACCAGAAGCGGACCCCTGTAAATGAGCACGGACCGAGTCGTCTCCTTGCAAATTAATTGCAACTAGATATAAGACTATACTAGTCCGGATTCTTTGACAAAGCCATTCTCGCCGGAGAAAGGCGTTCAAAGTGGTGTTTCAGCGTGGTTCAGGTAGTGGTCCCCCCAAGTGGTTACTTTCTGGTGTCTTCTCTCGCGGCCAAGACTTGCCCTACCAAGCAAACTTGATAAACTGCCTCGGTCAGGATGCGAAAACACTCGCATCACCAAGGTTGCCTGCGGGCCCGATCCTCTCGCCAGCAGGAATTGCCCTTCCCAACGAACGTTCTCTCCGTTCTGAAAGACGCAAACTATTTGATGGCTCATCGACCGGCCCTTGAGCATCTGCTGGTGGCTCTTCTGAAGTCTTCAGAGGATGCCGTGATTACCATTTCCCCCGACGGGGCGATTGAGACCTGGAGCGCGGGGGCAGAACGCCTGTATGGCTACGCAGAAGAGGAGATGATTGGCCAATCCCTGCGCCGCCTTCTTCCCGTTTATGAGTCGCCCCAATTGGAATCCCTGCTAGCTGTATCCAATGGCCAAGGTGAAAGAGTCGAGGTGGGAGAGCGGCTGCATAAGAATGGCTCGAGAGTTCTTGTGGCCGTTCGTCGCAGTGTGATTCGAGGTGAGCGGGGCGAAGCAGAAGGAATCCTCGAAATGGCCCAGGCGCTCGATCCTCACGAGGCATTCTGGTCGCCGGAAGAGGCTCCTCTTAGCTTGCTGATGAATCAAGTGCCTGGGCTCCTTTGGACCACGGATCGGAAACTGCGGATCTCCGCGCACTGGGGCATCGGTGTGCCGGCTTCAAAGATTCGCCCGCGAGCCCCCGTTGGGCGAGACGTTCGTGAGCTTCTGGGAGTCGCCGACCCGCACGCCACGCCCATCACTGAGCACTATTCTGCGTTGCAAGGAGTGGTCTCCCACTTCGAATATGCCTGGAGAGGCGCCGTGCTGGAGATACGGGTGGGGCCTTTGCGGTCCGCTTCCGGCCAAATCATCGGATGCCTGGGCGCTGCCGTGGACGTCACCGACCGCAAAAAGTCGGAGGAACAGGCTCTGTATCAAGCGCGCCACGACGGACTGACGGGTTTGGCCAACTACCGCGAATTCATGGACCGGTTCGAAGCGGAAGTGCGCCGCGCCGACCGCAGCCATCGCTTCTTTACGCTTTTGCTTCTGGATCTGGATCAACTCAAACGCATCAACGATCTTCATGGCCACCTGGCTGGGAACCGTGCGCTCCGCAGGCTCGCGGCGGTCATGAAGGAACATTGCCGGGCGACAGATTTGGCCGCGCGCTATGGTGGCGACGAATTTGCCGTGCTGCTGATCGACTCTGACCGGGGGATGGCGGAACATGTTGCCCAACGCATCGAGCAGCGCCTGCGTTCCGACCTCGAGAAGCCAATGCTCAGTGTCAGTATCGGAATTGGTGTTTATCCCGATGACGGAAGAACCCCTGCGGAGATTATTGAGGCCGCAGACCAGCGCCTCTACCGCCGCAAGAAAAACTCAACCGAACGAAGCCTCTCTGTTCCCTGATGGAGTTGCCAATCCTGAGCGGGCTTTATGCTTGCCGGTCTTGCCGAAGGAAGGGCTTTATTGGATGGCCACGTCGGTTCGAGTGGTGAATGTAAGCCGCATCTCGGCGGGAAACTCAATATCCTTCTTTCCCGTGGCTGCCGCGCCCGCCGTACCAGCTCCCGCGCCCGCGGCGGCTCCAATAGCAGCGCCCTTGCCGCCACCCGCGAGCGCGCCAATCGCCGCGCCTCCGGCTGCTCCTCCGCCGATAAAACCGGCGTCCCGCTTGCCCTTGCCCTTCTCGGTTCTTCCGGTGGAGCTAGTGGCGAAGGTGTAAGCCTTGCCCTTCACCGTCACGCTGACAAGGTGCAGGTACAGCTTTGCTGGTGTTGAAAGCCGCCCGGATGCCTGCACGCCGCTTACAGTTAGTTTGACCGCTGATCCCTTCGGGATTACAACTTTGCCGCCCACAGTTACATCCTTGGCCACCGAGCCGGTTACCGGCTGCCCGACTTTGGCGTTCCTCGAACTGACGGCTTGATCGGTGATTACAGAAATCGCTGTGCCCTTCGGAACGGTCCCGCCAGCTCTTAACAAGCCTGGCGAGACGACAAGAACAAGAGTAGCAACAAAAGCGCGAACGTGTGAGTTCATCTCCGTCACCTCTATTGAATTGCGGCTGTTGAGAAATTGTATCAGAGGGAATGGCCAAAGCACCGAGGAGTCGCGCGCCGGGCACTAAAGATGAAACACCAAATCATCTGAATCAGGTGATTTCGGCTCTACACAAAGATTGTCAATCAATCTGGTTTTGCCGATGAATACAGCGAGAAGGATGTAGCAGGCCTTGCTGACGCGTACGACCGGTTCGAAGGACTCAGCATCCACGATTTCCGCGTATTCCACGTTCGCCAGGCGTTCCTTACCCAGTGTGCGATGGAGCACGTCTTTCAACTGTAGCACATCGAGCACGCCGCGAGCGAGTTCACCCTTGGCGGCTTCGAGTGCGCGATACAAAACGGTCGCGGCCTTGCGCTCGTCGGGATTCAGGTAAACATTGCGTGAGGAGAGCGCGAGGCCGTCGGGTTCGCGCACGATGGGGCTAACCACAATTTCAGCATCCAGGTTGAGGTCGCGCGCCATCTGCGTCACGAGCTGCGCCTGTTGGGCGTCTTTTCTGCCAAAATACGCGCGATGCGGCTGCACGATCTGCAGGAGCTTTATCACAACGGTCGCGACGCCGCGAAAGTGCCCGGGCCTCGATCGCCCCTCGAGCCGCTCACTTAGACCTTCCACGTGGACGTAAGTCGAGAAATCCTTCGGATAGATTTCCCCGGCATCGGGGGCGAACAAGGCATCCACGCCGGCCTGCTTTAGTTTTCCACTGTCGCTGTCAAACGCCCTCGGGTATTTCGCAAAATCTTCCTTCGGACCGAATTGTTTGGGATTGACAAAAATGGAGGCAATGAGCGGCGAACATTCCTTTTTCGCTCGACCGATCAGAGATAGGTGGCCTTCGTGCAGGGCTCCCATCGTTGGAACAAGACCGATAATGCGGCCCTCCGCGCGAGCCTGCCGCGCCATCTCCTTCATCCATGCGATCGTTCGAATGGTTTCCACGAAAAGGAAGAAAAGAACTATGCGCCTGCCGCCACTGCGCGCTCGCGGTAAAAATGCATCAAGTCCGTCAAAATAGGCTCAGCGCCAAGTTGCCGCAAAAGTGTTGTCACCTGGCCGCGATGGTACGTTCCGTGATTGACCAAGTGCTGCATCGATTGCCAAAGCGGATTCTTGTACACGCCGAACTTCAACGTTTTGTATTCCATCACGCGATCGAGGTCCGTCTGCGTGAGGCCGCGCACAAAGTTCATTAGCCGCGGCTCGAACTCGTTCCACCGGGCTTGGAAACTTGCCACGTCATGAAATTGGGTGGCATCAGGCAGCGAAGACGGAGAACGGCCCTGAAAACGTTCGAGCCAAATCCATTCCGCACCGTAAATATGCGCCAGTGTGTCGCGAACCGAGCCAAAGCTCGAGCCAAGTGGTTTTGCGAACTGATCCACGGTGAGCTGTGAAGCCGCCTGCATTTGCCTGTGGTTCGCCCAGGCATTGTAGTCATACAGCGTTCGCATTTCTTCCGGTGTCATGACCCGCTCCTTTGCAGGGGAAAAATTTGCCGCAGAGCTTCGTTTTCAAAAAGGATGTTTTGCGAAGCGAGGGATTTTCCCGTTTGCTTTCTACCAGTCACCATCAGTATTGACGGACGCTTCTTTTTCTTGCTCTTTCAGCGTCCTGGCTGCATGGTAGGATTCGCCATCCGACGGGAACGTTCCCGTTTTCACATCCTCACAGTATTCGCGCACGGCATCGGAAATGATTCTTCCCACATCGGCGTATTGCCGTGCGAATTTCGGCACCGGGTGAAAGGTCAGCCCCAGGATGTCGTGCAGCACGAGAATTTGTCCGTCACAATCCGGCCCAGCTCCGATGCCGATCGTGGGAATGCGCAATTCACGCGTAATCTGCGCCGCCAGTTCGCGCGGCACCGCTTCCAGCACCACGGCAAACGCGCCGGCCGCTTCCACCGCTCGCGCATCGCGGATCAGGTGCTCCGCGGCGTCGCGCGTTTTCCCTTGCACGCGGTAACCGCCTAGCGCATTCACCGACTGCGGCGTCAACCCGACGTGGCCCATCACGGGAATTTCCGCTTCCGTGAGCCGCGCAATCAGCTCCAACCGCCGCTCTCCGCCTTCCACTTTTACCGCTTCCGCCCCGGCTTCTTTCACAAACCGTACCGCATTGCGGAGCGACTCCGCCGTATCCGTGTGATAGCTGCCGAACGGCATGTCAGACACGACCAGCGCGCGCCTCGTGCCGCGTCGCACTGCCCTTGTGTGGTGCAGCATGTCCTCGAGGGTCACGGGAAGCGTGCTTTCATGACCCAGCACCACCATGCTGAGGGAATCGCCGACGAGAATCACGTCAACGCCGGCTTCATCCAGCAGCCGCGCCGTCGGATAGTCGTATGCGGTTAAGCACACAATCTTTTCTGATTTGGAATGGAGTCCCGCAGCTTGGCCTTTGCGCTGCAGGAGATCGGGCACGGTGATTTTGCCGTTCCCAGGATTAGGAACAACACTCATCTTGGCCTCCGGTGCCGCTCCCTGATTACAGGATGCAGCCCTGTACCTTTAATGGACATCGATAGGATAACAAAGTGCGATTCGAAGGACAAAGATTCCGGTTGACAATCTCATCTACTTTACCGTACAAAGTACTTCATGGAGGTTTCCATGAATCACTCCGCAAGCTCGCCCAAGCTATCTGCCCTCGCCGTCTCGGAATGGCTGCTCGTTCTGCCCGCTACGTTGTTGCTCTCAGCCGCCGTACTGCGCCAGCTTCAGCCCCGACAATTTGAGCCGGCACGAACCAGTTGGGCGATTTTCGAATGGACCGTCACGCACATCTCGCAGGCCGGCGCGGCGTGGCTGTTTCTCGTCTTGCCGGCCGTAGCTGTAGTTGCGGGTTGCGCTGGCCTTATGCTGGCTTGGCGCAGGAACGAGACGTTGCGCCAGGACACGGGCGAGCTGATCGCCTGTCTCCGCAGGAATTTGGCCGCTGCGATTCTGGGAACCGGGACGTTGCTTGCAGCCGCTATTCTTGCTGCCGTCGTCGCTCACATCATTACGGATTGAGGTGATTTGCAAATCCTCAAGTCTTCAGCGGTGCTTGCGCTCGTCCTTTCCACTGGCCGCCTCGACCGAGCCAATACCGTACTGCCGAAACGCACGTCGCATAAGCATAAAAAAGCGCCGCAATGGGCAGCGTTAAAGCCCAAGGCCAGGACAGGCCGTAAAACTTCACCGTAACCGCAAAGGTAGCCGCCATCATGGCGATGGTCGTATCTACCAACAGCCAAGCTTGTCCGGGATAGGCAAAAAAGAGCACCCAAGGAAGCAAAAAAGTGACGAAAAGGCCGGCTAGCGTGCCAAGGAGCAAAATGGAGGAATAACGGAGCTGCGTAAACGCAGTTCGTGCAATCATGTTGCGGATTTCCGCGAAGGTTGTGCAGTCACGTAGGCTCGCACATGCGCGGGTCACTCCCAACCATATCTTTCCGCCGCTTTCCTTCACAGCGCGTGCCAGAGCGCAATCATCAATGACTTCGCTGCGTATTGCCGCCATCCCTCCGATACGCTCCAACGCCGTCCGCCGCAATAGAATGCACCCACCGGCCGCACCTGCAGTGCCCGCCTTGGGATCCCGCACCCAATTTGGTGGATAAAGCATGAGGAAGAAATAAAGGAAGGACGATATCAGCAACCGTTCCGGAGGTGTTTTCACTTGCAGCAACACCATCAATGAAACCAGATCACATTCTTCACGCGCCGCTCGAAGCGCCAGCCGACGCAGCGTGTCTGGCTCATGAACGGTGTCCGCGTCGATAAACCAGAAATACTCAGGCGTTCTTTTCTCGGCCGCGCCAATTCCTTCGTTCATCGCCCATACTTTTCCTGTCCAGCCCGGAGGGAGGTCCTTCGCAGAATGAAGCGTGATTCTTTCGGCCGCATGGCATTCTTCCGCAGCTTTTCGCGCAAGATCCGCGGTGCCGTCGCTGCTGTGGTCATCCACTACGACAATGGAGAGTTCGCCGGGATAGTCTTGCTTGACCAGGGAAATGACACAGCGGGAGATAGTTTCCGCTTCATCGCGCGCCGGCACGATTGCAATCACGCGTGGCCACTGCCTGAGAGGCGCCGACTCCGCGTCGTCCTCATGCACCTGCCAGAAATTTCCACGAAAAAGGAAAAGGTACAGCCAAATGGCAAAGGGGATTGCCGCGAGCAGGGTAGGCGTCACAGGCACGCGCTATTGTGCAACATGTCGGCGAGCAGAGCTATGCGAGATCTTCCCTGCGAATGGGAAGGCGGCGCAGCCGCTTGCCGGTCGCAGCAAAGATTGCATTGCAGACCGCGGGCGTCACGACTGGCAATCCAGGCTCCCCGATGCCGGTGGGATCCTCCGTGCTCATCACCACGTGCACTTCGGTGAGCGGAGTCTCGTTGATGCGTGGCATGCTGTAGTCGTTGAAGTTCGATTGCTCGACGCGGCCATCCTTGATCGTAATGGCGTCGTGCAACGCGGCGGAGAGGCCGTAGATCGCGGCGCTTTCGATTTGCGCGCGCACCCCGTCGGGATTGATGGGCCGGCCGCAATCCACGGCATAGACGAGTCGGTGGATTTTTACTGCGCCGTTCTGGACGCTGGCTTCCGCGACGGCGGCGGTGTAGGAATTAAAGGAATAGAACGTGGCGATGCCGCGTCCCTGCCCCTTCGGCAGCGGTTTACCCCAACCCGCTTTCTCTGCCGCAAGTGTCAAAACGCCCTTAAGCCGCGCGGTGTCGAGGGGCGGCTCTTTTTCGCCTTGAAACATTGGAATCTTGCGATCGTTGCCGATAATCTTCAGGCGAAACGCGAGTGGATCCTGGCCCGCGGCGGCAGCGAGCTCGTCGATAAAGCTCTCAACCACAAAGCCGCTGCTGGAGTGCTCGACGGAACGCCACCAGGCGCGCGGGACACTCGATTCCGCATGGGTGTACTCCAGGCGCAGATTCGGTGTGACATAAGGAATCGTGGCGCCGCTGCCGAATTCTCCAAGGCCTGGATCGTCCATGCCTTTCGGGCTCCACTTTGCGGCGATGGAGGTGGAAGTCTGGAAATGCTTCCATGCCGCCAGATTTCCGTTGGCATCGAGCGCGCCCTGCATCTTGTGATAAGAAGCCGGCCGGTAAAAACCGTGCTGCATGTCGTCTTCGCGCGTCCACAGAACCATGACGGGTTTGCCCGCGGACTTGGCTGCTACCTGCGCCGCCTCCATCACGAAGTCAGCCTGGTAGCGGCGGCCGAATCCACCGCCCATAAGCGTCGTGTTGACGATGACTTTTTCGGGTGGGAGCTTGGCTGCCTCGGCGATGACAGCTTGGGCCCATTGCGGCGCCTGCGTGGGGATCCACGCTTCAGCGCCGTCCGGTCGAATTTGCACGGTGCAGTTCATCGGTTCCATGCAGGCATGGGCGGCGAAGGGAAACTCGTAAGTGGCTTCGACCTTCTTGGCGCCGGCGGAGGCGAGCGTGGAATCTGCGTCACCCTCGTTACGGAGGACGTTTCCGCCTTTTGCAGCGTTTGCCAGGAACTCCTTGTGCAGCTCTTCCGAAGACTCCTTCACCGCGGGGCCTTCGTCCCATTTCACTTCAAGAGCGTTGCGGCCCTGAATAGCGGCCCAGGAATTGTCGGCGAGCACAGCGACGCCGCCAGTAGTAGAAGCGCCGCGGCCTTTGGTCTCAAAGGGGATGACGTCACGCACGCCGGGGACCGCTTTCGCTTTGGCAGCGTCAAACGAAACCAGTGTTCCGCCAAACACGGGGCAGCGTGCGACCACCGCCACAAGCAATCCCGGTGGGCGCGAGTCGATACCGAATTTTGCCGCGCCGGTGACCTTGGCGCGGGATTCAAAACGATGCGTGTCGTGCCCAACAACGGTGAAATCGTTGGAGTTCTTGAGTGGGACGGTGTTCAGATTGGGAACGGGAAGCTTTGCTGCATCAACGACAAGCTCACCGAAGGGGAAAGAACGCTCCGGATGGCCGTGCACGACGTAACCATCCTTGGCCTTGCAGGTGTCCGCGCCGACTTCCCACTTTTTCGCTGCAGCCGCAATTAGCATTTCGCGCGCGGCGGCGCCAGCCCGCCGCAAGGGCAGCCAGGAGCCGGCAACGCTGCCGCTCCCTCCCGTCCCTAAGTCATACACCTTCGGATTGGTGGCCGCCTGCTCGACATGTACCTGCTTCCAATCCACGCACAGCTCTTCCGCGAGAATCATCGGCAGGGACGTGTAGACGCCCTGGCCCATCTCGGACTTGCCGAGAACCAGCGTGACCCGGTTGTCGGGCGTGATGCGCACCCACGCATCAAAAGGATTCGGAGTCTTTTTCTCCTGATCCTCCGCCTGATCGGCGAACGCGTCCGGCGACAGGTGGAAGCCAATGACGAGCGCGGCTCCCCCCGCAGCACCGGTCTTCAGGAATTCACGGCGGTTTACAACGGAAGCAGTAGCCATGGGACACCTCAGAAAAGATTGTGAAAGAGCCGTCTCGAAAAGTTATGCCGCGGAATGCGCCTTACCGGTCATCGAGGACGCAGCCCGATGGATCGCCTTGCGAATGCGCTGGTAAGTGCCGCAGCGGCAGATGTTGCCGCTCATGGCATCGTCTATGTCAGCGTCGGAGGGGTTGGGCTTCTTGGAGAGCAGCGCAGCCGCAGACATGATTTGCCCGGACTGGCAATAGCCGCACTGCGGAACGTCTTCTTCCATCCAGGCTTTCTGCACGGGATGGCTTCCGTCGGCGGAAAGGCCTTCGATGGTGGTCACTTTCTTCCCGGCCACACTCGAAATCGGAGTGATGCAGGAACGCGTCGCCTCGCCGTTGATATGCACGGTACACGCGCCGCAAAGCGCCATGCCACAGCCGAACTTCGTGCCGGTCTTACCGAGCGTGTCACGAAGCACCCAAAGGAGAGGCATATCTGCGCTGACATCTACGGACTGGGACTTGCCGTTCAAAGTAAAGCTGATAGCCATGGGGACCTCCTGAAGCAGGCGATTATCCTACAACACTTTGCGCTTGGATGAAAATACGCATAAAACTGCCCTCAAGCCGCGTTCAGATCGGCCGCGCTGATCGGCAAGCGGCGGATGCGTTTGCCGGTGGCGGCGAAGATTGCATTGGCTACAGCAGGAGCCACAAGGGGCACCGGCTGTTCGCCCAATCCGGAAGGCGGAACGGTGCTGGGTAAAACGTGAACGTTAACTTGCGTGCTGTCCTTTATGCGCAACACCGCGGAGTCGGCGAAATTGGTCAGAAGCGACTGGCCTTTGGCAAAGCGCACTCCACCTTTCAGGACAGCAGCAAGACCCCAGGCAACTGCGCTTTCGACTTGACCTTCGATGCCGAGAACGTTCAAGGGTTGGCCCACGTCAAGGACGCATACGATGCGGTCCACACGAAAGTCGCCGTCTCCGCCCACGGAAACATAAGCGATTTGCGCCATGTGCGTTGCACCATGGTAGATGTTGCAGGCAAAACCGCGTCCCGTGCGCCGACCCGCGATTGAGGGCAGCGGCTCGTTCCATTTGGAAATTTCGCGTGCGGTCTCCAGGAGATGCAGCAATCGAGGGCGATCCAGCTTGAGCTCATCGCCTAGAGCCACGACATTAACAGGCTTCAAGAGCTCCATGCGCAAAGTGATGGGATCGACTTCCATGCGCTGCGCCAATTCATCGATGAAGCACTCGCGCCCAAACACGGTGCCAGGATACTCCACGGACCGCCAAGGTCCCGTGGGGACCGGACTCCCAACCGGGGAGTAGTCCACAGGGAGTTCTCCGAAGTTATAAGGGTTGTCGTAGCCTCCCCACGGGGTCCAATCTTCTGCGTAACTCGCGGCAGTCGGCGGCGAATTGGGCGGGTAGATGCTGAGGTCACTGCTTGCAATGCGATGAAGCAGCGCTACGGGGCGTTTATCCGGGCCGAGCTTTGCGACAAATCGATTAAACGACGCCGGATTAAAGTGTCCGTAGCGCATGTCATCTTCCCGTGTCCATAGCAACTGCACGGGATAGTTAACGGACTTGGCGATTTCCACGGCTTCTTGTACATAATCCGTGAACAAACGCCTGCCAAAACCCCCGCCCATGAGCGTTACGCGAACCGTGACACTCTCGGGCGATATCCCGAGGAGTTTGGCGGCCCTGTGCTGCGCCTCTTCCGGAGCCTGCGTGGGTGCCCAGATCTTGCATTTGCCTCCCTTTACAAGCGCGGTGCAATTCATTGGCTCAAGCGGAGCGTGTACTTGATAGGGCCATTCGTAAGACGCCTCGAAAACGTCATATGCCTGCGGCGCCGGCGGACCATCGTGGCGGACTATGAATCCTTCGGTAGTAGTCGCATGGCGGAGTTTTTGATAATGCTCGTCAGAGCTGAATGCTTCACCCGACCCTTTCTCCCATACGACCTGGAGAGAATCACGCGCTCCCTGAGCGGACCAAGCGCTGTCCGCCGTAATCGCAATTCCTGCGGCATACCCTGAGGAAATTGGGATGATGTCGCGCACGCCCGGAAGTTTCTTGACAGCATCTGCGTTCCAAGACTTCACTGTTGCGCCGAAGCACGGCGGCTTGGCGATTACCGCATACTTCATGCCAGGGAGGCGGACATCCAAGCCGTATTCGGCGCGGCCAGTTACGTAGTCCAATGCGTCGATTCGGCGATGCCTGCCACCAATCAAGCGAAAATCCTTGGAGTTTAGAGGAACTTCCTTGGGAACCGGCAGAACGGCAGCGGAAGATGCGAGAGAGCCGTAGTTAACGCGGCGGCCTGTTGGGATATGGAGAACCGTGCCATCCTTCGCTTTGCAAGTTTTCCGCTCGACGCCCCATTGCTGAGCGGCGGCATCGATCAGCATTTCACGCGCAGCCGCGGCAGCTTTCCTCAGAGGCTCCCAAGTTCCCGAGGCGCTCGAACTCCCGCTCGTACGCAGGCGAATCTCTCTGAATTCCGGCGAGGTGATGGGCTGGCGAAGATGGACGCCCCGAGGATCCACGTCGAGCTCTTCCGCGAGGAGCAGGGAAAGCAACGTCCGCACCCCTTGGCCCATTTCGCAGCGCGTCAACCAGAACTCAATTTCATTGGGCGGGCTGATTTGGATATAGGCGTTCGGGCGAAAGCCTGTGCTGTTCTGTGCTTGCACCCACGTCAGGACTCTTGTGTCGCTTGCAAGCAAACATAGCCCAGCAGTTGCACCGCTCTTCAGGAACTCGCGTCTTTGCATAGGACTCAACGCTCTTCAGTTCGCGGATTATCGCGGAAGAGGCCTAACAGAAAATTGGGTGAAAAAGAGAAATTGTCTCAAGATAGCCCTCCCAACACGGAGGATGGCGCGCCTATTCGTTCATAGACGCGAGTGGGGGATAACCGTTAGCCGTTCGAAGAGCGTTTAGCGCACGAAGCCGACGGGGCAGCTTGAAGCAATTGCGGAGAGCAAATCGATCAGGACGCGTGGACGGGTTCAGGAGATTTGCGTGCGGGCGGCTCGGGTTCAACCCCACGCCATCCCACAGGACGTCCACGCACGGCTTCCTTCACCGAACGGAAAAGCACCACGTACATCAACTGGCGGTAATAAAAACGCTGCAGAAGAACGGGAACGAGCAGGGCCCAGTCTTCTTTGCGCTCCAGCGCAAAGGCAAGGACGCAAGTGAGTACGTCAATTAACAGAAAGCCGATGAAGAAAAACACGGAGCGCATCAAGTCTCCGGTGGTCGCGTGAATCGTAGGCAGCCAAGACAGTTGCAACTTTTCAAGGGCCCAGAGCCCCACCGACCATAGGAACAGCAAATCAATCAGCGGAGATATCAGGGGCAGAGCCAACTGGAACACAAAGATGTTCGGTAGCGCGACCCACCCGAGCGTGCCGTACTTTCGCCGGAAAAGCGTATCGCTGTGCTTCCAGAATGACTGCAACGTGCCGAACGTCCAGCGGAAGCGCTGGCGGATAAGCTGGCCCGGTGTCTCCGGAGCTTCCGTCCAGGCAATGGCTTCCTCGTCATAACCGATGCGCCAACCGAGACGCCGAATCGCAATCGTGAGGTCCGCATCTTCCGCGACCGTATCGGCGGTAATCCCGCCTGCTGCTTCTATGGCCTGTTTGCGCCACGCCCCGAGAGCGCCCGGCACTACGGTGATGCAGTTCAAAAGGTCAAACGCGCGCTTTTCCATGTTCTGGCTGGTGATATATTCGAGCGCCTGCCAGCGCGTCAGCCAGCGCGAGCGGTTGCCCACTTTCACGTTGCCCGCTACGGCTCCGATGGTGGGATCCGCAAAATGCCGCACCAGCTTGCGGATGGCGTCGGGTTCGATTTCCGTGTCCGCATCAATGGTCACTACAATCTCGGTCTCTGCATGGGACATGGCGACATTCAGCGCCGCGGCCTTGCCCCGGTTTATCTGGTGAATGATGCGTACGCGCGGCTCACGCGAAAAATGCTCGTCCAACAATTCTCCCGTTTTATCAGCGGAGCCATCGTTCACGACAACGATGTGCAAATCCGGATAATCCGATTCGAGAACGGAAGACACGGTCTGCACGATAACGCTTTCCTCGTTGTGCGCGGGAATCAGCACCGTCACGCCGGGGAGCGGTTCGCGTATCTCCGGGCGGTCCGGGCGCAGTTTCTCGATAAACGCCAGAATTCCGATGATTAATGTGCGCCCGCTGACGAGAATGATCCCGAGGATAAACGTCGCGGTGATCAGCACCCAGAACCAGTGATAGATACCGAAGATGAAACCGTCGGCTCGCGCTTCAAACTGTTCCTCGGGAGAGAGCGGCAACATGACCTGCGCGCGCGTTCTCCCGATCAGGTCCGGCACGGAAACAAACTCGTATCCATTTGCCCGCAAAGCGTCGATGAGCTGAGGGAGGGCCAGCACGGTCTGCTCGCGGTTTCCTCCGCCGTCGTGCAACAAAATGATGTTGCCGTCGGACGCCTCGTCCAAAACGTTCTTGACGATATTCGCCGCTGGCAATGACACGCCCGGAGTAACCTGGCGCCAATCGTGCGGGTCCACTTTCTGGCCGATAATGATGTAGCCCATTTCTTGCGCCAGGGGCAAGCGCGCCACTTCTTCCGCGAATTCAGGCTGATGATCGATGCCGTAAGGCGGGCGGAAAAGAAGGGACTTCACTCCGACGATGCTGTCGATCAGTCTCTCCGTCAGGTTGAGTTCCCACCGGATTTGCGTTGGCGAGAGGTTTGGGCTTTCCCAGTCCGGATGCGTGTACGTGTGATTGCCGATTTCATGGCCTTCCGCGTACTCCCGGCGCAGAAGCTGGGGCCACTTATTGGCATCGAGGCCAATCACGAAAAACGTCGCCTGCACGTTTTTTTCTTTCAGAATGTCCAGAATCTTGGGAGTCCAACTGGGATCGGGTCCGTCGTCGAAGGTAATGGCAAGCTTCTTCTTGGCGGCCCCGATTTGGTCAATATGATACGAAAGAGGATAAGCGTCGTACTTTTCACCGGTAATGAGATCGGCCGAGGAATCGTAGCTAAAAGTGCGATGGCCGCGCTTCGGCGTGTCGAGGAAGTGCCACACGTCGCCATCGCCTTCCAGAATCAAATCCGGGCCAGGGGGAAGATCTTCTAACTTCTGACGAATGGCGTCGTCCGGGCGCGTTGCATCCCAAACCGGCCACATCGAGGTATCCGCGGAGCCCAGCCGCCACAAAGCAGTTCCCCGCACGCCCAGGCGCTCACTGGCCCGCAGTTCGTTGTAGGCCGTCACTGCGTCGAGCATCCACACTTGATGCACGTGATTGTGCTCGTCATCATAGGAGTAATGAGGATTCAGCGAAGGAGAATCGAATTCCACCTGGGTCTCGGACTCAAACGCGTGGAGAAGCGCTTCCTGAATCGTCAGCGATTGCGCGGGCTCATGAGTCTTCGCCGCGTTGTCAGACCAATCGTACGCGTAACTGCCGACGGCCACGATGATCTTGGACGTCGGCACGTCCTCCATGACTTGGCGCAGGTTTTCGACGTACCAATCCTGCGAAGCGATGGGGCCGGGCGGTGAAGTCTGCCAGTGCTCATCGTAGTTCATCAAAACGATGGCGTCGCACTGTTTGCCGAAGAATCCGTAGTCGTAAGCGTCGTCGCGCGCCGGCAGCGCGAGCATCAGCTTCAACCCGGCAGAATGCAGCGCCGGCCCCAGCTCTGCGGCGAATTCCCGGTAGTGTGCCTGGCTCGTGTCGGGAACATCCTCGAAGTCCACGACAATGCCTGATTCGTGCGATTGCACAGCGAATTCGACGGCGTCGGTCACCAGTCTTTGGCGCGATGCGGGGCTCGCCAGCAGTTTCACCATTTCCTCGACCCGCCAATGGACGCCATCGTAGTTGTTCAGCAGCGCCATCATGGGCAGTTCGACGGGGGGATTGAGAGACTTCATCCACTGGTGCAACTCATCCTGTTTCAGCAGGGCCACGGCTTCTGCTGGAGTTGCCTTAACGCGGTTCTGGCCGTGCTCGTAGTCCACGACCGTCAAAGCGCCGTCGGTGCTAACGGCGTGAAGCTGCTCGGGAATGAGAAGGTCAATCTCGCGGTAATGCTTTTTCAAAGACGCTAGGCTGTTAGGATCCCAGCTGACAAAAAACGCTGCGCGCACAGGATCGTAGCTGGCCGGAACGGTTCCGAGGTTGGCGACGCGGCGGTGACGGCCTTCCCGAATCGGCAGTTTCTTTTTCGTTTTCAGTGCGTGAAGTCCCAGATTTGTGCCTGGAAGCAAGCCCGCTGGCAAGTCCACGCTCACCGCGATGGTCACAAAAAAATACGCGAGCAGCACGGTAAGCAGTGCTCCGCTGAGCTCCAGCACACGCCGGGTGCGGCTCCAGCGCACGCGCTGCGCGTCGTAGAAGATCGGCCTTCGTTCCTTCATGAGTCTGCTTAACCTTCGGGATGGCGCGATGCGGCTCCTGGCCGGTCAGGGTCCCTCCGCGATTCCGTCTGCTCTTCTATTGTAAGATGCGTTGCGCCGATGAAGCGAATTTTCTCAAGCCCCGTTTTCGCGCTGGCAGCCGGGTTGTTCCTCCGCCTGTTCTTCGTGCTGAAGTTTCCGGCGGATTCCGGCGACACGGTTCTCTACGAACAAATCGCCGCGAACTGGCTCAAGCACCACGCCTACGCCATGGACGTGCACGGCGCCGTCACTCCTGTGGACCTCAGAATGCCCGGATATCCCGCGTTTTTGGCCCTGATCTACGCTCTTACGGGCCGCACCGGCGAAGCCGCCCGCTTGTGGGTCATGCTCGCTCAGATTGCCGTGGATCTTTTAAGTTGCCTGGTAATCGCCCTTCTTGCCGCTGGATTGCTTCTCCTGGCGAACAGGGGCGGATCCATCAAACGGGTTTTCACAGCCGCGCTTTGGCTCGCGGCGTTATGTCCCTTCACTGCGAACTACACAGCAGTCTTGCTCACCGAAACTATCGCCACGTTTTGGACCGCCGTGGCGCTCCTATTCCTTATCGGCGTCGCTGCCAACAGCAACGATTTGCTCTTTCCGAAGCCCCGGCGCAAGTGGGAAGGCAACTGGTCCGAGGACTTCCGCTTCTTTGTTCCCTCGGCCGGATTGGCCGCAGGTTTTGGCGCTCTTTTCCGCCCCGAAACTCCCTTGCTGCTTCTTGCTGCCTGGATCAGCAATGCTTTCTTGCTCCTGCGCCACGCGAAGGCGAAGCATTGGCTTCGCATCATTCTTTTCACAACTCTGGGCTGTCTCGTCCCTCTTGTGCCTTGGGCCATTCGCAATGCCCTGACCTTTCATGAAGTGCAATTCCTCACCCCGAAATACTCCACTCT
>WNGL01002383.1_pt1 | contig 22824 bp, 19 predicted proteins | sample 5400591 | NCBI WGS metagenome assembly WNGL01 (sample SAMN13153377, study PRJNA577476) | soil metagenome | isolation source: 80 cm soil or saprolite under Garry oak tree replicate 1 | place: USA:California | collected 2016-06-15 | reverse complement strand
CAGGAGTTCGGCGGTGGATTGAAGGGAGAGCAGGTTCTGGCGAACCGATGCGGAGAGAACAATACCGGACATTTTCATACCTTTCTGGTGTGAAATAAGACTACGCGTCGTACCCGATCTTTTCTGATCGACGACCGCCGGACGGTGGAAGGAAGCTTCTAAGAAAATATGAATCGCGACCGCGCCGGCTGCCCTCGGGACACCTCGGCGACGCGCCGATCCGCAATTCCGCCTCCGCGCGGTTTGCAGGACAGCGTTGATAACACTGAACATTCCCGTGACGTCTCGGTTCGTTTACCAAGCATTAACCTTGTTAGGAAAGGATGTTTCGGAATCGTCGGACGTCGAAGCCGGCGCACTTCAACGGAGAACAGGCATGGCTTTAAAAGTCGAGCTCAAGCCGAACGAACGGATCATCATCGGCGCGTGCGTGATCACCAATACGGATCAGCGCGCCCGGCTATTGATCGACGGCGACAAGATCCCGATCCTGCGCGAAAAAGACATCCTGACGCCGGACACCGCGGACACACCGGCCAAGCTGATCTATCTCGCGGTGCAGCTGATGTATCTGTCGCCGGATCCGATGGCCCATCATCCGACCTATTTCAGCCTGGTGCGGGACATTCTGAGCGCCATGCCGAGCGCGTGGCCCTTCATCGAAGGAATCAACAATCACATCCTCAATGGCGATGTCTATCACGCGCTGAAAGAAGCGAAAAAGCTGATCGGCCACGAAGAACTGCTGCTTCAGAGTGCGCGAGATCGCCAGGCGCGTCGCGCCGACGTCGAAGCCGGCCGCATATCGGCGTAACATTATCGCCGTTTCGCACCCAACATCATCACCAACAAGCAGCAAAAAGGCCTCCGCAAGGAGGCCTTTCGCATCTCCGGCGGATTCAACGACCGGTGATCATCAGGCCGGAAGGTACTTGCTCAGCGTCGTCTGGTAGAGCATCGCGGTGGTTTGATAGGAAGCCTGCAAAGTGGTCTGCAGCGCCAGAATCTTGGTCGCCACCTCGTCGGTCGATACGCCCTCGATGGAATCGAGCATCGTCTGCGCCATCGACTTGAGCTGGGTTTGCCGGTCTGTCGTCGCCTTGATCGCGGTTTGCGCGCCGGCAAACTCGGCCTGGATATCCTGGATCGATTGCTGGCCGGCCTGCTGCGCAAGATTTGCCGAAATACGCTGGCTGAGCGCGGTGCTCTGTCCGCTGGCATTTGGATTGGCGGCGTTGGTCGTGACCGCCGCATATACCGCGATGTTCTGCAGTTGATGCACGAACGCCTGCTCGTCGGCGCGCGCGCCGTACTGAACCGTGATCGATGCGTCCACGCGCGCAACCGCCGTGCCTCGCGCCGGATCGGTGCCCACTTCTCCGGTGTACCAGGACACGGTGTTTGCGGCGGTCCCGGCTACCAGGCTTGTCGCCGTATTGAATGGCGGTCCTCCGACCCGCAGCGGTGCCGGGTTCGCCGTCACCGTGGCGCCGAAGCCAAGCGACGCGAACGCAGTGGTGTTCGAACTCGTGACCGTCAGATCGGTGCCGTTACCGCCATGCAGCGTGATCGCTCCGCCGCTGATGGTCGAGGGATTGGTGGTGCCGGTGATCGAATCGATTTTTGTCAGCAACGCCTGAACGCTGTCGGTGACGTTGAGCTGGTTACCGGTCGCGCCGGAGGCCACAAATGTGATCGGCGTGCCGTTGACGGTGATGGTGTCGCCGAGCGCGAAGTCTGTGGCCAGCGAATCCGTTGTAGCGGCGCCGGACAGCAGCGTTGCGCCGGTAATGGGCGCCGGGGTCGCGGCCTTGTTGTTGACCACGCTTCCCGCGATCGTTGCCGACGGATTGAAGAAATTATCCGACGCCGTGATCGCGGACGCCGCGACCAGCGATGTGTCGCTGAGCGTCTTTATCGACGCGGTCAGCGAGGACTGCAAATTCAACGTCGTCGCGGCCGTATCGACGCCGATCGCAAACGAGCCCGCGGGAGGCGGCGTTGTCGTCGTCGCCGTCAGTTCGATCGACTCCGTGGTGCCGTCGGGAAGATTGAAAATGAATTTGACCTTGTCGCCGTTATTGGGATTGACGCCGCCGAGATCCACCGTTGCCGCCGGCGGCACGCCGGCCGGCTGCGTGATGGTGGCGCCGGTCAGCGACGAACTCACCGAGGCAAGCTTAAGACCAAACGCCGAGCCGTCTTCGGCGACGCTGGTCACGGTCGTCGTCGCCGACGGTGACGTAACGGCGAGCCGTCCCATCCCACCGGTCCCCTGATCCGCCAGCTTGCGTTCGCCGATCAGCTGCGTCAGGCCGGCCTGGCCTCCGATGCCGTTGAGAATAACGTCCGCTGGCGCGGTCGGGGCCGTATCGGTGGTGCGTCCCGAGAACAAGTAGCGGTCGCCTGACTGGGTATTGAGCAATGAAATCGCATTGGCGAACGCCGCCTGCGCCGTGATCTGACCGGAGGTTTGACCGTTGTTGTTGAGCACGATCGTCGAGGAGGTCGAGGCGCCCTTGACCTGAGAGCCGATGTCCGACAGCCCCTGCAACGCCAGATTAGCGACATTGAGGCGCGTGTTGACGTTGGTCGCGGTGTCCGCATAGGCGTTGATATGGCTGACCTGCGCGCGCAGACTTACTGCAAAGCCGCGGTCGACGCCCTGGCCGGCATAGGTCGTGGAGATCTTGCCGCTGGCGAGCTGCGTCTGCAGGTCGTCAAGCTGGCTTCTGAGATTGAGAATCCCGCTCCCGATATAGGATGTCTTGCCGCTCACGCTATCGATTGACATGAAGTCCTCACATTGCCTGTAGCAGCGCCGTGTACATGTCCTTGACCGTGGACATGACGCGTGCGTTGGCCGAATAGGCGTTCTGCAACGCCAGCAGATGCGCCATCTCTTCGTCGATGTTGACGCCCGACGTTGAACTCAGCTTGTTTTTCAGGGTGTTCAGGACGACGTCCTGCCCGTCCGCCAGCTGCTTTGCGGAACTCGCGGCTTCGCCTTGCGCACTGATGACCTGCTTGGTGAAGCTCAGCAGCGATCCGGTAAATGGCGCCCCGGTGGTGCCGATGCCGGTCTGCGGCGAATAGCGGTAGGACCCCGTCGTCAGCTGGGTCAGAATGAAGTCGGACCGCGTGGTGTCGCCGGAGGCGGTGAGTGGATTGGTCGAATAGATAATGGTGCGCGACGGATCGCCGAGCAGCGCGGAATTCACGCTGATGCGGGCCGCCAATCCGGTTTGCTGCGAACCATTGGCGGTGATCGCGCCGGTGTAGAGCATGCCGCTGTCGGTGAACAACGGAAGCTGCGCGCTGCCGCCGGTAAGCGACGATACCGTCGTGGTGACCGAGGCCGCGGTGACGTCCGACCGGTTCGGCGCGCCGTCGTCAAGCACGCGCAACGTCGACCCGGACGGATTCGAGAACTGCAGATTGGCGCTGCTGCCGAGCGCCGCGTTGAGCTGGGTAACGACGGAGGCCATGCCGCCCGCAAAATTGATGCCGAGAACTTCGTCGTTGGGATCGAGGGTCGCCGAATTGGTCAGCGGCAGCACCGAGGGATCGTCGACCCGCACGATCGAAAGATTGTGGGTGGCACCGGTGATATTGTCCTTGTAGGTGACGTGGACGACGTTGCCGGTCTGCAGACCCGACAGATCGAGATCGAAGCCGGTCGCCGGCAAGGCGCTGGCGGGGGCTGCGACGCCAGCCGTTGTCTTGTCCGACAGCGCGCTCGACATCGACGCCGCCAGCTGATCGATCTGCGCCTGCGCCTTCACCAGGGTGTTGTCGCGCAGTTCGAGATAGGCGGCGATCTTGCCCGACCGGATCGCGTTGGTGGACACCATGTCGTAACTGCCACCGTGCGGAAAATCGATGGTGATGGTGCCGAGATTGCTCTTGGTCGGATCCGCATTATACAGCGTGTTGGGCGTCACGGTGCCTTGCGCATTGAACGTGAGCTGCGCCGCCTCGGTCCCGACCAGCTGAACGCCGGAATTGGTGAATACCGTCGCCTGGTTCTGACTGTTGGTGACGACCCTGATATCCACAAGCTGCGACAACTGGTCGATGTACTGGTCGCGCTGGTCGAGCAGCGACGCCGTCGATGAATCGGTCTGCCCGTTGTTCTGCAACTGGTTATTGATGAGAGCGATCTGCTTGAGCGCATTGTTCGCCGTATTGATGGAATCGTTGATGGCGGTCTCGGCGTTGGCACGCAGGTTCTGGATTCCCTGCGTCGTGGCGTTGAGTTGCTCCGCCATCGATTGCGCGGCGTTGACGACGCCGATTCGCGCCGATTGAGAGTCCGGGCTGGTCGACAGCCCCTGAACCGCCGTTGTCAGGGCGTTGAACGCATCCTCGATGGTTCCGGTCGAGTCCGGGTTTCCATAGACGGTCTGCAGATTGGTGAGAAAGGTCGATCGCACGTCGGCATAGGCTGCACCTGACATTTCCGTGCGGATCTGGGTCTGCAGATACTGATCGAGCTCGCGATTGACGCCGTTGATGCGGACGCTTGAGCCGAAGTCGCCGGTGACACCGGTGATCTGATTGACTGTCTTGCGAACGTAGCCCGGCGTTTCCGCGTTGGCGACGTTCGACGACACCAGCGCGAGCGACGCCTGCGTCGCACGCAGGCCCGACATTGCGGTGTAAAGGGCTTGGCTCAAACTCATGACTAATTGCCCATTTCAGATCGGATCGCGGACCGTTCGGCCGCGATTTATCGCAGCACGTTCAAAAGATCCTGCACCATCGTGTTCGAGGTCGTGATCACCTTGGTGTTGGCCGAATAGGCCTGTTGGGTGACGATCAGCTTGGTGAACTCATCGGCGATGTCGGTGTTCGATCCCTCAAGCGACGAGCCGACGATGGTTCCGGCCTTGCCAAACAGCGCCTGCCCGGACTCGTCGGTCGCCTCGAACGCGCCGCCGTCGGCGCGCTTGAGGAAGTTGGTGCCGTTGAAACTGGCGAGCGTGATTTCGGCGAGATCGAGGTTACGGCCGTTGGAATAATTGCCGACGATGCGACCGTTGGTGCTGACGCCGACCGACTGCAGCTGACCGGCCGGGAAACCATCCTGTTGAATCTGGTTGACCTGCACGTTGCCGTTGGCATCCGCGAACTGGGTGACGCCTCCGTTGCCAAACACCACCACCGGACTTCCGATCGAAACGCCATTGACCGTCGCATTGGTGAGCGTGATCGAGGCAATTGCCGGGGTCATCTGGCCGTTAGACGCGAATGAGAAGTTGGTGCCGACGTTTTGCCAGGCCACGGCAGTGCCGGTTGCGTTGGGATTGACCTGGTAAAACATGTTCCAGGTGTCGGTATGACCGGCGCCAAGCGAGGCGCTGTCGGTCTTGCCCCAACGAAACTGGAGATTCACCGGCGAACCGGAGACGTCGTAGGTGGTGACGGCGCCGCCGGCGACCGTCTGTTCGAGGAACGTCGAGTTGTCGTTGCCGACGACCTGACCGGTTCCAATCGTGCCGCCGCCGGTGCGCAGCGCGGTCACAGTGCCGGTAAAACCGAGCGCCGCGAACGCAGTGGAGTTTGTGCTGGTGATCGAGAGATCGGAGGCGGTGCCGGAATGCAGCGTGATCGCGCCGGCCGTGGAAATGCTGGAAGCTATGGACGTTCCGGTGATCGTGTCGATCGCGGTGAGCAGGTCCCCAACCGTCGCGTTGGTCAGATCGAGGGTTGCACCGCTCGCCGCGATCACGTTGCCGCCGCTGTTCGAGAACGCGATGGTCTTGCCGTTGACTGTAATCGTGTCGCTTGTACCGAAATTGGCGGTTAGCGAATTGCTGGGCGTGGCGCCCGACAGTTTTGTTGCAAGTGTATTCGCTACGGCTGGCGTCGCCTTGTTGTTCTGGGCGGTCCCGCCGGTCGTCGCGTCGACGTAGGGCGCGGCGGGCGTTCCCAGCACCAGCGGGTTATGGCCGGCGCTGAACGATCCCGGAGAGAGCAATTCCGACCCCTGGATTGAAGTGTCGTGATGGCTGGTCAGCGGGTAGCTGGCGAGGTTGGCGCGATAGTCGATCTTGGAGGTTTGCTGCGCCGGCAAGAAGTCGTTCTGGAATTTCAGAACCTGCGGCGAACTGCCGGTCAGGTTGCCCGTCGACGGATCGATTGGAACGCCTTCCAGATAGTAGCCGGCGCCGTTGACCAGAAAGCCGCTCTTGTCGAGCGAGAAATCGCCGCGGCGGGTGTAGCGGTCGACGCCGTCGAACACCGGCAGGCCGTCGGTAAAGGTCCCCGGCTTCTGCACCGAGAAGAATCCGGCGCCGTTGATGGCCATGTAGGTGGCGACCGACGCCGACTGAACATCGCCCTGCACGGTGTTGGTGCTTCGGGAGTGCGTGGTCACGCTTCCGGCGAGCTGATTGGTCAGCCCGGTCTGCGGAATGAGATCGAGAAAACTGGTGTCGATGCGCTTGAACGCCGTGGTCTGCGAGTTGGCGATGTTACCGGAAATGTTTTCCAGTGCGTATGACTCCGCACGCAAGCCGCCGACAGCGGTTGTGAGAGCGCCGAAGATACCCATGACATATTCTCCAAATTCGATCCGGACGGCCCGCCGGTCTGCAAACCCATGGCCGCTATCGAAGGAGAATGTCGCAAGCGCCGTGCCAAACCATAAAACACAACAATATCAATGGATTAAATAGAAAGCCCCAGTCAAAGGACCGGGGCACAATTGCCGAGCGGGCAACATTTGCCGGGGCGGAAGGGCGGAATCAGGTCGCCGATGGGGCGGCCGGGTGGAACACCAGCGCAAAGCCGTCCATGCAGTAGCGCAGGCCGGTCGGCTTAGGTCCGTCGTCGAAGACGTGACCGAGATGACCGCCGCAGCGGCGGCAATGAATTTCGGTCCGCAACATTCCCAAGGCCCGGTCTTCGGTCTTGCCGACGGCGTTCTCGAGCGGCTGATAAAAACTCGGCCAGCCGGTGCCGCTCTCGAACTTCGTCTCCGAAGCGAACAGCGGCAGGTCGCAGCCGGCGCAGGCGAAGATGCCCTTGCGATGCTCCTTGAGCAGCGGGCTCGATCCCGGACGCTCGGTGCCTTGCTTGCGCAGGATGTCATATTGCTGCGGCGTCAGCTGCGCGCGCCATTCCGCATCGGTCTTTTCGATCTCGAATTTCTCCGCGGCGTTCGCGGGCGAAGCTCGCAGCCAGCGGAAGGCCGCAAGGCCAAGCAGACTGGCGACAGACGCGAGCAAGATACGGCGGTCGATCATGATGGTCTCCGTTCGAAGCGAAATTGGCAAGGTTCGCTACTAAATACGGGGGCTCGGTCGCGGAAGTTACACCGATTGCGCCGGAATTTTCTCACTTTCTTGCGAGTACCCCCACCCCAACCCTCCCCGCAAACGCGCTTGCGGGAGAGGGTTGGGGTGGGGCAAATTGATTTACCCGCCCTCGCCTTCGTTCGGATTTGTCTGCGCACGCGGCCGGGGACGCTCGGGACGCGGGCGGCCTGGCGGTGGCTGGCGCCGTGGCGGCCTGGTTCCGGCCTGGCGATTGGCCTCGAGCAGCCGCGCCTCGCGAATGCGTTCGCGCACCCGTGCCCGTTCCCGATAACGAGCCAACGCGCCGGCGGCGGCCGAGCTTCCCCGCCCCCACATCCCGACGAAATGTCCGGCCACCCGGCCGGTCACCCCGCCCGCCCATACCAGTTCGAACGGCGAAAACAGCCGCCAGCGCTCGTCGCCCCACAGAATGCTGCGCGCAATCAGCTGCCCGGCCATTGCCGAGGTGTTCAAACCCTGACGGCCGAAGCCGCTGGTGACCCACAGGCCGCGGCGCAACTGGCCGATCTGCGGCATGCCATGGACGGTCTCTCCGACAGCGCCGCCCCAAACCTCGGCAATCCCGGTGCTTCCGAGCTGGGGAAAGATCGTGCGGATCCGGCGCGCAATGGCGCCGGCAAATCGCTCCGGTCGCGCCGCCCACGTTGTCTCCGGACTTGCCCACATCAACCGGTCACCGTCCACAATCCGGAAATGATCGACGCCATCGGTGTCCGTCACCGATCCCTTGAACTTCACCACATCGGCAAGCTGCTCGCCGAGCGGCGCGGTCATCGCGGCGTAGCGCCAGACTGGCAGCAGCGTTTCCGACAGCCGCCGCAACGGCTCGCCCAGATGGATGTTGCCGGCGAGCACGATGTGCGACGCGCGCAACCGTGCCGACGGCGTGACGATGCGCTTGCGAATGCCTGACGAATCGATGCTGACGACCGGCGTGTCCTCGAAGATCCGCGCCCCCGCCCGCGTCGCCAGCGCCGCAAGACCATGGACGTATTTGCGGCCGTCGATCTGAAACGCCTTGGGATAATACACGCCGTGGAAATAACGATCGGTCCTGAGCTGATCGCGCACGCGATCGACCTGCCAACCCTCGACCTCGGTCTCGAAATCCTCGCCCAGCATTTGCAGCCGGCTGATCAGCTCCTCGCCGGCCTCGACATTGGAAACCTCAAGGGCGCCCTCGCTCAGGGCAATGCCCGGGATCAATTCTTCCGATGCGGTGGCCCGAACATATTCGACGCCTTCCTTCGACAACGACCAGAGCTCGCGGGCGTCTTCAAAACCGATACGGGCGATCAATTCGCCGATCGGGAGACCAAAACCCGGCATCACCGTGCCGAGATGATGGCCGGATGCGTTCCAGCCGACATGCCGGCCTTCGAGAACGGCGACGCTCGCGCCGAGCCTTGCGGCCTCCAGCGCCACCGTGAGACCCGCAAGCCCTGCCCCGACCACACAAATATCGACATCCAGATCGAACGAAAGGCGCGACCGCCCCGGCAACATCGCCGCGGCATCATTTGCTGTGGTCGCGCTTGTGGAAGTCTCGCTCATATCGTTTTCTTACGGACGGATCAGTCGCTTGTCACCTTGTCCTAAGCTTCAGCTTGTACATAAATCAGCCGGATCCGAAATGAATCGAGAGTCGCCATGCGCCGTTTGATGCTGCTGCGTCACGCCAAGACCGAGGCCGACGCGCCTAGCGGCCGCGACCAGGACCGCCGATTGGACGCACGTGGCCGCACCGACGCCGCGGAGATCGGCGGCTGGATCGGTCGGCACCCGCCTTTTCCTGATTTGGTGCTGGTTTCGCCTGCGATCCGGGCCCACCAGACCTGGGAGATTGCCTGGGAGGCGATGAAAAAGCTGGCTCGGCAGCCACGCGTTGAACTTCTGCCGGAACTTTATGGAGCCGCCCCATCGCAGCTCCTGCAGGCCATCCGCGCCGCATCGTCCGCCGATCCGAAAGTCCTGATGCTGGTCGCGCACAATCCCGGAATGCATGAACTGGCGTTGGCGCTGACCGGCAGCGGCGACGCCGCCGGACGCAAGGCGCTCACCGACAATCTGCCGACATCGGGGCTTGCCATGCTCGACTTTGCGGGCGACGACTGGGACGACGTGGCGTTCCGCCGCGGACGGCTGGCGCTGTTCGTCAGCCCAAAGCTGCTGAAGCAAGCCTAGCAGCTGCGCCGCCAAGACTGGTTTCATGACTTGGTTTCATGACTTGGTTTCAAGACTTGGTTTTATGCTACGTTGGCTTCACACACGGAGGCGCAGATGTTCAAATCCATTCTCGTCCCGCTTGATCTTGCCGATACCGACCTGGCGAAACCCGCGATTGCGACGGCGGCGACGCTGTCGCGGACCTGGAGCGGCACGGTGCGCCTTCTGAACGTGTTGCCAATGACGCCGGTGATGCTGGCGGAATATGTGCCCGCCGATTTCGACATCCAGCAGCGCCAGACCTCCGAGGAAGCGCTTGCCATCGTCGCACGCGAATCCGGCATCGATGCATCGCATATCTCCAGCGTGGTGCGCCAGGGCGGCATCTATCACGAGATTCTCGAAGAAGCCGCGGCGATCAAGGCCGACCTGATCGTCATGACATCGCACCGGCCGGCGATGCGGACCTATTTTCTTGGCTCCAACGCCGGCCATGTGGTGCGCTACGCCAAATGCTCGGTGCTGGTGGTGCGGCACTAGAGTCCGGGCAACCGACTGGGGTGCCTTGGCAACCGCGTGATCACGGTGCTTACGGCCTTCTTCCCATGTCCGGATTGAAGGCTCCGCCGACCGCTGCCTCGATCTGACTGCGCACTATTCCGATGTCGCGCAATTCGCGATCATCGCGTTCGAGCAGCGCTTTGATCGCGGCGCGACGCTCCCAATTGGCGGCCACGGCGTGCGCCCAAATGCCGATCCAGCGGACAAGTCCGGCCCACAAATTGGGGGTCGAAGGTTGCGCGGGGCTTTGGGATATCGTGGTCATCTTTCCTCTCCAATCGGCTTTTCGCCCGGCAAAGCCATATCGTTGGCGCAACGCTGCTCGACTGCGGCGCCTTGGACGACGTCGGATTGCTCTCGCTATCCTCGGTGCAATCTCGGCTTGATGGTGATTAGATGATCCTGTAATCGTATCGGTTCAAGTAAAACATTGCTCTCGGTGCAATAATGTCGAAATTCGAATATGCGAAGCTTGCCGATGCCGTCGCCGCCGAGATCGCGAGCGGCGCGCTCAAGCCTGGCGACCGCTTGCCGCCGCAGCGTAGTTTTGCCTATGAGCGCAAGATCGCCACCTCGACGGCCAGCCGGGTCTATGCCGAACTGTTGCGCCGTGGCCTCGTCGTCGGCGAAGTCGGACGGGGCACATTCATTTCCGGAGAAGCGCGCCGCGGCATCGCCGCGGCAACCGAGCCGCGCGGCGCGCGTATCGATCTGGAATTCAACTATCCCCTGCTGCCGACGCAATCAGCCCTGATCGCAAAGAGCCTGGAGGGACTGAACCGGCCGGAGGCACTCGATATCGCGTTGCGACAAGCCACCAGCATCGGAACGCAGGCCGCAAGAAAAGTCACCGCGGACTATCTCACCCGTCAAAACCGGGATTGGTCGCCAAAGCCGGAGCAGATGGTGTTCACCGCCAATGGCCGGCAATGCATCGCAGCCGCGCTTGCCGCGGTGGTGCCGACCGGCGGCCGTTGCGGCGTCGAGGCTTTGACCTACCCGTTCATCAAAGGCATCGCCGCCCGGCTCGGCGTCACGCTGGTGCCGCTGGCGATGGATGAACATGGCGTTCGTCCGGACGCCGTGCAGAAGGCCCATCGCGAAGCGCATTTGTCGGCGCTGTACGTTCAGCCCATCGTTCAAAATCCGCTGGGCATCACGATGCCGTCCTCGCGGCGCGCTGATCTCCTGCGCGTTGTCGAGAAGCTCGATCTCACCGTCATCGAAGACGCCGTTTATGCTTTTCTCGACGACGAGCCGCCGCTGGCCGCGCTCGCGCCGGATCGTTGCGTGGTGCTCGACAGCCTTTCCAAGAAGGTGGCGCCCGGGCTGTCGCTCGGCTTTCTCGTTCCACCGCTTCGCTTGCGCGAAAACGTCATGGCTGCGGTACGCTCGGGCGGCTGGACGGCATCGGGATTTGCGTTCGCGGCCGCGCAACAGCTGATGGGCGACGGCACGGCTGCCGAACTTGCACGGCTGAAACGGATCGATGCGCAGCAACGCCAGAAAATTGCCGTTGCCTGCCTTTCCGGCCTTGAGATCCAGACCCACAGCAAATCCTATCATCTGTGGCTGACGTTGCCGCCGCACTGGCGGTCGCAAACATTCGTCGCCGCCGCCGCCCGGCGGGATATCGCCTTGACGCCATCGACGACGTTTGCCGTCAGCCCCGGGCATTCACCGAACGGCGTGCGGCTGGCGTTGGCTGCCCCTCCGATCGACCAACTCGAGACGGCACTGCGCACGCTTTCGGGAATGTTGAGCGCGAAGGAAGAGGACTTCGATTCGACTGAATAGCAGCCGGGCGATCGCGCGCGCCGCGGTCAAGCCACCGGCCACTCCGCAATAAAGCCTTTGGCCTTGTATGGCTCGATCTTGTCCCATTCGCTGAGAATCCGGGCCCGGAAATCAGGGTCGGTGTGCCAGAGCGCCAACGGCGTTTCGAAGCTGTCGACTGATATCAGCATCTTCTCCACGTCCGGCCAGTGCCGGTGCAGCGTCATCGGGTAGCGGCGCGCCGTCCAGGTGTTGCCGAGGCAGATTACGCTGCGGACATTCGCAAGCCCGAGGGCGGCTTCGAGGATGGGCAGCGAGAAGATGACGTTTTCGCCGGTGTTGGTCGCGCGATGTTCCTCCAGGATGCGTTCCGGCGGAATGCCGCGCGCCACCATCGCGGCCTTGATGATCTGGCATTCCGAAAGCTCCGAGCCCGGCGTCACCCCGCCGCTCACGATCGACCAGCGAAACAAGCCCTCGCGCCAGAGCCTGAAGGCCTCATCCACGCGCCGCGCGACATCTTCGCGCGTGCCGAACACGAACAAAAGATCGGCTGGCTTTATCGGCGTGCCGATCAAATGTTTGGCGTTGATCTCGGCAACTTCCTGCTTTGTTGGCAGCCGCGTGTGCCGATCCTTCACAGTCCACCTCGCGTCGAAGCCGAAAACAGGCGGCGCCACGATGCCGTGCGCCGGCCACATCGCGAAGTCACATTTCATTGCGCTTGGTTGCAGAGAAGATTACGGCAGCAACGCCACCGGCAGTTGATCGAACGTATAGGTCTGCGGCCGGTTGCGCTTGATATAACCGCCGATCTGCCAGCCGAACAGCGCGGCGAAACCGACCAGAAACAACGCGCCGCCGAATTCGCCAGTGGCGACCGCGCGTGCGAGCAGACCCGTGATGGCAATTGCGACCAGCGCCAGCACCGCAATCCCCGCGGCATAGAGGCCGGATTTGATGCCACCGATCAGCGCGGCCCTGCTTCCGGCCTGCTTCATGCGCGCATGCAGCTGCGTGATGAAGACGCGGTATTCCCGGTCCTGCGGCGCCATCAATGCGACGGTCTGCCAGCTTGTCGAGAGGATGGCGATGCGCTGCCGGTTCACGGATTCAATATCCGCGCGAAAACGGCGCGACTGCATCGACACCGGCCGGTACGACAGACGGATCGCCGCGATATCGGCGTAGGCCCAGACCCCGGCCTTGCTGCCGACCTGCCACGACAACCCATGGTCCGTCAGCTCGAATTGATGCGCCGCGCCGATCAGCGACGCCTTGTAGGCGTAGCGGATCGGCGCGGCCGTCTCGTTCGACAAATCGGTCGTCATGGGCAATGGCCATTCCCGCGGAATCGGCGCGTGTTCTCAAAAAAACCGTCAGTCGCGCCTAGCGCGACAGACATGCCCACAAATATGCAACCGTTGCCAGCGCGCCCAATACGGTGCGCACGCCGTGGAGCGCGCCCCATTTGACCACAAGCGCGCGGGTCGGCGGTCCCGCTCTATCGATCTCGGTCGCCAGCAGCGCGTCGTTGGTGGGTTTGATTCCGATCAGCGTCCATGGCCACGGCGCGACGATCGCAATGCCGCCGATCAGGAAGCCGGGATGCGAGGTCTGCCACCACGCCATCAAGCCGAAAACAAAGCCCACCAGCGCGAGCGGCGCCTGCATCGCGGCCCCGCGCTTGTAGGAAGGCTTCCATTCGGTGAGCAGCGCGCGGTCCTCCAGTGTGAGCCGCGCCGGCTGCTCGGCGACATTCACATAAAGCGCGGCGCCTGTGAAGATCGCCGCGGCCGTCAGCGCAAGAAGACCGGTCATCATGTGTCGAGCCTTTCGCTGGCATTGCCAGCTCAAAAGATTGCCTGAGCTTGCCGCCTCGGCTTGCACGCACCGCCGGCTTTATCTTACAAGCGGGCCATGGCCGAGACGACCTATTTTCCGCGCCGCCTGATCCTCGCGGGCGCCATGGTGTCAGGCGTGCTGCTGGCGCTTGCCGTGCACATGCTGGGCGCGGGCTATGGCCTCGACCTCGGCGGCCTGTGGCGATCCGATACCGGCGAATTCATGCCCGCGGGCGCGGCCATTGCTTGGTGGCTGATCGCCAGCGTCGGCTTCTGTGGGGGCTATTTCACCGCGACGCTGATGGACAGTGCAGTGTCGGGGCAAATTCCGCAACGGATGCGGCAGTTCCTGATCGGCGTCGGGGTGCTGGTGCTGGCGGGCGCGGGTCAGGCGGCTTCCGCGCCAAGTCCGATCCCGACGATTTCAGGCGTACTCGCAGGTCTCGCGGCGCTGTGCCTCGGCGCGCTGATGGCATTCTGCGGCGCGCATTTTGCGCTGCGCAAGGCGTGAGCCGGCGCGTTCGCGCTTGAGCCGCCCGCCCCCGCGACTCATCCGGAAAGTCCCGGCACCAACTCGCCACCGGTTTCGACCTTGAGCGTTGAGCCGGTGAGATCATGTCCGATTGGCTGGCTGCGGCCGCCGAGATGCTTGGCCAGAAAGGCCTCGGCCACGGCATAAAACGCGAGCCGGTTGTCCGGCCGCACGAAACCGTGTCCCTCATCGGGAAAGGTGACGTAGGTAACGGGCACGCCGCGGTTCTTGAGAGCCGTCACCATCTGCTCGGATTCCGCGGCGACGACCCGGACATCCCGCATGCCCTGCGCGATCAGGATCGGACGAATCGCGCGGTCGATATGGGTGAGCGGCGAACGCTCGATAAGAAAGGCGCGGCCCGCTTCGGTATCGGGATCGCCGAGCCGATTTTTCCAGACGCTGAACCACGGACCCCAATAAGGCGGGATCGTCGCCATGAAGGTGATGAGGTTGGAGATGCCGAACACGTCGACGATGCAGGCGAACACCTCGGGTGTCTTGGTTGCCGCCGTCAGCGCCGAATAGCCGCCATAGCTGGCGCCAAAGAAGCCGACGCGCCTGGGATCGGCGATACCCTGCGCAACTGCCCAATCGACCGCATCGATCAGGTCGTCATGCATGCGCCCACCCCACTCGCGGTCAGCCGCGGCGATAAACGCTTTACCGAATCCGGTCGAGCCCCGGTAGTTGACGCTCAGGACGGCGTAACCGCGGTTTGCCAACCATTGGTGGTTGGAATTGAAGCCCCATTGGTCGCGGGCATAGGGGCCGCCGTGGATCAACAGCACCATCGGCAGCTTGCCGGCCCCCGCTTCCGTCGACGGCAATGTCAGATAGCCATTGAGGCGAAGCCCGTCGCGTGCCGGAATGATCACCGGCTGCATTTTCCGCAACGCCACATTGTCGAGCGCCTTGCGTTGCTTGAACAAGCTGCGGACCGTGCGCGTTTGACGATCGAGCAGCGCATATTCGCCGCTCGCCGCGTCACGTTCATAAAATACCGTCACCAAGCGATCGTCGGAACTGCGCTCGATGATTTCCACGTCGCCGGAGCCATACTTGGCAAGATCCGCCAGATCCTGCGGCGCGCTGGCGTCGACCGGATGCCAATGCGCACGATCCTTGTTCGCGCGCGCCGCGATCGGGCGGCGATCATCAAAGGAGACCTCCACGATGTCGGCTTCATCGTCGGCCGCGAGCAAGGTGGCTTTTCGGGTCGCCATCTCGACAGCGAAAAACGCCGCCTTGTCCCGCTGCCGCGAGTCGAGCAGATAGAGTGTCTTGCCGTCGGCGCTGAAGTCGATCATCCGGGTGCCGTCGACATCGCCGATCGGCACGCTGGTGAATGGTGTCCAGCTCCCATCAGGACGGCGCTCGAAATATTCTGACGTGCCGTCCGCGGTCAGGCGCGAGCCCAGCCGGAGCTGAAAGTCGCTGTCGGTGATCAGGCCGAGATATTCGTTATTCTCGAACTCCAGTTCGCTCTTGCCGGTCACGAGATTGACCCGAAACATATCGAAGTATCGCTTGTTGCGCGCGTTGTGCCGGAGCAGCATCTCTTCCGGAAATTTGTGATCCAATTCCTGCACGAACGACTTGACGCCTTGCGGCGGAGTCAGCGGAACAATGGCGCCGCCTGCAATGTCGACGCTCGACGCGCGCCAGTTCTCGTCGCCGTCACGCTCCTGGAAAAAGACCAGATGGCGGCTGGTGTGTGCCCAGCGATAATAGCTTGCGAGATTGCGGTCGGTGGCGTGCGTCACGGGCCGGGCAGCGCCGGGATCCGCCACCGGCGCCACCCAAAGATTACGCACGCCATCGATCGGCGCGAGAAAAGCCAGGGTTTGTCCATCGGGACTTACTCTGACGCTGCCGTAATCGGGATTGTCGAAGAAAACCCGCCGCGCGACGATGTCCGTTGACTGTGCGGCGGCCCTCCACGCGAGCCCTGCAAAGGGCAGCGAGGTACCCAGCGCGGCGGTGCGGCGCAGGAAATCGCGGCGGTCGATCGGGGCGGCGTACATGCGGGCCTCCGTTAGCGGCGCTCCCGGCCGCCTTCGTCGCAAGATTAAATGCGACGGCGAACTTCCGCAATCAACAACCCGAGATCACGACGAGGTCGCCGTGGCAGCGCCGCGCCAGATCGCCGCCCCGGCTGCAAGCAAAAGGCAGGCCGAGATCATCAGCGACTCATGCGTGCCTGCCATGAACGCGGTGGCCTGACCGGCCAGCGAGCCGAACAGCGCGACGCCCAGCACGCTGCCGGTTTGCCGGGTCGAGTTGAGGACGCCGGCGGCGATGCCGGAGCGCGACTTCTCGACGCTGCCGAGCAGGGTCGAGGTCAGCGGTGGCACCAGCAAGCCAAGACCCGCGCCGATGATCATCAACTGGGCGCCGATTTCCCAGTAGCTGGTGCCAGGCTCGAGCCCAAGCAGCGCAAGACATCCAAGCGCCGACAGCGCGGCACCGGCGGCGATCGTCGCGGGCGCGCCGATCCGCTCGGTCACGCGTGCGGCCACGAGATTGGCCGGCAACACCGCGCCCATCATGGGGAGAAAGGCAAGGCCGGTCGCGAACGGCGACAAGCCGTTGACGCGCTGGAAGTACAGGCTGAAGACGAAGATCAGTCCATAGAAGGCGACGTTGACGAGAAGGCCGATCAGCGATGTCAGCGCGAACAGCCGATGCTTGAACAGCGACAGCGGCAGCATGGGTTGCGGCGCGCGCAGTTCCCGCAGAACGAACAGGACCGCCAGCACCGCCGATGCAGCAAAGCCCGCGATTACAAAAGCATTGCGCCAGCCCAGCGTGCCGCCCTCGATGATCGCCCCGGCGAGACAACCGAGTGCCGCGATCGCCGCGATCTGGCCCGGCAAGTCGATCTCGCGCTGCTGGTATCGCGTGGTCTCGGTGGCATAGCGCCAGCTCAGCCACAGGCCGGCGAGACCGATCGGCAGATTGACGAGAAAGATCGAGCGCCAGCCGACCAGCGCGATCAGTCCGCCGCCGATCAGCGGCCCGGAGATCAGCGCAAGGCTGGCACCGGCAGCCCAGATTCCCACCGCCCGGCCGCGCTGCTTTTCGTCCGGATAGGCGTGGCTGAGCAATGCAAGCGAGTTCGGAACCAGGATCGCAGCACCGAGCCCCTGCACGCCTCGGGCCGCAATCAGGATGGCGGCATTCGCCGCAAGCGCGCAGCCGACCGATGCCGCCGTGAAGATGGCAAAGCCCGCCATGAAGATCCGCTTGGCACCGATCCGATCGCCCAGCGCGCCGGCGGTCAGAATGAAGGCGGCGAAGGCGATGGTGTAGGAGCTGACGACCCATTGCAGCTCGGACACGCCGCCACCCAGCGATGTGCCGATACTGTTGAGTGCGGTATTGACGATGGTGACGTCGAGCTGAACCACGCCGTAGCCAAGGCTCATGGCGGCGAGCGTCAGCGAGGTCGAGAGATCCGAGCGGGCCGGTTTCGGTTTCGGTTTCGGCTCCGGCCGGGACGTCGCCCTGATCGAAAACTGCTGTAATTTCAATGCTATGCTTCGCATGGATCGCCTCTATCTTGAGGAACCAACGCGGGACGAAAATTTCCGTTTCAACCGGACGCTTCGGCTGTGATCGAAGTGTTCCGGTGAACCGCGACGGCTGAAACGAAACGCCGCGCGGACGATTTCCGCGCGGCGTTTTGTCTCAGTTCATGCTCTGCCTTAAGATCAGCTGGCGGCGCGAAGATTGATCCTGCTCTCGGCGAGCGTGGTCAGCTTCTTGTCGGTTGCCCGCTCCTCATCGAGGGTCTTCTGCAGGACACTGGCGCAATCGTTGCGGCCAAGCTGCTTTGCCCACGCGATCAGGCTGCCGTAGCGCGTGATCTCGTAATGCTCGGCGGCCTGGGCTGCGTTGATCAATGCCGCGTCCAGCACCGATTTGTCCGCGACCTCGCCGGCCACCTCATCCGCTTCCTCGATGATGCCGTCGATCGCCGGGCAGTCGACCGCCTTCACCTCGGCGCCATGCATCTGGAACACCTGCTCGAGGCGCTGCACATGGGTTTTGGTTTCGTCGAGATGGGTCAGAAACCCCTGCTTGAGCTGCTTGTCGGTTGCCTTCTCCGCCATTTTCGGAAGCGCCCTCACAAGCTGCTTCTCGGCGTAATAGATGTCCTGCAACTGATGCACGAACAGGTCGTTCATGGTTTTGATGTCTTTGGTAAAGAGTCCCATTGCGGATCCTTTTTTGTCAAGGGAACACACAGCGCCGCCGGTGCCGTTGTCGCCGCGCCGATATGTTCGATGGCTGATACGCGCTAACAGGCCGACCCCGAGGTTGTTCCTGCCGGCGCCGAAAACGTGGTGATGGAACAGGAACCGCGGACCGATCGACAGCCGAGACTCGATTCCTGAGCGCGACGGCATATGTACGGCATGTGACAGCCGCGGCGATCGAGGGACGAAGCTGGCGTTGTCAAGGACTGCACAGCGACACGTTTTTGCCTTATGGATCTTTGCAAGTGGACCGATTGGCCGCCGCTTGCCCATCGATCCCTTCGATGGGCTTTCAATTTTTGCCGCCCCGCCGGGAGGACGAATGCACCGACTGCTGACCACGCTTGGGCGTGGTTTCAAGGAATGGATCGGCTGGAAACGGCTCGGGATCGCCGCGAGCCTTCTTATCATCGCCTTCGCGATCACGACGCTGGTCCGTACCCTGAAGGGCGTCGATACCGGCGTGATCCTGATTGCGCTGACGGAAATACCACCCGGCCACATCGCGCTCGCCGCGCTGTGCGTGGTCGGCGCGTTCTTTACGCTGACGTTCTATGATTTCTTCGCGCTGCGGACCATCGGCAAAAAAAACGTGCCTTACCGTATCGCGGCGCTGTCGAGTTTCACCAGCTATTCGATCGGCCACAACATCGGCGCCACCGTGTTCACCGGCGGCGCGATCCGCTTCCGGATCTACTCGGATTACGGCTTGAGCGCCATCGACGTCGCCAAGATCTGCTTTCTGTCGGGTCTGACGTTCTGGCTCGGCAATACCTTCGTGCTCGGCATCGGCATGGCGTTGCACCCGTGGGCAGCCTCCGCGATGGATCAGCTGCCGCCGGCCATCAACCGGCTGATCGCCCTGGGCGGCCTCGCCGCGATCGTCGCCTACCTGGTCTGGCTCACCCTGGGCGACGAGCGGCGCAAACTCGGCCAGAACGGCTGGAAGGTGACATTACCCTCGGCACCGCTGACGCTGCTGCAAATCCTGATCGGGGTGGTCGATCTCGGGTTCTGCGCGCTGGCGATGTATCTGCTGATGCCGGCGCAGCCGGGTATCGATTTCGTGTCGCTGGCGGTGGTGTTCATTCTGGCGACCCTGCTCGGCTTCGCCAGTCATGCGCCGGGCTCAATCGGCGTGTTCGACGCCGCGATGCTGGTGGCGCTGCCTGAATTCGGCAGGGAACAATTGGTGGCCACGCTGGTGGTGTTTCGAATCCTGTATTTCCTGATCCCCTTCGGCATCGCTATTTCGGCTATGGGCACCCGCGAACTGTGGCTCAATGTCGTGCTGCCCTGGCAAAAACGCCGCAAGCTTCACGAGGACTGCCCGGCCTCGGCCACCACCGTGCCGCAGCCGGTGAAGCGACTGAAATCGAAGGGTGACCGCGTCGCGCGCGGTTAAGCGCCGGCACACGCCGAAGCTGATCTGATCGCCGTTGCGCTGTCACGTGTAATTGAAAAAGCGAGGCTAAGAAGTGCGCTATCGCCTGTTACGGCACGTCTGGTAAATTCGCCGCAGGCCGGCCCCGGCCTAGAGCATGATCCGGAAAAGTGGGTACCGGTTTTCCGAAAAGATCATGCTCAAACAAAAAGATAGAGCGGAATGACGATTCGAAGAAAAGTCATCCTGCTCTAGGAGAAACTCCCGGGTTGGATACTCTTATTTCCGCCCTATCGGTAACGTCAAACACGCCATGATCCGAATTCGTATCCGTTCGATAATCCTCGGCGCACTGCTCGTGGGAGCGCTTGGCGCGCTCCCGGCGCGGTGGGCCTCGGCACGGACCGCGGCCGTGGCAGCACAAGGCGTGCCGGATGGCCCAATGCAGATCTCGTGGGAGGTCCGCAACCGGTTCCGGCTGTTCCGCGAGGAGCGCGATTTCCTGCTCCACACCGAAAGCTCGCGGGGCCGCAGTATTCTGGGTTCCGAGCAAGCGCTGGAGCTGCAAAGCGACGGCCGCGGCTGGGCGCGCAATACGGTGAACCGCCTCTGTATCGATCTGGCCGGCCGCGTCACCGAACCCTGTACCCGCGACAACGTCAAGGAAAGCTACCTGACGCCGGTCGATCATCCCATCGCCATGAGGCTGACCGGCCAGATCCCAGTGGGCGCCACCTGTGCATGGACGCTCGACGATGGCGAAACGACGCCGCAGCAATCGACGCTGGATTGCGCCGAACCGGTCAACTTCCGGGCGCGCTATGGTCGTCCCACCACGGCCTCCGTGGAGGTCTCCAGTGGACCCGACGCCCCGCAGCGCGTCGCTACCGAGATCATGGTCCGCGATATCTTCATCGCCGGCCTCGGCGACAGCATCGGATCGGGCGAAGGCAATCCGGACCGGCCGATCGGATTATCGGACGATGGTTTCTGCTTCCGCTCCTATCTCGGGACAGCGGGCGCCCAATATTATCGCCCGAGCCGCGCCGGCTACAAAGGCGGACGGGCCTGCGAAGCTCCTGATTCGTTGCAGGTGTTGCAGCGCCAAAGCGCGCTCTGGTTCAATTCCGCCTGCCACCGCTCGCTGTACAGCTATCAGACCCGCACCGCACTGGCGCTCGCCGTGCAATATCCGCACATCGCGGTGACCTATCTGCCGCTGGCATGCACGGGCGCCACCATCGCGGACGGGCTGTTCGGCTCCCAGGGCGCGCGGGAATGCCCGCCGACCAAGTCCGCGGCCAGCTGCAAGGGCACGGTCAATGCGCAACTGGCCGAGCTGCGTGACGCCCTGACCGCGGCGAAACGCCGTCAGCCGGATCGCACGCTCGATCTTGTCCTGCTGTCGATCGGCGCCAATGACATCAATTTTTCCGGGCTGGTCGCGGACGTGATCGTGGACACCGCGACCGAGCGCGTACTGTTTCGGCGCACCGGCGTCATGGGATCGGTGGAGGATTCACGCGCGGCACTGGCGCGCGACCTGCCGCAAGGGTTCGGCAAATTGAGAGAAGCATTGAAGCCCCTGGTCGGCGACCTCCAGCGCGTCGTGTATGTATCCTACGCCAACCCGACCCTCGCTTACGGCGCGCCCTGCCCCGGCGGCCGCGCCGGCTTCGATATTCACCCCTCGTTCAACGCCGAGCCGCAACGGCTGGCCAATGTGTCCGGCTATGTGCAGAACGAATTCCTGCCGCAGTTGAAGGCACTCGCATTATGCCAATCGGGCATATTGTGCCGCGATCCTGCCGGCGATCGCATGACCTTCGTCGATGCCCATCAGACGGCCTTCGCAGATCACGGCTTCTGCGCGCGCGCGCAAAGCGATCCGGAATTCGATCGGGAATGTTTTTCGGTCAAGGGCGAAAGCTTCGATCCCGATATCGTCACGGCAGCCAGCCAGCCGATGATCTGCGGCCGCAGCGCCGGCGAATATCGCGCCTATCTGCCGCGCGCGCGCTGGATCCGCGATGCCAACGACAGCTACTTCGCGGCGATGACCTATCCGCAAGGGCTGCCGTCTTCCCAACAGCCCTCCGATATCCATGATGCGACCTGGGGCGTTCTTTCCGCGGTGTATGGCGGCGCGGTGCATCCAAGCGCCGAAGGCCATGCCGCGATGGCGGATGCGGCTCTGCCGGCCGTGGCTTCGGTGCTGCAGCTCGATGGCCCCTAGAGCGCGATGAGATCAGGTTGGGGCTATGACGACGGCGCATTTTTCTTCCCGCGCCCGGACGCAGCGCAGCAGGAGTGCTGCGAACCGGGGTTCACTCTACTTTGCATGGGGTTGTTTTCGCGATTTTTTGTCCAGGCCCTGCCGTGCACCGCCGAAGGGACGGTATGCCGGGTCCGGGACACGAGATCGTTAGGGCCTCGCGCTTACGGGACCAATCGATCCAGTTCCAACACATCATGCTCTAGAGCCGGCAGCGCGTGTGGTGATGGTGCCGGGCGCGCAAAGATGCACGCGCCTCCCTCGGTAGGTCGCAATTCACTGCCAAGCTCAAGCCAACGTCATCTGTCTTGGAAGCGTGAGGCCATATGCTATCGTATCTGAACGCTGAAACTGGTTTCATAAGGGCCTTCGCCAATCGCAGCCTGCTGCTGATTTTCCTCTGCGCGCTTACCCGCGGCGGGGATCGCTTCGGCAAGGCGTCGGCGCTCGGGGTGTCGCTCGATCTCAATCCCGGTCTTATCGTGGTTTTCGGCCCCGTCCTCGCCCTGCTTTTATTGATCTCGCTCAAGATCGAGGCAGACACGCTGGTTGTTGCACGCGAGGTCGTCCTGCCAAAGATGAGCCATCTGGATCCCGCTGCGACCAAGGCAAGCAGGTGGGTCTTGCCGCTGTTCGCGGTTCCCTGCGCAGCCGCCACCTTCATGACAGTGCAATTCATCCTCAACGTCGTGCCCT
>WNGL01008916.1_pt1 | contig 22825 bp, 20 predicted proteins | sample 5400591 | NCBI WGS metagenome assembly WNGL01 (sample SAMN13153377, study PRJNA577476) | soil metagenome | isolation source: 80 cm soil or saprolite under Garry oak tree replicate 1 | place: USA:California | collected 2016-06-15 | reverse complement strand
AAGGGTGGCGATCAATTCCTCTTCGCTTTTCTGTTGCTCGCTGGCCCGGGTTGAGAACACCGTGGGCAAGCCATCGAGTGCCTGCTTTTTCCATTGTGCTATTTGCGTCGGATGCACTCCATATTCCGTGGCGATTTCGTTCGCCGTTTTCTGTCCCTTGATGGCTTCCAATGCCACCTTCGTCTTCAGTTCCACGCTGTATCGCTTGCGTTGTCCTGCCATCGATTTCTCCTTTTGGTGCTTCTCTCGATACAGCTATTTTATCTTATCCACCTGTCCAGGAAACTGGTTCATCCGCATCTTTCGTGCTAAGGGACAGAGGATGACTCAGAATATAAGACGCGGCGGCGCAACAAGTCAAAGTTACCACGATTGTACATCGTGCGTTTGATGAGTTTGAGCCGGTTGACGTGCCCCTCTACTGGTCCATTACTATACGGAAGCATCACCGCTGCCCGGATAGCGGAAACCTCCTTCTGCAATCCCGTGGCGAAGGTCCCCAAATCAGGAACTTTGCTCGAAACACAGGTGGAGAGCCAAGCGTCAAGTTCCTCAGCTCGATGCTCCCGCATGAGCTGAATGAATTGCTGAGCGAGGACATAAGCCAGGTCTACTGCCTGTTCCTGCCGCATGAAGGAGAGCATCTGTTGCTCTGCCTCGCTCAAGTGTGCTGGATCGCGCAACAAGAGCCAGACGAGGTGTCCAGGGGACTCCAGCGGTTCCCGAAGAGGGGTTTTCTGCTGAGATGGAGCTTGCACCTGGTGTTTTTGTCCCCCTGGGGGAGTGTTCTCACCCGTGGTGATCTCCCTGTGGTCCTCTGGCATCTTGCTGGCTTGCGAGAAACGACCTTTCCGCAGTTGCCATCCCTGGGCTTGCACCCACCGTGAGACCACTTTGTACCCACCGGAGAATCCCTGCTCTCGGAGGTCTCGCCAGAGCTGGCTGGCATTGGTCGGGCCTTCATCCAAGCGGTGCTTGAGATAAGGAACATACGGATCAAGGATACTCTTGCTGCGCAGGAGAGCAGCACGTTCAGGAAACGCGCCAGCCGCGACAAATTTGCGCACGGTTGTTCGGCTCATGTGCAGGTCGTCAGCGATGCGCAGAATCGGCGTTCCTTGCTGATACAATCTTACCACTTCTTCATAGCGGGCTTCTCGCCGTACACGAGCGACTTGAGAAGCCAGGTGTTCATTCTTCGTGCGTCCTCGCTTGCTCCGAGCACGAATGGGACCAGCCATGGCATCATAGTGCTCTTTGAGGCGAGCGTGAACTCGCCCCAGCAGACGCTCCAGCACTTCTCTCAGATTTTTCAAAATGTGCCAGCGATCGGCGATCTGTTGAGCCGTAGGGGCTCCCTCGCTCGCTCCACGCGCATATTCCGGTGAGCGATCTCGGCTCAGGTATTCGACCCCTGGATGTGCTCGGAGCCAGCGTGCCAGTGTATCGGCGCTGCGATCAGGTAACACATCTACCGGACGATGGCTCTTCAAGTCCACCAGGAGCGTACCGTAGGAACGACCACGTCGAAAGGCAAAATCATCGACACCCAGGGCTTTGGGGACCACCAGGGGCGGCTCCGTGGTCTGCCTGGCCAGGCGTAAGAGCGTATCGGGACTCACGATGATGCCGAGATGGCTCAAGCGGGGAGCAGCAGGCTCGCTGCTCTCCCCACCAGCGAAATGCACCAGCGTGCTGGTCAGCCGCTCTGTCCGTTGCGCATGGCTGGCAAGCACCTCGGGTCGTCGTTCAGCAAACGTTCGTTGCGAACACGTCGGATTCTGACAACGGAAGCGACGCACCCGCAATACTAACCGCACTGTTTTGCCACTTACCGGCAAATCTTGTGGTGCACGATGATAGTAACTATGAATGGATTGGGAGGGTTGCTGGCAACGAGGACAGATCGCCGTCGTCTGCTGGGCGGTCGCACCAATGATCACCGTCTTCTCTCCTGCCTCCACTTGCGTGACAGTAAAACCGGGTAACTCAAAAGGAAGGGAAAACATGGGGCAATGACCTACTTCTACTTATTTTTCTTCTCTCTTTCTCTTTACGAAGCAGGGTTGCAACCCTTTAGCACGAAAGATGCGGATGAACCAAATTCTTGGGTCCATTATAGATTGTGAGAAATCAATAATGAACATGCCTGGGAAGCAAAACAAGGAAGCACGATTATTCATTGCCTGTTCCCAGGCACAAGTCACATAAAAAGACTAGAAACACCATTTCCATATCCTCGCCTGTAGGGTTTTGACGCCATAGCATATTTCCGAGGTAACTGCCTTAACAAGAGATAGCATAGGAAAGAATTATAAAAATGCCCCTTCCTCTTAGGAAAGGGCAGTATAGTCATCTTTACGGAATTGACAGGACTGCTCTCTCATCGTCTAATATGAAAAGAGGTGAAAGACTATGATACTTACAAGTGTATTGTCCAGCGTAAAAGCACAATATTGTGTTTCGCATTTGAGCTGGCTAGAATAGGAAAGAGAGCATTCTATGCTGGTCATCCATCCTGATAAGGTACGTTGGCTTTTCTGGTTGCGATGGAAGCTCTTTTTGCGCGGCTTTTCTCGTGATAGGTCTCGTATCATCGCAACCATTCTTATGATCGTCTTTGGACTCCCTTTGTACTGCGGCATTGCCCTTGCTACCTTTTTCGCCTATCGTTACCTTCCCGCGCCAGCCAACGCGGAAATTCTGTTCTTTGTGCTGACAGGCGTCTACCTTATGTGGATGGTGCTGCCGCTGCTTGAATTTAATGTCAATGAGGGCCTGGACGTCTCCAAGTTACTACTCTTCCCGCTCACTCGCGCAGAACTGATGCTCAGCCTGCTTTTCTCAACGCTGCTGGACATCCCCATGTTTGGGCTGATGCTGGTGTTTATCGCGGTAGTCGCCGGTTGGGCCATCTCATTGCCCGTCACATTGCTCACGATTGTGGCCGTACTCATCTTCTATGCACAGGTGGTAGGTATAAGTCAGCTGGTGCTGGCACTGATGATGAGTACGTTACAAAGTCGTCGCTTTCGCGACCTGACCATTATTCTCATTGCACTCTTTTCCATGTCGTGCTATCTTCTCCAGCAGCTCGTCTTGCAAGGGATCGGTACAGGAGATTTCGTTGCAAATATTGAACGAGCAAGGTTCTCGCTCTATCTCCAGTGGTCACCTCCAGGAATGACGGCACAAGCCATTCAGCAAGCAGCGTTGGGTAACTGGGGCGCGAGCGTCGCCTGGCTGGGATTTTCGCTGGTCACATGTGTCCTGGTACTGTACCTGTGGGCGCTTGTCCTCGAACGGAGCCTGCGCACACCAGAGGCTGGTGGCACTATTCGAGTTCGCCGGCAAAAAGCCGCGAGAGAGGTTGCGACCGTCTCTGTCGTATCTCCCAAAGCAGCGAGTGGAAGCCTCCTGGAGCGCCTCGGCTCGACACAGGTCTTTGCTATTGCCGTCAAAGATTGGAAGTACTTCTGGCGTGATCCTCAATTAAAAGCCACGCTGTTGTCGTCGCTCTACATCATTATCATCTTCCTGGTCGGTCCGTTCCTCAATCCAGGTGGATATTTATACACACTGGGAACGATTTCGTTTACTGCTCCGCTCGCGGTCTTTTTCTCTGTCTTTAGCCTTTCGTATAACTCGCTGGGCCTGGAGAGACAGAGCTTGACAACCCTCTTTTTATTCCCAATTGCTCCGCGCCGTATTCTGCTCGGAAAAAACCTGGCTGTGGCTGTAATCGGTATCGTAGAATTAGTCGTCCTGGTTCTGGTAAGCGCGGGACCCTCTCATAATTGGAATCTTGTACTTCCTATCCTGACGGTTGGCCTGGCAGGTATAGCTGTTGTTATTGGCTGTGGCAACATTTCATCGGTCTTCCTGCCACAGCGTGTGCGCCGGATGCAGCGCGGGACTCAGGCAACGGGTTCCTTGTCTGGCAATGCTGGGTGCCTGCGTGGGCTGATGTCGCTGCTGGTGATGGGGGCGTCACTGGTCATCCTGGCTCCGGTGCTGGCGGCGTTGTTCCTTCCGCTGTTCTTCCAGGTACAGTGGGTGTGGGTCTTTACCATTCCTGCCGCGTTACTGTATGGTCTGGCCTTTCACCAGCTAGTGACCTGGCTGGTTGCACCCCATATGCTTGCCAGGACGCCCGAGATTTTAGAGATTACAACCCGAGAGTAACTTCACTGCTTATTCTTCACTCACTCTCTGAAAAAATCCTTAAAAAGGCGTAAATATTTTGATTTTCGTCTCATGAAGAGTATTATCAGGGGTGCGAATCTGAATGCGAATCTGCCAGTTCCCGCCCATGCTCAGATCACCGGGAGCGCTGAAGCGACCCTTACCATCGGGAAGTAAATTGACGGTATCTGTCCCCATATCCATATCGAGCATGGTGGTGTAGAGTGAGACCCCAACATTGGTAGTGGGCTTTCCTGTACGATTATCTAGCACGGTCGCGGTAAAAATGTTGGTGCCGAAACGGTTTGGGTTGACATTCAAGGTCACTGTGAACCGGTTATCCGAGGTCTTGACCGTGGTGTTGAACGCGGTATTTGGATGCGTTGTCGTTGGTTGTTGAGGCACAGCGATGGGCGTGAGCGTGCCTGCGAAGACATTCATTAATCCCACACAGGTAATGACCCCTACGCCCAGCAGGGGCTCCCAACGCAAAATCGTCATCAGGCGCCGCGTCAGTGTGGTCATGCGTCCCTCGCGTAACTTCACCTGCCTGGCCTGGTTGAAGGTGACGCCTTCCACGGCATAGGCGTACTTATAGTACTCCTTCTTCAACCGCGGTCGAATCAGCAAGACGTGGATCGCGCTGGTGACCAGCAAGCCAATGACCAGTATAATTTTTACTGTCAGCGCGCGCCCATATGCGGTTGTAAACAATTGCTCCCATGAACTGAGCCGAATAGCCGCGCTAAATGGTCCGGTTGCTGCCATAATAACGATGCCGGCTATAGCCAGCGGGCTAAAGTAGGGGAGAAGTGTGACCAGTGATTTGGCTCGATCCGCCATTGGCTTCCGCGTGAGCACTGGCAGGTAGGTGGTCGCAATGTACATCATACCGCCCACCCAGAGTGCCGCTGCCATCAGGTGGAGCCAGTCCATAAGCACCGCAAGGACCACAATAGACTGATTGACGGCGGCGGCATGGCTTGACAGGGAGATGGCGATGAAAAGCACCGCGCCGAGCAGGAGGTTGATCGAGGGCAGCAGTCTATCGACCACGCGCGGTCTGTGTTTGACCAGCAGAGTGAAGAGCGCCAGCAGCAGGGCAACGAAGGCGGTGATCTCACGGAGTGTCCAGAATGTGCCAAAACGCCCGCTGCTGATGAGGCCCGTCAGCAATTGTGGCGAGAGTCCCCATTGGCCGCCAGTAATGATTAAGGTCTGTCCCAACATCACGCCAATATTGGCGAACAATATCACCAGGAGTGTGGGGATCGACCAGCGGCGCTCGAAGCGCTGCTGCACTTCTTGATTGATGGCGTTGAGCTTTTCGTCATCTGTCGGCGCCAGTTGCAACACAAAGATCAGCCAGAGCTGCGCGCCCACCCAGAAGACCGCGCCAAGTTCTGCCAGCGTAATCATCACCAGGTTGAACAGTGTCGGCGGATCGAGCTGGCCCGTGTAGAGTCCAGTGAGATTTCCTCCTCCCAGCACATTTTGCCCCGGTATAACATTGGGATTCAGCGTCGGGAGCGAACCATCAGGATTAGCAACCCTGAAAATAAATGAGCCACGCAGGATATGTCCATCGATAGCAGAGTCGGTGCGGTAAATGACGATGTAGACCGAGGGCGGTAAGTTTGGCTGCAGGTTGACATCCATCTCTTTTGAGTCGGCAGGCGAGACATGAGCATCTTTCTGGTCAACCTGCTCGTTTTGCGCATTGACGACGACCGCGGTACTGAAAGCGGGATTCAAGTCTTCGCTAAACCACATACGCACCTGCTGGGGAGCAGCGTTCAACCTGGCGTCCTTTGGCGGGTCGGAGCGCAGCAAGATAGCATGTGCGCTGGCTATAGCGGGAAAAAGAAAGGCCAGGCAGAGTGCCAGTAGCAGTGCTATAGGAATATTACGTCGCAAACCATTCAGACGCAAAAGAGATTTCATAGGTACATTCCAATCTGGTCAATTATTGATGATGCGCGCCTTCTGCAATATATATGTACGTAGAAAGATACGTTTCTATTGTGCTGTCAGCATAATGACTGTGTCAAGAAAATCATCCGCTCCTGGTTATCAAAGCAACAATTCAAGCTACCTCCTATCCGTGCATGATCTTCGCTCTGGAAACTGCTATGAAGACTTCGTTGGTGTTTTTGACTGATCTTGCGCAGCTACTTCCTGGCGCATTGTGCTCATTGCAGATGGCTTCTTCCCACTGCGACCGATACCCCATCCGGCTCCCAGGCCGACCACTAAGGCGACAATGCCGATGAGTATTGTTGCCCAGAGGGGCGTCCCACTGGTACTCGTTGTTGTCGTCGTTGCGCCGGTATTATTTGACGTCGTCGGTGTTGCTGAGACGACCGCTGGTTTCACCGTAAAGATAAAAGCGCCTTGATCGGGGTCACCATCAACCGCGGAGACAGTAATCCAGCGCACAATATACACGCCGTTACCATTGGGTTTGATACCAACTGACATCTCTTTTGGATTCGAGAGCGAGACTTTCGCGTCGCCCTGGCTGATCAATTCGCCGCTTGGGCTATAGACAAAAAGATTGCTGAGCTTCGGGTTAGGATTGGTATTTTCCGCGCACTCTACGGTGACCTTATCAGGAGCTTGCGCGATGGTTGAACCAATTGCTGGTGTTGCGCTCAATACTTTGGCGTGGGCCGAGTGTGCAGAGACTGTTCCTGCCACCACAAAGAGCAACCCCAGGCTGAGTAGTGCTGCAAATAGTGTCTGTGTAAAGCGATGTGCTGTATTCATCATTAATCCTCTTTTTCTTGAAAAGAAATGTGCTTGAAAAGAAATGTGCTTGTAGCATATAGCAACACAAACGAGCTGTCTATTAGGATGAATCCCTATTTATACCCTAGGGTGTTTGAACAAACCTTTTCATCTCACCTGAAGTGCGGTGGTTGACCATCTTCAGCTTGACAGTACATCAAAGGGAAAAGAGGTAGCCTTGCTGAGCTGTCCCAGGGCATATATAATACAAGGCATCTGGAGGAGGAAATGGTGTCATGGCAAGCCAGGAGTGGGTTGAGCTTCTACGGCAGGGGAGAGCGTTTTTAGCAGGAACGCTCGAAACCTATCTGATTATCTGCACCTACCGGCTGGAAAGACCCTCTGAGACAGGAGGTTGTTAGGGCTTGTGACTAACACGCCTCCAGGCCCTGGATACGTATGATCACTTGGTAGACTCCCTTGCCACGTGAACACGAAGTTTGATTGATGCTGACCAGGGATAATGGTTAACTTTTCAAACGTTTGGGAACGCCCGTTATTCACCGTGTAGGAGAACACAATCGTCCCTCCGTTTGGGCCTGAAACGACGTGAAACACTGCATTGTAGACGACCTGAATGTAGGAGCCGCATTTCCATGTCGAGGTGGTTGTTGGGGTGACAGACATATCAATGCTCGTTACTCTGAATGGTGCTGCATTCGTCGTTATCATGCTTAGGGTATGCGTCGTTACTAAGCTTGTTGAGGGAACTGAGTACGAGTGGGATGGGGCAACTATTGTTGCATCACCTCCATGACTACCTATTCCATTCCCACATCCTGCTATCCATACTACGAGAAAACATACTACGATGATCAATGCTTTACTTGTCCTACTGTTGCTCCACATAGAAACACCTCTTTCTCACAGTAAAACGCGCAGGACCATCTTACCTTTTTCGTTCTACGAACATGCTGTCGAAGGATCCTTCTGCTCGATAGCTTTCTCAGTATAGAATAGGCGTCTCACAAGGAACTCACAAAGAGCCGCTCAATCAACACAGGACGATCACAGATGGATGCTTGACCACTCCTCACTCCGTCAACGTTTGCCACGACCTTCCCCCATCATTAGAAACCATTACTTCGGCGGGGAGAAAAAACCCGGCGTAGAGAAGTTCTGTATTGTTGGGATCAACCAGCAGAGATACCATGTCGTTGCGATCAAACTGCCAGCGATGTTTCCAGGATGTCCCACTATCATTCGAGTACCACAGGTCCTGTCCGGACATGCCGTAGAGTATCGTACCGGAGGCGTTGACCGCCATCCGCATCAGCGCACTCTTCATGGGTAGGTTCGCAATGTTTGTCATCTGTGTACTTCCTTCGTGCCAGCGATAGAGACCGCCCTCCTCGGTGCTACAAAAGATCAGGCGCGGAGCCGTCTGTGATGCCTCTATGTCCAACACGCTGCCACTTACTGCCACAATTTGTTGCCAATGGCGCCCATCGTCTCGACTATCATAGAGGCCCTTATCACCTCCCAGGTAGAGATGATTGGGGTCCGCAGGATCGGTGAGCAACGATGGCGTCTGCATCGCTGAGAGCGCGCCGCTCGTTATCGGATACCAGTGCGCGCCCATATCTCGCGTCTCGAACCACCCTGCATATTCATAGAAGGCATAGAATTGACCGCCGCTCGCTGTACCCGCCCTCAATATGAAGAGATAGGCGGAAGGAGACAGTCCTGCAGGAGCGCTGCCGAGGTGCCAGTTTAACCGTTCTCTAAAACATGGACATTTAGGACAGTGCCCAAACATCGCCTTGAGTTCCTGCTTCACCCAGAACAGTTTCACATGCTCCACTGAACATGCCAGCGCTCTTCTGTCCACAGGCGTTTTGTGTGTCGATAGAACTTACCGCCACAGTTCTGAGATTAATCGCCGCATTCTCATCCCGATCTGCCACGTAGCCACAGGCTTGACAGACAAATACCCGCTCACTCAAGGCCAATTCAGGCTTGACATAGCCACAGGCTGAGCAGGTCTTGCTTGAGGGATAGAAGCGATCTACAATGACCACATGGGTACCAGCGAAGGCCGCCTTGTACTCCAATTGCCGCCGTATCTCCCCAAAGTTGCTATCACTCACTGACTGAGCCAGCTTGTGGTTTTTGAGCATACCGGCCACATGCAAGTCCTCAATGGCTACCAGGGCGTGGTTTTTGACAAGATAGCTGGTAAGTTTGTGGGTTGCATCCTTGCGCATGTTGGCAATGCGTGCATGGGTTTTGGCGATGGCTTTGCGAGTCTTCGCACGGTTCTGACTGCCCTTTTTCCGTCTCGACTTGGCACGCTCTAATTTCTTGAGTTTCTTCAGAGCCTGTTTCAAAGCGCGTGGATTGGCAAACGTGGTTCCATCCGAGAGCGTTGCCAGCGTTTTGATACCCAGGTCTACCCCAATCGCCGAGGTGGCCGTAGATGGTGTGGCCTCTTGCTCTGCTTCTACCTGGATGGAGACAAACCAGCGTCCCGCCTTTTCTGAGACAGTGGCACTCAGTATCTTGGCGTCGGTAGGGATATATCCGTGTTCATGAAGACGGAAGCGTCCCAGACGTGGCAATTGCACGCTCTCCTGAAAGACATGAATAGCGCCTGTCAAGCGGAACGAGCCAATCGCCTTACTTCTCTTCTTGTATGTAGGGAATCCCACCTTGCCCTTGAATTTGCCTTGTTTCTTGAGCGTAACTTTCCGATAGAAGTGCTTGTACGCTGTATCCAGATCACGCAATGCCTCTTGCATGGCACACTTAGACACCTCATACATCCAGGGGAAATCTGTCTGCTTGAGAGCATTGAGTTCTTTATGCAACGCCATAGCTGAAGGACGCTTGCCGGTGGCGCGGTAGACCTCTTGGGAACGAGCGAGACCCCAGTTGTATGCGAAACGCGCCGCACCCGCGTGCTGATAACACCAAGTCCGTTGCTCGTTATTGAGGTCGAGTTCGGTCTTGTAGCCCCGTATCACCTTCATCGAGACTCACTCCTACACACTGTGCGAGACACCACACGGCTTGCCGGTTCATAGAACGCCCTTGTTTTCTTGCCTCACGTTTCAAAGCCTCGATCAGATGTTGAGGCAGGTAGACGGTGATTTGTGGTTGCTTCGATGTACGCTTATTCATACATGTATCATGCACGTATCTTGCATGGTTGTCAAGTAGGTAGAAATGACCACAAAAGCACAGAAACGACAACATTTTGTTTAGCTATTAATGTCCCTCCATCAGCGCTGAAGTACATACCTCCCTGGAAGCCAAGGCCCGTGGAAGGACGCGCGATCACCGCTATTACCTGGGGATTCACGGGGCTGACGGCAATACTCATAATCATCATCGTGTTGAGCGCGCCGCGATCCTCTGGCCACGTATTCCCACCGTCCGTACTGGTGAATAACCCATAGTGCGTGCCGAGATACAGCACGCCAGATTTTCCTCCAAAGGCGATGACGTGGAGATGCGTGTGTGGATTCGAGAGGGGTCGACCCGCTACCGTGGGATCGGTGCTATTGAGCCGGGTGTTAAGTAGCTGCCACACGACGAAAATAGGGATGATCAGCAAAAGTAAAAGCAGCGCTTGTAGATAGCCTTTCCAGCTTTTCCGCGGTCTTGCTGGCTTCCCTGGCATATGTACACCTGGCGGCGTAGGCGGCTTTGAGATTGACATAACTCTAAATATGAATCTTTCTATCTGCTGCTCTTTTATCTGTCCTGTTCTTGTGGGTAGTTCCTTTTAATAGTGTAGGATAGACAGTCAATAGGCTCTGCCATCTATCCAGGACCATTACCATTCCTCAGGGCAGAAATAAGAAGCACGGCTAGTTTGGCCCTCTTGCAACATTGAGCACAATGAGATACAATATACCCATACCCCCTGGACGGGGGTAGAGAGGAGAACATGCATGCGCGCTGAAAAGCAAGAAGTCATTAAACGCTTGAATTATATAGAGGGGCACCTCAAAGGTATTCGCAAGATGGTCGACGAAGACAAATATTGCGTCGATATTCTGCGCCAGACCTATGCCGTGCGCAAGGCCATCGAGAAGCTCGAGTCCCTCATTTTGGAGAACCACCTGCAAACGTGCGTCCCTGAGGGTATCACCAGCGGGAAAGCGGATGTGGTCATTGAGGAACTGGTGCAGCTCTACAACCTGGCCGGAAACCGTTAAGTCGTAGATAACTCGTTACTTTTTTATAAAGGAGAATGCAAATGGCAGCAGCACAAGAATCCGTGCTCTCAGTCCCCGACATTAGTTGTGAGCATTGTGTAAAGGCGATAAATGGAGCATTGACGGAATTGCCGGGCATAGAAACAGTCGATACTGACATCCCTACAAAAACCGTTCACCTGCGCTACGATCCTACAAAAATTTCGCTAGACAAGGTCGAAGCTGTGCTCGACGATGTTGGCTATACCGTCGCGAAAAAAAAATAAGATATAATAGTGCTGTATGGAGTATGAAGAGAAGCTAAAAGAATTAGAAGCGCTACTACAAGTAAGATTTCGTGACCGTTCGTTGTTACTGCGAGCAGTGACGCACCATGAGGGAGAGATGACCGCGCTGAAGTCCGAGGTTGTCAGCCGCCGCATCCTGGCCAGGATTGGGCAACAAATCGGCCTCTTCCCCTATATTCGCGTGGATATCGTCAACCTGCGCACCTTCAATGAACGGTCACGCGATTCTCTTTGTGGTGATGTGCTGGAGGCGCTGGTGGGGGCCATCCAGATTGACCAGGGGCCAGAGGTGGCTCGTGACTTTGTTGCGCGCTTCATTTTGCCCGTGGTATCACAGTTGAATCACCTGTCGATTGACACGAATCCCAAGGGAAAACTGCAGAAAATCGTTTTGCAGCGTTCAGGAAATCTCCCGCGTTACCGCGTCTTAGAGCAGAGCGGGCATACCAATGATCGACTCTTTACCGTTGGTGTCTTTGAGCACGATTTTTTACTGGGCCTGGGCAAGGCATCAAGCATTAAAGAGGCTGGCCGTTTAGCTGCACGTGAAGCTTTGGAATTGATGAGTCACAAATAATCGCCCGCTGTCCAAAGGATTGGTCTATGTCATTGTATGGGGTACTAGAAGAGCAAGTTGGATGGTATGAAGCCTCGTTGTCGTTGCAGGAACGGCGTAGTCGTGGCCACTTCTCAACTCCAACAATCCTGGTAGAACGCATACTGGACGCCTGCGGCTATCATAGCACTACTCCCGCTGCTGACCTACGCTCAATCCGCGTGCTTGATCCAGCTTGTGGCAGCGGCAATTTCCTTGCGGCGGCGGCCCGCCGTTTGATCTCCTCAGGTGTGTATACAAACGTACCACAGGATGAACTTGCACCCCTCGTTCAGCACAATATCTGGGGGTTTGATCCCGACCCGGTCTCCTGCTTCCTGGCAGAGATGCAGTTGAGCGCAACTGTAGCAGACGCGATGGGCACAATGAGCCAGGCGTATCTCGTAAGCACTCCATCCTGGCATATTCACCAGGCCGACGCTCTCACTCTCCCCTGGGAAGAGCCTTGCGTCGATTTGTTCCTCGCCAATCCTCCCTATCTCGCGGCAAAGAATATCGACCTTAGCGGCTATCGCTCAACACACCAGCGCGGACAGATTGATAGTTATCTGCTTTTTTTGAGCCTGGGGCTGCAAATTGTGCGTCCCGGTGGCTGGCTTGGCCTGGTGCTGCCAGATCCCTTGCTGGCGCGTACCAATGCTGCCAACGAGCGCGCGCGTTTGCTCAAAGAGTTCAGCATACATCATCTCTGGCACCTCGCAGACGTCTTTACTGCCCACGTGGGCGCCGTCGTCATCATCGCCCAAAAAGTTCCGCCAAAAAGCCAGCATCAGGTCGCATGGAAACGAGAGCGATGGAAGCTGACCCCTCCAAGGACGACCACAAGGGTCCCCTCCCATCTCTCCACTTTCACAGGTAAATTATTGGGACAGATACCGAAACCCGTAGGGGCGGGGGAGGATGATGTGGAGGGAGGGGACGCTTGCGTCGCCCGTGAGGCGGAGCGACGATCAGGACGGTGGGCGACGCAAGCGTCCCCTCCACCCTACCCTACCTCCCCCGCCCCTACGGTCTCTCAATCATTGTTTCAACGCCAGCCCCGCGCCGAATTGCGTTATCTTTTGAGCACCGAGCAGGCTTCAATCATTGAACGCTTGCAAACCTACCTGAGCGAAACCCCTGCACAATCTTCTCGTCTTGCCCCCCTGGACCGTTTTTTGTCGATCCGCCGCGGCGAAGAACTTGGCAAAAAGAGCTCACACCTCATCCAAAAAGAAACACTATGTTCAAACGAGCGATCTCTGCCCGTCCATGGTAGGGGCGATCCCTTGTGGTCGCCCTCGGACCTGCGGTCGCCCTCAGACCTGCGGTCGCCCTCAGACCTGTGGTCGCCCTCGGACCTGCGGTCACCCTCGAGTGCCTGGTATCCCGTACTCCGCGGGGGAAAAGATACTTGCCCCTATGTCACCCCGCGCACAGACTGGTTCATAGCCCGCGAGGCCATCACCAAGCCCTTTGAGCGCTATCTCTCACCGAAACTACTGGTCGTCAAGAGCACAGATCAACTTCAAGGTACGCTCGATTTGGGGGGACATGTGGCATTACAGACACTCTATTTGCTGCATCCACGCGAGCAAAATATGCCGGTGGATGACCTCTATTTCTTCCTGGCCTTGCTCAACTCCCGCCTCTTGCGCAATTATGTCTATGTGCTCCACACAGCCTACAAGTGGGTGCAGCCGCAGATTGAGCAACACGTTCTGGCGCGACTCCCTGTGCCCATCGCCACAACAGAAGAGAAAAAAGACGTTATAGAGCGCGCAAAACTGCTGGTGTGTGCTTGCAGCGAACAAGCCCCCGTTGTAGAATGGAAGTTAGATATTCAAGATACATACGAGGAACAGGAGCGCGCTATCTATGCGCTCTATGATGCTACAATTTGTTGACATAAGGAGTGTTTGATGTCCATCGCTGCAACTCCGCTCTCTTGTAGTACTTCTATTTTCAGTCAGCAGCGATGAAAGGAGTCACTTCAATGGCTGAAACTCGCCCAATTCGCGTATTGGTCGCCAAGCCGGGCCTGGATGGACATGATCGAGGTGCAAAAGTGATTGCCCGTGCCCTGCGTGATGCCGGCATGGAAGTAATTTATACAGGTATTCGTCAGACACCTGAGATGATCGTTGAGGCGGCCATCCAGGAAGACGTGGATGCTATATTGATGAGTATTCTCTCTGGCGCGCACATGGCCCTTTTCCCCAAAGTAATGGAGCTGCTCAAGAAGGAAGGCGTGGACGATATCCTGGTGGCCGCCGGAGGCATCCTGCCTGATGAGGATGTACCGGCCATCAAGGCGATGGGCATCAAGGGTTGCTTCGGTCCCGGGACATCGACGGAGGAGATCATCGATTTCGTGCGTAACAATGTGCAGGCGGATCGCCTGACCACCGAGGTGTAGGTGCACCTTGGAAAACATTGTCGAACGCCTGCTCAACGGCGATCGCCGCGCGCTGGCACGCATGGTGACGCTGATTGAAAACGAAATCCCCGCCGCGCGCCGTTACCTGGCAGAGCTGCACCAGTATGCTGGTCGCGCCCATATCGTGGGCGTAACAGGTGCGCCAGGAGCGGGCAAGAGTACCCTTGTCACGCATCTTGTGCGAGAATGGCGCCGCCGCGACGCTAAAGTCGGTGTGGTAGCCGTCGATCCCACCAGCCCACTTACCGGTGGTGCTATCCTCGGTGACCGTATTCGCATGATGGAGCTGTCGGGCGATCCCAGGGTGTTTATTCGCAGCATGGCAAGCCGTGGCAGCCTGGGGGGCCTCGCGGCCTCAACCCGTGACGTCGTGCGTGCAATGGATGCTGCTGGCTATAACCCGATCAACATTGAGACCGTAGGGACTGGCCAGGACGAGGTTGAAGTGATGCGCACCGCGCACACGGTGCTGGTCGTCTGCGCACCCGGCATGGGCGACGACATCCAGGCCATCAAAGCCGGCATATTAGAGATTGCCGATATCTTTGTGGTCAGCAAAGCGGATAAACCCGGCGCGGACCAGACCGTCGCGGAACTGTCCATGCTCTTGAGCCTTGATCCCACGCGCCGCCAGCACGATAAATCGCGTCCCTATTGGAAAATTCCAGTCTTGAAAACCTCTGCCATCAAAGACCAGGGCATCACCCAGGTGGTAGATGCCATCCAGCAACACTATGCTTATCTCGTTGAGAGCGGCATGCTGGCCCACAGGGCCCAGCGCCAGGTACGCAGCGAGGTAGAAGCACTGGTATTGCACGCGGTTGTCAACCAGCTCAAAGCCAAAACGTCCGAAGACGATTGGCAAAAGCTAGTCGAAGACATCACCAGCCGCGAACGAGACCCCTACAGCGTAGCAAACGAACTAGAAGAAAAAATTGGACTACGGCAACCGTAAAGGGACCGCCAACTCCCACCGCCTCTTCACGAAGTGAAGCGGGAAAACGTGTATAGTAGGGTCGACCCTTGCGGTCGACCTAGGGGGTGGTGTGTGGAGGCTTGCTTCATGAAAATCGCGCTAAAAGTTACGCCACAACGCAGTACCCAGTACGCCAACATGGCCGAGATACTGGCTGCCCCCGAGTTGCTTGCCAGCCCATTGGGAAACGCTATCACCACGATCAACCCTGCGACCCTTGCGGGCCAGGGTTATCTCATCGCCACTCTCGATTGCGCCTCTGATCCTTATTCAACCCGCATCAGCATCATGCCCATTCTCTCGCGCCTGGGCGCTACCAGCGAAGTCTTTGAATACTTTGATTCTCTTGGTGAAGTAGAGGGGCCACTGCTACGCCCGCTGGATCCACATTTTACACCATTTGTCCCTTTAGAAATGGCCGAGATTCGGCGCTATAAGGGCAAGACCAATGAGGTCTTCACACGGGTGCTGCTCAACTTAGCCATCTTCGCGGGCGCGTATGCCGGGCAATGTACAGAGCGACTACGGATACTGGATCCCCTCGCGGGTGGGGCAACCACGCTCTTTCTGGCGCTGGCCGGAGGCTACGATGCGTTTGGTATTGAGCTTGAACGACAGGATGTTGACTCAAGCGCGGTTTTTATCAGGCAGTATTTGCAGAGCGAGCATATCCCCTTCAAAGAGTTGGATGAACGCAGCCGCCGCGCGGGACGGCGCTACCTGTTCGAGGTTGGGCGCAAGGGGGCAACGCGCATGCTTGTGCTGGCACATGGCGATACCTGCCAGGCCAATCTGCACCTGCAAGAAGTTCCCGGCGGCCCACGTGTTCACGCCATTGTCGGCGATTTGCCCTATGGTGTTCAGCATTTCGCCGAGATTGCAGGGATGTTGCAAAAAGCTTTGCCTGTCTGGCAGCAGTTGCTACTGCCTGGGGGAACGCTGGCATTGGCCTGGAATGCTACTCGTATTGAACGCGCGAATATGATAGCGCTGCTCGAAGAACATACGCAGCTCATAGTCAGAAACGATCCACCGTATACACAGTTGGTGCATACGGTGGATCGAGTCATCAAGAAACGCGATATAGTGGTGGCCGTGAAGCATCCTTAGCTGAGCATCTCTTTCACCATCACCGCGCCCGCGATTGAGCTATCCGCGTTGCTGTAGCTGTACAGCACCACGACGCCCTCCTGTATACCAGTCTTGAAGGTAGAATGATACATGACGCTGCTGGAAAAGGTCGTATGGCCGTTGCCGGTTGCGCCTTTCGCGACGCTCTGACCAATATTTGTATACAGGTGATCCAGGACGATGGCTTTGCCAATTATTCCCTCAAAAGCGTTCCCTGTTCCCGTGACGGTTACTGGACTGGCCAGGCGGTCGCGATCCTGGGGAGCAGTGATCGACATGCTGGCAGTAGTCACCGATGTTACTTCCCAGATGCCCCCGTTGCTATTCTGTTCAAGACGGCTCATGGTGACTGTAATGGCGCCGCCAGCGGGTTTGCCGCTCTTCACGTTGACAACAGCATTGATATCGTGCGTCCCACCGCCGCTGACAATTGTCGCAGGGGCGTTGGGATCCCATTTGAGCAGGCTCTGGCTGGCGGCTAGCGCCTGAGCGGTAAGTGTCGCACTGAGTTTCCAGGGCTGGTGTCCCTGGTTCACCTGGGCCTGGTCTGCCTCGGCCTGGTAACGCGTGAGGTCAGGAAAGAAGCCGGGAAAAGCCACCGGCACCAGCGTCCCGGCGGCATCTGACCACTTGAACTCACGAAAGAGGTCCTGGGTCAGGTTCGCATCGGGTTGCCCGGCGTTAATGCTCGAGTTCGGGTCAACCTCGGCGGTCATAACCGTATTGTAGCCACTGATCTTCACGCTGCCCCTGGTCAGATTCTGCAATTTGAAAAGCTGAACCGGGCTGGGATCGATGATGCGATCATAGACGTACACGTCGAGAATAGCTCCGGTGCCATCGTAGCGCACGGTCACCAGGGTCTGTAGCGATGGAATGCCCTTCAGATTCCCACAACTGACACTCTCGACTTTCGAGGTTGTCGTTGGCGCGATAATTGCTGTCCAATGCGCCGAGTCTTTGACCGCGTCGGGGCAGGGTTGCGCTCCCAACCGGACAACGGGTGTTGTCGATGTCGTTGGCGTTGTATTGCCTGTAGCAGTCGCGCCAGGGGTACTTCCCGCCGTCGGCGTTGAGCTGCCACTATTTCCGCCTCCAATACCGCTGCACGCCGCCAGGACAAAGGCTAGCAAAAGGAGTAAACTTGTAGCTATAAACGGGTGTTTGTAATGCCATAATGAAAATGATTTCATAAAAATCCTCCAATAAAAAGAGATTTTATCTGAGGATAGCCTACCATAAATATATGAGTCCAGGTGTGAATTATATCACTTTTGGTATGTGTAATTTTGGTATGGCATCTTTTTCTTCCTGAGATACACCCTGACAACTAACGTTAGTTTCGTTATAATAGCCTCGTTGTGCACAATAACCTTGCCTGTTGAAAAACGCCCTTCTTTTTTTGTTTCCAGCAGTTTTTCAACAGGCCGGACCATTACTCGCAAAAAGGAGGGCAATACATGGCCCTTTTTAATGATGCTCTTGTTCAAGAAATAACAGCGCTGGTCCGCCAGCGCTATCAGGAACTCGGCACTGCACTGGGAGTGCAACCCACGCAAGAGAACTCGGACCAATTGGACGAACAGAGTTCGTTGCAGCGCAACCTGAAACTGTTGATCGGAGTTGCCAATGGTGAATATCACCGGACGGATGTGACGGTTCACCGAGTCGAACTGGCACTCACACGCTTGCTGGGGCTGCTGTTAGGGAACGCACTGCACAGCAACGCGATCTTCCCGGATGGCTTCTGGCAAACGGATATTGGCATCCTGGTCTCGCGGGCGCGCTGGTGGATCTCTGTCGATGATCTGATTACTATCAGCAACGCGGCGGCGCTGGCTTTTGGCGAAAACATCCAGGTGAATCGCATGCGTATTGCGCGCGCCATTGATAACGGGTTGCTGGAATGGGTGCCAGATCCTTCAGTGGCTAATCCCCAGCAGAACCGGCGCGTGCTCCGACCCCAGGTGGAGCGTCTGCGCGACCAACGCCGGCTGCCGGAATAGGTGAACGGCGGATACAACCACCTCACCCACGAAGACAAGTGTCGAGTCTCGTAAAGTCGTACCCATCGGTTTTCGGCAAAGTCTCACAAAGTCGTGCCAGTCAAGTTGTGAGCATATTCCCAAAGGTACAAGGCACAGGATATTCCAGATGTAGTACGTAGGAGAGCCGAGAGGTTCTCCTACGTGATCAGCGATTACGGGACGGCGACGGTAGCAACGATCTGCTGCTGCTGGTTGGCGGGATTGGAGCCGTCGTTGAACGTGCTCACGAAACTCGATATATTTGTCGAGCCACTGGTCGTATTACCGAAGTAGTCGCCGATGAAGGTCGTGATGCAGGTGGCGCACGACGTGTGCGGTGAGTTCAACTGCGGGTCCCAGGTGTGCTGGGTGAGCCGGATGTTATGCCCCAAGGGTGTAAGTGTGGCACTGTAGAACTGCACACTGGCATTGACGCAGTAGTTGGTGGCACCGTATGGAGGCAGACTGCCCGAATAATTGGGGTTAACCTGGTCAAGGGCGATGCCAGCTCCGGTAGCCTCAGTGCTGTTAGCAGCAGGACAATTGAGGCGGCGGTCGTAGAAAGCCACACTCACTGTCCCGTCGGTGGCGACCGTCAGGTTGGGTTGGAACTCATCGACTGGCGTTTGGTTATCGTTGACCTGGATGGGAGCCGTCCAACTCTTGCCACCATCGGAGGATGCCGCGAGCAGGATGTTCGTCACACCTGCGCTGTAGTCCTCCCAGGTAACGTAGAGTGGATAATGGCCCCCGACGCCCCCGACGAGCTGGTTGCCCACGCCGAAACTGTTGAGGATGCCGTCGCGGAAGGTAGTGTTAGCGTAGCGGGCCGGCGGCGCGGCGATGTTGTCGGCGACCGTCGAGACAGTCGTCCAGGTGTCCCCGCCGTCGGTGGACTGATCGAGCGCGATCTTGTCAAAGCTAAACTTCATCGCTGGCTTGGTCGTTGTGAGGGTCGTGTAGACCGTCCCATCAGGCGTGACGTGCGGCAGCAAGTAGGTGGCTCCGGTCGGGGAAGCCGAGACCTCCGGCAGCCGGATGGGAGCCGACCAGTCAGTGTGCGTCCCATCTGGCAGCGCCTGTGCGTGCGACACGAGCGGCTGGGCGGTGAATGGGCCGGTGAAGACGACCCACATGGCGTAGATGCGGTTTTTGAACCGGCTGGCCGGATTAGTGTCGATGGTGATCCACTGCTTGTCCGGCTCACGGCCCACGCTATCGTAGGTGGCGACGTAGTCCGGTTGGCGGTTGTGGGTCGTGATCCAGTCGCTCACCGCTGTCGCCCCGTGCTTGCGCACCGCAACAGAGATGACCTCGGCTGGGTGGGCCGGGTTGGGCTCCTGGTTCGGATTGATCTGGAAGTTATGGGTCCCGTCGGCGTTGTAGAAAAACTGGTAGGGCAGGATCAACTCATAGTAATTCCCGAAGCCATCGAAAGCCCCAACCGGGTCGGTATTGTCGGTCCAGCCTTCATAACCTGGGATATGCCCCTCGATCGACCAGGTCTTGCCGCGGTCGAAAGACTCGTAGAAGCCCAGCAGGTGGTTGTACCCCTCGGCGCTGACGAACCACTTGGAGGAGCCGATCAGGTGCTTGGAGTCGGTGGGATCGACCCGGATGTCGGACTCCGAGTAATCCTTGACCAGCATCGGCGTGGTTGCAGGATAGCCGGGGTTGCTGCCAGCCTGGGTGGGATAGGGTCCAAGATCCTCACCTGTGGTGGCCCCGGGGCAGGCTGATTCGCCGCTATAGCCATCGTTGGGGCCATCGCTGACTGTTGTATACGGCACCTCTGGCGTGTAGCAACTGGTCTGCTGCGTGGTCGCGAACACGTTGGTCACGTGAGAGGTCTTAACACTGTTGGCGTAGGAAGTGTCGGCTTGGGTTCCCTGGGGAATGTTGCCCACGCCGGAGCCAGCCGCGGCTACGCGTGTGTGTGCAAATGTAAGTGTGGGTACAAAGGCCAGTAAGGTGAGCAACGTCACCACGAGATACGCAAGATAGGATTTACGCATATCATACCCTTCCTTCTGATAATGAAGACTGCAGGCGTCTTTGAAGTCCACTGCGCCGTGTGACATAGAAAGGTCTGCTTTGCCTCGTACCACGAGACAAAACCCACCGATTCGATTATGGAAGAAAGCCATGGACTTGGCAATGGCAAGACGGTTGTGATTCGGTTATGAAATGGTTAAATTTTTGACCATCGCCTGTCGGTATTTCTTTCCTGCCAACAAGTGTTGAGCCTCGTAAAGTCAGTTGGTAGTCATGCAAACCAGGATTCGTCGTTTCCATTCCCGGATAACTTTCGACCTTGAGACGACTGACGACATCAACAATGCTGATCTCCAGGCGCGGCTGCCGCATATGATCTCCTTCCTATTAGCATCCCAGCTTTCTGAAGAAGATCATAGCGCTTTCATTTAGACAATGGGGGGTACGACTTTACAAGACTCAACATATACTTATTACATGTACCGTATCGCTTCTGCCGGTGAAATACGGCCCGCTTGCCAGGCTGGCAGGAGCGCCCCCAGGAAGGAGGCCAGCAGAGCGATACCGACGATGAGGCCCAGTTCTTGCCACGGAATGCTAAAAGTAAGGCCGGTATGAAATTGCTCAAAGAAATTCGTCACAAAGATATTGCGCGAAAGCACCAATCCCAGTACCACCAGTTGAATCAGCGCGCGTTTGCACCCGATGGCTCGCAGCAACCCGATCTGCTGCCGGCGTTCGACCACAGCGCGTGTACCCGTAATGGCGAGCGCCGTGACCCCCAGTAAGAGCGTCAGGCCAACCACGCCCAACAGTACGTCACTGAGGAGGATACGCGGCCCACGTATCTGCCAGATTGCATCCTCTAACACGGTCGTCTCCAGTCCATTATCGAGGAAGGCAGAGCCAAGCGCCAGGGCCAGCGCTCGTTTGTCCTGTCCTGGCGCCACCTTAAAATAGTAGGTCTGGGCATCGGGTGTTGCCGGGTTCGTATCACTACGTGCCGTGTAGGCGGCACGGGGAATGAACAGCCCAAAATGCTCGCTGTCACTGTTGTCAACAACGCCGATAATAGTGAGCTTGACCGCCGACGTCACAGCCTGTGGCGCTGTGTTATCAGGAGTGGGCGTTTGAAGGCCGGTGACCCAGAGAGGAGTGGCCGGGAAACTGGTATCGCCCTGGTAGACCCCACTCATGGAAAAGGTGTAAGGTGAATCAAAACCCGGTGGATGGGTCGGCATCCCTGCATCAGCCGGTAACGGCGCGTTGGGATCATAGACGGGTGAACTGATGAAACTATCAGGGCGATACGGCAGGGCATCGTTATCGATCAGCGCGTAATTGGGATGGGTTTGTAACGCTTGCCATACTGCCTCATCACTGTTAAATCCCTGGGCGCGTGCCAGCAGGTGCAGCCCCAGACCATGCAGAAATCCACCATTGACCACTTGCGCAGGATACAGCTTCCAGGAAGGATTATCGGTACTTAATTGGATCACCCCCACGGCTGCCGATGTCTGTACTCCTATCGAAGAAAATACCTCCGGATGAATGCCATGCTGTAGCAAAGCCGTCCGTATGTCTGGCAGCGGCTTGAAATATGCCACCGCCTGGATGTCATACCCGCCTGTCTGCGTATCAATATTGGTATAAGTGTTCTGCATGGCATTCGTAATCACCGCCATAACCGTCATGGCGAAGACAACCAGGCTAAACATCACCACGCTCAATCCCGTGCGGAAGCGCCGGTGTAAAGGATACGCCGAAGCCAGTCGTGTCAGAATATACAATCCCGGCAGCTTCGAACAGAGCGCTACAACCGGCCATACCAGCACTTCCGCGTTGGTCAACAGCACCCACGCCGTTCCCAAAACCATCATCAACCCGGCAAAAAAGAAAATCTCTATGCCACCCTGAAAACGCGGCAGCCCAAGCCGCGCCAGGACATCGAACGGCAGCGCCCAATAAGCAACAATCACCAACCCCGCCAACGTAACAAACAATTTGTTCAAAGCCGCATTGTTCACGTCCCTACTATGATCACGTCCATGGTAGGGGCGATCCCTTGTGGTCGCCCGGTTGCCTCTCTGGTCGATGGTCGCCCGGTTGCCTCTCTGGTCGATGGTCGCCCGGTTGCCGGTGGTCGATCTCTGGTCGATGGTCGCTCCCTGGTCGATGGTCGCCCGGTTGCCGTTGATCGCTCTCTGGTCGGTGGTCGCTCCATTGTCGGCGG
>WNGL01003835.1_pt1 | contig 22844 bp, 18 predicted proteins | sample 5400591 | NCBI WGS metagenome assembly WNGL01 (sample SAMN13153377, study PRJNA577476) | soil metagenome | isolation source: 80 cm soil or saprolite under Garry oak tree replicate 1 | place: USA:California | collected 2016-06-15 | reverse complement strand
AAAGTCCATTACGTCCATCTTGCCGAGCAGGTAACCGCAAGCTCACCTCTTGGACAGCTCATACCGCGCTTGCAGGCACTCTTTGTAGCACAGGGAGCAGATGCACAATCAGCTAGAATCGCTGCCTTGCAGTTGATTGCTCGCTTTGTGCAGAGGCAAGCGTTCGTCCTGTCTATCCAGGATGCATTCGGCCTGACCCTCGTGGTCATTGTACTGGCAATTATCGCTGTCCTGTTTGTCCGTTCAACTCGCCGACCAGCGCGTATTCCTGAGCCAGTACCAGATGCTGCTGCACCCGCTGGTCCTGTTGAAGCAAAGCCGCAAATGGCCCTGGCAGAATAACTTTCATCAGGAGAACATCCATACATGTACGTCTACAACTTTCGTTGCTGTAATCTAGTGCAAAAACAAGACAGTGCTTCGGGAAAGGGGGTGCAGGGGGCAAAGCCCCCTGCCGGGGAGCGGGGTGTCCCCGCCTCTTTCCTTTTTCCCAAAAAGGTTTATTGATTATGCACTAGCTACTCAGAGAAAAAGGAGAGTAACTCTATGCGTCGGATGATTCTGATCCCATTGCTGACCATCCTCGCTGTCCTTGCCCTTGCAGGCGGTGTTGGATACTGGATCTATGACAGCTACAACTACTACCGCACTGATGATGCACTTGTGGCTGGAAAGATTGTGAATATCTCTGCCCCCACAACGGGAACCCTCACGACTCTTTCTGTTAAACAGGGTGATAACGTCACTGCTGGTCAGACAATCGCAACCGTTACCCCGCCACCAAGTGTGACTACAGGCGGTACAGTGACCAGCCCATCACCAATTGATCTCACCAGCCCGATTAATGGCACAATCGTACAACTCCCTGCGATACAAGGCCAGGGTGTCGCTCCCGGGCTGGCAATTGCTCAAGTGACGGACCTCAACACATTGACGGTGACTGCCTACGTAGACGAGAACGCTATCAACAATGTGAAGGTAGGCCAGGATGTAGATATCCACATCGATGCCTACAGCGATACCAGCTTCACCGGCCATGTGCAACAAATTGTGCAAGCAGCGGCAGGTCAGTTCTCACTACTACCGACGACGGATAACGCAAGTGGAAACTTTACCAAGGTTTCGCAGCGTGTTCCTGTAGTAATTACACTCGACGGCAATGGTGGCAAGGACCTGGTTCCCGGCCTGAGTGCGGAAGTGACTATTCATATACACTAGCCATGGCGGGAGGGGAGCCATATTCCTCTCCGCCTCAATGTAGAAGGAGTATATTGTGAACTTATTAATTATTGGAGGGTTACTGGGAGTTACCCTGCTGGCTATTATCGGCATTGTGGTCCTGGTTATGGGTGAGTCACGCGCTCAGAACTCAAGCTCGCCATCCCCTGCTTCTGCAAGGACCACACGCAGACTTGAGCCTGAGCCTGCCATAACAAGAGAGGTGTCAGAGATACCAGCTCCTACTCAACAACGATCCCTCGCTCCAAGAGAGACTACCACCAGCCTCCCCTCGATGAGTGGAGCACACTCAGTTGCCAGGCTCAACGGGCAGATTCACGAATTGGTGAATGAACTTCGAACGCTGCATCAGCAGGCTGGAGAACTCGAGCAACGACTCCAGGTACTGACTGAAGTTGTAGAGCGCATCGAGCAGGCACAGAGCAGACAGGTCAGCGTCGAGGAGGAGGAGACACTGCGCATCTCTCCACCAGATGATAGGCTGACGTAGTTGCACACTTCGTTCTTCATGAGAGCAGCAAGGGGAAGCTTCAAGAGGCAGCAACTGGCTTCTTAAGCAAACAAACGCCTCTGCTCAATGCGGGCAGAGGTGTTTTTCTTGAAGGTCTGGAAAGCCCTCAAAAGAGCCTGACAAACCGAACTCAGCGATCTACCAATGCCCGTGTCAGCGTGACAACCGTCACAAACATGCGATACAGATCAAGCAGGTTCTCCCCGGCAATGGCAACAGTGCGAGGTCCTACACGCTCAACACCGCGCACCCACAAAGCCATCTCTGCCATATCGGCGACGAGAAACGTGACCTCCAGGGAAACAGGTTTCTTAAACTCAGGCGGCTGCATGTTAGTGATATTGTGAACAGCTCGAACTGCACCTTCACGCAGCAGTTCACAGGCAACGGTTGGATGAATATGAGATGCGGCAAAACGCCCAAGTGATTGCTTGACGACGACCTTCTCTGCGTTCGGAGCGATACTCTGCGCCTCCCGCGTTGTCGTCTCATCCCCACTCACAAAAATAATGGGCACCCTATAATGGGCTGCCACCAGGGCATTAATACCCGACTCACCGACAACCTCGCCGTTGATCCGCACTTCCCAGATGGCCCCTGGATTATATGTATGCGAGAGCACCGCATGCTCTGCTCCAATCGAACCATGATAGCTGACAAAACAGACACCATCAAAGCTCGCATCAAGCCCTTCCATCATATATAAGGGCTTATGTCGGCCAGTGATCAGCGTTGCACGTCCAAGAAGGTCTTGCGGATGCAGGTTGCGCATATAGTGGTGGGAATCGTTGACCACAAACTCTGTAGCCCCGGCCTCCGACGCACCTGTGATGACTGCATTCACCTCATCGGTGAGTAGTCGCCGCCCCTGTTCATATTCGGCATTGCCCTCGATTATCTGCTCCCAGGCGACAATGCCGCTTGTACCTTCAAAATCTGTAGAGAGAAAAAGTTTCATTATCCTGGATTACCGTTTCTAACTCACGCTCTAACGTTGGCGGAATGACCGAGACCCCAAATGCCTGACCATGCGGGTGGTATTGAGTCTGTCCTATGGCCTCACCGCTATTCTCGAAGATCATCACGGCAGGATAGCGCGAGGCCAGATCGCGATAGAGAGTTCGCCACAAGAGTGTTACTGCGTAGACTTCGTCCACGGTCAGTTGAGTGAAGGTGCGATTATGGTCACGGTGGTAAATGACGACATAGGCTTCACCTACAGGTGGTTGCAGAGGTGGAAAGTCGTTTGGATGTAACCAGACTTGCGTTTCAGGACTCACTCTCCCCTCTATGATATCCGCACAGAACGGGCAAGTTGTTACACCTTCACGCCGATTCATCCGATGTGGTGCATTTACAAGGTACTGGCGTAGAATAGGATTCCAGACTAAAGTGGTCGTTGGTTGCATTTGTTTTCCTGCATTTCAGAAAGGGCACGAATCATCTAGGGTGATGGGTCGCCTGGTTACCCATCAGGACACAGCGACCCTGGCGAGCGAAAGTTGCCAGCAGTTCACCCTTGTCGATTACGGTCTCGTTCTCTCCATCGGCAAACAGCCATTCATCCCATGTCGCTTTATCAGTAAAGAGCGCCCAGGCAACAGGAGCGACCTGAATTCTCGCCAGGCGCATAATCTCCAAAGCATCCTCAAAGCCAGGTTCTAATTGTTTGATGGGTTTAAGCCCCTCAGCAACCAGTGCTTCAAAAGTACGCACCGAACTGATTTCACCCTCCACGACTTCACATATAACCCCTAACGTCAGGTTCTCTTGCCCAATTGGATCACCTTCAGTCTCTCCAATCTCCCATACTCCGATGATCAAACTACAAGAGGGGGGCAGACTCTTTAGAAATCGGCTGATCTGTTCCTTGTTCCAGCCATGCCAGGAATAAGAGTCATCGTTCTGCTCAAGTCGTAGTGCAATATCTAATAGCGGTCGAACTGCAGGCCATAAAGATGAATCTGCGTCCAGTACCGCCAATTCTTCAGCTAACACTTCATGCTCCACTTCAGCTGCCTTTTCTACTCTTGTTCAAGTATACAACAAGGCTCATCCCCATGCTATAATGAGTATAGGCGTCCTGTAGAGAGTCGTTCAGGTAGGGACACATATAGCGGGCTACGATGGACACGCAAACCCTTTCACTTTGCCTCGGCGTCGTGGGTATCCTGGGAACGCTTACACTTTTGGTTGCGGCCGGATTGGTGTCGTGGCATTATCGTTCTAGCCGTATACGGAACTATCGTTGGCGTCAGCGTAATTGGCGGCTGAAGCAAGTCACTGCCATTGCCTGTCTCTTCTTCCTGGCAATGGCTGCCAGCTATGCTGTCCTACATGAAGTCTGGGGGTGGGTTTACCTGGTTGGCGCATTCAAAACCGGCATCTGGTGGCTTCGTCGCGCAATCACTCAAAGGTTTTGAAAGAACGCGGCAGTTCGCAAGTGTTTTTGTGGGTGATGGGCTTTGCTGCCTGGGGAAACAAAGCCCATCACCCACACAGGGATCAATGAGTCTCCGCAGGCGGCAAAGCCTATTACTTTATGCTGATCATCGTTACATCAAAAATCAGGGTAGAATTGGCTGGAATTGGCCCCGTAGCTTGCTCTCCATAGCCTAGAGATGGTGGAATGTCCAGGCGTCGGATGCCACCTGGCTTCATGCCTATCAGTCCTTCATCAAATCCTTTGATGACCTGTCCCTGGCCGAGCGTGAGCGGTAAGGGTTGACCTCCACGGTCATAGGAACTATCGAACTTCTGGCAGGTGCTGGCAAGCCAGCCAGTATACTCGAGCGTTATGTTACTGTTCTTCTCTGCCGCAGTACCTTTTCCCACTTTGATATCGATGTACTTCAGCCCATCCTTTAATGTAACTGGCTGACCAGTGATATGTGGTGATGTGGTTGGTCCAGCTGTAGGGGTCGCAGTAGCTGAATATAGAGGGTCTGTCTGCGTCCCGGCGGGGGATACAAAACAGTCTTGACTGACAACAGTTGCAGTCGCATTCACTGCAATAGCAGTGGCAGTAGCTTGCTTGTGAGAAACTGCGGTTGCTGTTGCATTCTGCTGAGCAATGACACGCTGCTGATACTGCTGGACTTGCCAGAGAACGACAAAGCCAGCAGCAATCAAGAACAATGCTGCAACCACACTGAGCCAGATTTGCCGACGGCGACGGCGACGCTGCAGACGCATCAGTCGCTCTTGCTGACGTTGCCCTGGCCGACGCGCTTTGTCTGGTGTACCTGTACTCTTCCGTCCCTTCTCAGTTTGGGTCATAGAGATGTAAGCTCCTTAGTAGATAGTTTGGTTAGAATTATTGCAAGCAGAGAGTACCATCTTTCTGACATTCTGGCAAGAGGCAGGGACTATGACCTCACAATTATCTCGACATTGCTAACATGGTTGTGTTACAATACACTCACTATAGAATTCGACACTGAGAACCCACCACACGCTACGCCGCTTTAGCGGCTCTAGAGTGTCACTATGTTTAGAAAGGCAGAAAATATGCCATCACAGGGATATGCGCGCTTTCCAACCATCCACCAGGACAGTATTGCTTTCGTCTCTGAAGATGATCTCTGGCTACTCTCAAGTGAGGGAGGACGGGCCGAACGCCTGACTGCCAGTGTGGGTGAAGTGAGTTACCCTCGTTTTTCACCAGATGGCCAACTCCTGGCTTTTGTCGGCCGTGAAGAAGGGCCCAGTGAAGTATATGTCATGCCCGCCCTTGGTGGGCCTGCGCAACGCCTTACTTTCGAATCAGCCTCTTGCCGGGTCCTGGGATGGTCACCTGCTGGTGATGAGATCCTTTATGCTACCAATGCTGGTCAATTTACTCGTCGTTTTGAAGCCATCTTTGCGATCAGTCCTGATGGGGGTGAGCCTCGTCAACTCCCTGTAGGCATGGCAAATGCAATTTCTTATGGTCCACACGGCAGTATTGTGCTTGGGCGGAATATTCGAGAACCTGCACATTGGAAACGCTACCGAGGCGGCACAGTAGGCCATCTATGGTGTGATGCCAGTGGAAACGGCACCTTCCAACGCCTGCTCAACCTGAATGGAAATATTGCTGACCCCTGCTGGGTTGGCGAGCGCATCTACTTTCTCTCCGACCATGAAGGAGTAGGCAACATTTATTCCTGCACCCCTCTCGGCGAGGACATCCGCCGGCATACCGATCACCAGGACTACTATGCGCGGAACCTCTCAAGCGACGGGCAACGCCTGGTCTATCATGCCGGGGCTGATCTCTACCTATTCGATCCAGGCACTGATACAGGGCGTCGGCTTGATGTAGAACTCCCAAGCCAGCGCACTCAGCGCAACCGTAAATTCGTCTCCGCCGGGCAGTATCTCCATTCTTATGAGCTACACCCGCAGGGCTACGCTGTGACACTGACAACACGCGGGAAAGCCTTCTCAATGGCGAACTGGGAAGGTCCTGTGCTCCAGCATGGTGAATCGGATGGCGTTCGCTATCGCTTCTTGAACTGGCTTAATGATGGCAAACGACAGGTAGCCATTAACGATGAAATAGGACGAGAGGCCATCATCGTCTTTGATCCTGAAGAGGCCGGTGAGCCAAAGATATACAAGGAGATCGAGTTCGGTCGCGCTACCAACCTGGCCATCTCCCCCACAGACGACATCGTAGCTATCACCAATCACCGCAATGAACTGATCGTTGTGGATTTAGAGAAAGAAGAGTCCAGGGTGCTCGACCGCAGTGATTATGGGCGTATTCGAGGTATTACCTGGTCTCCTGATGGGAACTGGCTGGCCTACAGCTTCAGCCTCACCTCAAAGAAAGCGGCGATCAAACTCTGTAACCTGGAAACGGGCGAAACCCATTTTGCGACTGAACCAGTACTGGAGGATGTTGCACCCTCATTTGACCCTGAAGGAAAGTACCTGTACTTCCTGGGGTATCGTACATTCAATCCCGTCTACGATCAATTGCAATTTGACCTGGGCTTCCCGCGTGGAGTGCGTCCCTATGCAATTATGCTGCAGCGTGACCTGCGCTCCCCCTTCATCCCAGAACCTAAAGTTCCCAAGGAGAAAGAGAAAGAAAACGAGAAGGAGAAAGAGGACACTCCACAGAAGCCACAGGATAATAACAATACTGAAGATGCCGGGGAGAAGCAGGAGAACGGGAAGGAGGAAGAGAAAGAGAACGGCGAGAAGGAAGACGCTAAAAAATCAGATGCCATGGTTATCGACCTGGAGGGGATTACCGAACGCGCACTCGCTTTCCCTGTTCCAGAGGGTCGCTACACTACCATCCGTGGAATAAAGGGCAAAGCACTGTTCCTTTCGTTTCCGATTGAAGGAGCCATCCATTCGAACTCTGATTCCCAAGAGGCAAAAGGGCGTATTGAGGTCTACGACTTCGAGGCATATAAACATGATGGGCTCATTGATAGTGTGAGTAGCTTTGATCTTTCGGGCGATAGAAAGACTTTGATCTATCGCTCAAACCACCGTCTACGTGCCCTGAAAGCAGGCGAGAAGCCATCCAAAGAAGGAGGAGATCGTCCCGGTCGCGAAAGCGGCTGGCTTGATCTTCATCGTGTGAAAGTTTCTGTACAGCCAGCCGCTGAGTGGAAGCAGATGTTTGCCGAGGCATGGCGTCTGCAACGCGAGCAGTTCTGGGCTGAAGATATGTCAGGCATAGACTGGGATAAGATTTATGCTCAGTATGCTCCCCTCGTTGAGCGTGTCAGTTCACGCTCAGAACTCTCCGACCTCCTCTGGGAACTCCAGGGAGAACTGGGCACCTCCCATGCGTATGAATGGGGTGGTGAGTATCGCCAGGGACCACACTATCAGCAGGGTTTCCTTGGCGTTGACTGGCGCTATGATGCTGGGAATAATCGCTACCGGATCGCTCACATAGTAAAAGGTGATACCTGGGATAATAAAACAACCTCGCCACTCACTTCTCCTGGATTGAATGTTGTTGAAGGTGATGCCGTACTGGCGATCAACGGGCAGCGAGTCGGCCCCAATCGCAGTCCTCAAGAACTGCTGGTGAATCAGGCAGGGAACGAGGTACAACTGACCATCGAGAGCGCAGAGGACAAGGAAGTGCGCGTAATTACCGTCAAGGCTCTCTCGAATGAAAGCCCTGCACGCTACAGAGAGTGGGTTGAAAAGAACCGCCACACCGTCCATGAACGCTCCGGGGGAAAAGTGGGCTACATTCACATTCCCAACATGGGAGCAGATGGCTACGCAGAATTTCATCGCAGCTACCTGACCGAGTTTGACTATCCCGCGCTCCTCGTTGATGTTCGCTGGAATGGTGGCGGACATGTCTCCGGCCTACTCCTGGAGAAACTGGGGCGCAAACGCCTCGGCTATGATTTCCCGCGCTGGGACCAACCCGTACCCTATCCTGAAGAGTCCCCACGAGGCCCGATGGTAGCGCTAACTAATGAGCAAGCAGGTTCAGATGGCGACATCTTCTGTCACAGCTTCAAACTGATGGGCCTGGGTCCATTGATTGGAATGCGCACCTGGGGTGGCGTCATCGGCATCTCACCACGGTACTCACTCGTCGATGGCACAGTGACCACACAGCCGGAATTTGCTTTCTGGTTCAAGGATGTGGGCTGGAACGTGGAGAACTATGGCACTGATCCTGATATCGAGGTGGATATTGCCCCCCAGGATTATGTCAACAACATTGACCCACAACTGGACCGCGCCCTTGCAGAGGCCCTTCGTGTGATCGAGGAGCAGCCGACGCTGGAGCCAAAGCCAGGGGAAAGACCACGACGGGGAAGGCAATAGTATCATCAACCTGAAGCATCTTCCCAGGCGACCCTTGCGGTCGCCTGGGAAGATGCTTCAGGTTGATGAGTAATATTACTTTGCTTCACGGCCACACTCTTTCTCCTCCCACCCACGTCCCCACCACAACCTCCGATGACGCTCCAAAGAACAGCACATCCAGGAAATCATCTGCATTCCAACCCGCCAGCATTGGATGGTTGAGATCTACAGCCACAAAATCGGCGAACATGCCAGGAGCAATTACACCTGCCTCTAACCCAAGTGCAGTCGCACCACGACGTGTACCATAGTCAAGTAATGAGGGGCCGGGAGAAGCTAATTCATCGGCGACTAATACACGACGACGTTGATAACGCATGCGGGCTGAATATTCAGCCCAGCGCAATTCTTCGATGGGATCGAGGCGGGTGTTGCTGTCGGAGCCAATTGCCAGGGGAATCTTTGCAGTTAGTAGTTCTGCATAGGGGGCGATTCCATCGCCGAGATCACCTTCGGTGGTGGGACAGACACAGACTGTGCAGCCGTACTGAGCAAGGAGGGCTATCTCAGTCTCGTTGGCATGGGTTGCATGAACGATAGTTGTCTGTGGTCCCAATGCACCGAAACGCTCCAGCAGTTCAATTGGAGTACAACCAAACGCCGCCTGGCATTGCTCGATCTCAGCCATTTGTTCATCAGCATGAATGTGGAGAGGGAGATGATGAGCCTGACTATAGGTTGCAATAGCACGAAACCATTGTTCTGGTACGGCACGCACAGAGTGAGGAGCCACTCCAATCGGAACACCTGCTATACGCAATGGCTCAACACGTTCAAGATAGGCTTCGACGGAGGCATCACAGAAGCGTCGTTGGATCTCCTCTGGCGGCTGATTGAAACCAGCCTGTGCATAGGCTGTCATGAGCAGAACGACACGAATACCTGCTTCTCGCCCGGCTTCTAAGATCGCTTCAGACATAGCGTTAGGGTTAGGGTAGGGTTGTCCGCCAGGTTGATGGTGTACATAGTGAAACTCGCCCACACTGGTATAGCCTGCCGCCAGCATTTCACCATAGGTACGTAGGGCTAACTTGTACAGGCTGTCCGGGTTCAGGCGTTGTGCTTCGGCATACATTGCCTGCCGCCATGTCCAGAAGCTATCCTGTTTGGAGAGAGGGCGATGGGTATGGCCACGCAAGGTACGCTGAAAGACGTGGCTATGGGTGTTGACGAAGCCTGGGAGGAGAGCTATCGCAGGGAGGCTAGAGAGATCGAGAGGAGCAACATTGGAACGCGGTGTGATGGAGGCAATGCGGCCATCATCAGAGATGGAGATAAGCATGTTGGCCTGGAGTCCCTGAGGTGTATAGACGTAATCTGGGGCAAGCTGTTTCATAAAGTGACTCCTCACAGACCGGATGATGGCGAAGCCGTAGCCGCGACCGAGCGGCGTTTCCGGTCTGAATATCACCTCACTCCTCACAATACGCCATAATCCCCAATCAGATGGAATCCTGCCCAGAAGTACGGATGCACGCGGTAGGGACGGACGGAGGTGCGGGCACGAGCTAGAAATGTACGTTGAGCTCCTGCCAGGGCAGCAGCTTTACCAAGATCGCTCATGAGCGCTTGATAGAATACCTCCATCAGTTCTGCACTACTGGCATCATCTACTTTCCAGAGTGTCGGCAGGAGAGAGGCAGCTCCTGCATACAAAAAGCCACGCCCAAGGCCAATTACTTCATCTACACCACCGACAACGGCTCGGCCTGTTTCACAGGCGCTCAGCGTAACCAGGGAGCACGAGGGAAGGTCGAGGTTGAAGACTTCGATGGTGCTTAACTGGCGATCAGCCAGTTTGATATACGAGAAGTTGGGGGCATCGAGTCGAAAGAGGCCATGGGCTGCAATATGAACAATGGGACTCCGCGCTCCCACTTGCTGTAAGAGAGAGGCTGTAGCCAGTTCATTGAGCGCAGGTTGTGTGCCGAGCTGTTTTGCGACAACACCGGCCTCCTGGAGGGCGTATGCAAGGCGACCGCCATCGGAAAGCCCCATGACCAGCGAGTTGCTCAAAGGCACTCGTTTTGCGGCTATACGCTCTCCGCGCTGGCGGCAGATGTCCAGGAGTGCACCTGCTGGCAGATAGGAGACATCCAGGTGCTCTACCACAAATTGCACACCATCGAAGAGACAGTGGAAAGGGAGATAGTGCAGCAAACCATATGGCACAATTATCAGGTGTTCGCAGGCATTCAAGGCATTGGAGACGGGCTTGAGCAAAAGGTCATAGAGACGTTGCAGCAGGCCAAGGCTATTCTCCTGTAGACCAGCAAATGCTTGTGGCCGATCTTGCGAACCAGCAGCCTGGGCGGCGAGATCGAGATTCACACGCCAGAGCGAGAGCAGTCGCTCTAACCTGGGAAGCGCATTCTGAACGCCATAGACTCCGACACCGTTGCGGGTGAGCTGGAAAATGTAGAGGTCTTGCCCCGCTATATAGTATTCCAGCATCAGGGTACCGCGTTCGAGTTTGGGCCCGAGCGAGGTTACGATGCTATCTGTCCACTGTGGATTTGGGCGAGCTACAAGGTCGCCTGCCAGGCGAAGTTGCATTTGTTCCAGCAGCCGTTCGATATGCCGCTCACGTTGCTGCATCTCCTGCCGGGCACGCACAGGACCTATTGCACGCCTGCGCATAATCGCGGTATCACTCAGATTCACCTGATCTTCCGCTTCATAGACAATCGAACTGTACCAGGCTTGCTCCTCACGCAATTTTGTCAAATCTTCAAGGATTGCCTCTCCCGCTTGATCACCGGCACGCAGGCGAATATCTGTATTGTTGCGCAAGTAATCACCCAGCACACGCGACTTGGACTTCTCGATGTAGATGAGTGCCTGGTCCCCACTCCCACGTCTGAGCGCCAGGATGACAGCACGCCGATAAATGGCCTCCTTGTCCTGCAGGAAGCTTGTTCGCTCATCCAGCACCAGCCGACTCTGTACCTCGTCGATCCCCTGCACCGCACGATGATATGAGTGTGCAGCCGCCTCCAGGTCTCCATAGTGCTCAGCAATCTGACCAAGGAGATAGTGACAGCGATACTTTAACTCAAGTAGCCCCTGCCCCTGCGCAATATCTAGAGCCTGATTACAGAGGTCCTGGGCAGTTGCCACATCTCCTCGGGCCGTAGCGATATAGGCTCGAAGGAGTGAGGCCCGTGCCAGTTGCGGAAGTGCTTCCTGTTCGGCAAAAGCATCAGCAGCATGCTGGGCCTCGTGCAAACTGGCCTCTAACTTCCCATCAGCAAAGTAGAGTTCTGCCTGTTGGAGACAGACTTTGGCAGCAAGGGCCATGAAGCCCATTTCCTCCAGAATAGTGCGAGCTTCTTGCAGCATGCCTTCAGCATCATGCAGATTCCCTTCCAGCATAGCCGACTCCGCCTGGTACATCAGCGTGCGTGCCAGGTTATGCCGGTGCCCAGGTGACTTACGGAAGAAGCCTACGGTCTCAGCAGCCAGCTCATACGCCTCGCGAGCACGATTCAAGCGCACAAGACAGAGACAAATTTCCTGTGCAACTTCCGCCGCATCAAATTGCATATTTTGCTTCTGGAAGATGCGACGGCTGCGATCAAAGCGAAGCAACGCCTCGCCATAGTGTCCCTGGTCGGCAGAGATCTGCGCAAGATTTAGTTCCGCCCGTGCTACGTCAATCTCCTGCCCGACATATTGAGCGAAGGTGGCACGAGCCTGTTCATGCAGGGCAACCGCCTCGCGGAACTTTCCCTGAGCCGCCAGGGTTATTGCCTTGTTTCCACGCGCACGAGCGATATACAGATCCACACCTTCACCCTGGAGAGCATAGGTGTCAAGGGCGCGGTCGAAGAGGCGCAGAGCCAGGTCATACTGGCCCAGCTCATAATTGATCAGGGCCGCATTGACGTCCATCTGCCCGGCGCGTCGCAGTTTCCCATGGCGCATGAAGATTTCGTGAGCGGTATTGGCATCTTGCAATGCTTCGGCCATCCGATTAAGTCGCATACAGGCACTGATGCGCCCAAAGCGTGTCCGAGCCCAACTCACTTCATCCCCCATCTCCCAGAATGCTTTGCCAGCCTCATCAAAGAATTGCAGTGCCGCCTGGTCGTTATCCAGGCGGCGCAACGCATCGCCACGTGCCATCAACCCCAGGGCATAGTAGGCTCTATTTCGCGTCAGCTCTCCAATTGCCAGCAAATAACTGGACAAGACAAAGGATGTCTGAGGGTCTTTAATCCACTGGCTATTCGCTTCGCGTTTGAGGAGATCGACCAGGCGGGCAATTGCGACATCACTGAAGGCCGGAAGATGTTTATAGAGTAAAAGTCGTCCTTTCTCCTCGTCTTTTACCGGGAGGAGGAGAGCAACCAGTTCTTGCGGTGTCATAGGGTCAGTGTTTCCGAACAACAAACAGACAACGTACAGGGAACAGGGCGACCGCAAAAGTCATCCCAGCAACTCTTATTGTATCATTGCCAGGCCTATTACCTGCGCTTCATCATCCCCCTATTACCTGCCCCCAGGCAGAGTGGCGCGCCCCCAGACAGGGTGTCTTGCGGTCGCAAGTCTCTTTCGCTTCAGAAAGTTCTGACGTTTTGAAACAGTCTGAAACAAAAAGAGTTACGAAGAAATAGTTTGTACGTTGTATTTATTGAAACCAGGAACTCTGGTATCAATCAATCCTGCAGGGCCAGCATCAGTTGTTCAATCACGACGATGCTCTCAGGCAACTGCAACTCCAGTGTATAGGTAGCTGGAGAGATCGACGAGAAGAAAAAATTGCCTAGCTCATCGATGTTTTGAGTATGTACCGTCTTTCCTTCCAGAGAAAGAACGACGGGTGTCCCCTGTAGCGCTTCCAGAGCTGTCCCCTGGCGGGTCACAAAGCCAATGAGTTGCAATATATCTCTGCGACTTGTCCCTCGCTCGACCTGGATCGAAATGCTCAGGTCTTCAGCCGTGTAGCGGCGAGGCCACACTCCGGCCTGGGTGACATCTCGCTGATAAGCAAAGCGTGGCTGCGGTGGAAGCAGGGAGGCAAGGATACGCCGAACTCCGACCTTTGCCTGGTCTTGCAGATAATCCAGGACACGTTTTGTCTCATGGGCAGCCCCATGATTATTTAGAGGGGTAGGACGCACAGCTATACGCGCTGCAGGCGTAGACTCAACGAGTAGCGGGTCGCCCGAGAGAAACTCTGAGAGCGTTGCTACTTCGACAGCACAGAGCACACACATGCTCAGGTGCATTTTGACAGCAGTCGCAAGATCGTCACTGAGCAGGCCCAACTGGTATTCGCCGAGAATCTGATTGGGTGGACAATTCCACCGGTAGAGCTTACTGGTAAGCTTGAGTTCTATTTGCTGGTAGTCTGCCAATTGCAATGAACAGCGTTGACAGCGCGCAACGTGCTGTACAACAGCCCCACGTACAGGCTCTCCTGCCACGTAGGCAAGCAGTTCTTCATCGCGAATAGCACCAGGATCACTACACTCCATGACCGTTTCCTTTAGATCAGTTTAGTTACAGGCTCAGAACATTTCAATGAGACAGTACAGCATACACAAAGGCTTCTATTCAGAGGTCTGTATACAAACAACTATCCCACCATAACGTCCTGTCACCTGCTGAGTGACCATTAACTCGGCACTCTGGTAGCCATAGGTGGACTCATGCGTTTGCTTTTTCCAGCTGTGAGACCTATGACTCTATTGGTAACAGCACCAAGAGTAGCTTTACAGTAAGTACACCGATAACCCTCCCTGTTGCTATCAAGGGTCGGCACGCTCGCTTCTGCTACTCAAAGCCTCTTTTGTCCTCTCACCTCAATAAACGGAGGACTTGGTTATTTTAGCATCCATGTTCAAATCACCAAAAACTTTCAGGACTTTTAGATCAGCTTTGTGAAGTTAGAGGTGCTGACGTTTAAATAACAACTGCAAACGACGATTGCGACGCAGCCGCTCCAATACATTGCGCTTGATGCGGTACACGTCGTCTACTGTAGGAAAGAGCCGCCGGTGCTGGCTGCTAATCTCGCTTGGCTTCATGCCATGAATATAGGCGAGATAGATCAACACCCGCTCATCCTCAGAATTCAGTTCTTCCTGAATGACCTGCCATAACCCCTGCGCAGAAATATTTGAGACCACATCATCGGCAGGATCATCTGCTGCAGGTTCATTTTCTATCAACTCTAACGTTTCTTCATACTGGCGGGCTTGCCGCGAACGCACTTCATCAGCCACAACACTATGGACACACATCTTGAGGTATTTCAGGACAGCAGCCAATGAGTCAAAGTTCTCCATTTTGACAGGGGTAAGGGCCTGGGCAAATTTGGCAAAGGCGGCATTGACGAGTGAAGCACTTCCATCCTGGCTCAACAAGGGAGTAGCCGTTGGATGTTGATTGACCCAGGTCAGTACAAGCGGCGAATACTGCTGATAGATGCATGCCCATGCATCGTCATCACGGTTGACAATGGCACGGCGAAATAGCTCCAAACAGAAGCGATCATTCGATGCACTCTGCTTTAGAAACTTGTTCGTCTCTTCGGAGCAACAACGAGCCAATTCATTAATTGAGAGCCGCTCCATCGGCGGCACGCTGTCGCTCTTTCCTCCCAGCCCAGGTCCAGGTTCCGTTGGCTGAGAACGGTTTCGAGACTCCATCGAAATTGCTCCCTACTTCTGACTGCTAGTACGCACTAATCGCGCCTGTGCAGTATAGCACGAGAAAGATGAGTCCACAAGGCACTATGGATGAGTCATGATGAACTATGATACAGCTTTTACACATTATGGCAGGTTTGAAGGAGACATGATAGGTAATCGCCCGAAAGTACCCCCCTTGTGCAGTGAGATGAAAAGGTGATTTTGTTACAGAAATCTCAACAAATTTCAGACTGTTCGTTATTATACAACAAAGACACATCCTTATTGCAAGCCTATTCGGCAGGAAGGAGCTGGCCATGGAAAACTGGTGGGAGATGGGAAAGCAGTTTCTTCAAGCGCTGCGCACTCCTCTCGGTATTATGGCAAGCGGTGCTGGAGAGCATTTCCATGCTCTCTTTGGGCGGGACTCGCTCTGGACAATTATGCTAGCACTCGAAACAGCACAACTACGGCCTGAAGACCAGGGCTACTGGTTATGGGTCTATGATCTATCAGCGACGGTGCTGCGTGGCCTGGCGCAGCTTCAGGGACGGGTAGAAAATGATTACAACGAGGAACAGCCGGGGAAGATTGTGCACGAGTACTGGAATCCCGTCCCTGCAGGCCACCAGCAAGCTGGCTGGCCCATGGTCGAAGGACGCTACTACGGCACCTTCGATGCAACTTTTCTCTACATCATTGCTGCACACAACTTCTACCAGTTATTTCAAGACGAGCAGCTTCTGGACGAATTATGGCCCAATATCGAGGCTGCATTGCACTGGGCATTGCATTACTCCGATACAGATAACGATGGACTTGTCGAATACAGTAGGCGCAATTCTGAGGGACGCGGCCTGCTACACCACGTCTGGAAGGACAGTTCGGATGCCATATTGCCTTCCAGTGGATTACCTCTGGAGCACCCTATTGCATGGATAGAGGTACAGGGCTACGCGCTTAACGCGTATGCCTGTATGCGTACACTCTATAAGAAACGAGGTGAATTAACGCCAGAACTAGACGCAGAACTGATGATGCGCATTGAGACTACCTCCGTTGCCCTTCAACGCTTCTGGCTAGATAATGAGGGTTGTCCAGCGATTGCGCTGGATGGGAATAAAAACCCGGTCACGGCAGTTTCCTCTAATGCCGGGCATTTGCTCTGGAGCAAGGCCATCGAGCCTGATCTGGCAGCCCAGATCGCAGGCCGTCTGATGCAGCCAGATATGCTCACCGATTGGGGCCTCCGTACATTGTCACAGCATGTCCACTACTACAGCCCATTGGCCTACCATCGCGGCACTGTCTGGCCCTTTGATAATGCAGTGATTGCTATAGGCCTGCACCATTATGGATTTGAAGCCGAAGCACGAAGAATTGCTTCATCTGTGATGCGAGCTATCGAGGCATTTTCGCTACCAGTGGAACTTTACTGCGTCATTCCTTCTCGTTGGATTCGTGAGCCACGCATTAAACAGGACTGGCTGCTTGTCGATTATCCTCAATCCTGCATTGTACAGGCGTGGACAGCGGGGGCTATACTTTACTTCATGGCATTATTGGAGCAATCATAGGTCGAGACCGCTTAAGCTCCTCTTCGAGCCACCACAACCAGCCTGTGGCTGTCGACGGTCAACTTACTGCCATCCAATCCACCATAATATGCCTGCACTTGCAAGCCAGCCTCCCCCAGCATATGCGCCAGTTCCGTCAAGGTGTAGGCCCGCACGGAGTGGCTGTATTCTTTGCGCCTCCCATCAGGGTAGAACATCGTTACCAGGACGTTGGTACGGCTGGTGAGCAAATCAAATTGACGTTCTTCCAGAACGATAAGCCCATCCTGGTATCGATCGATGCCATGAGGTGAGAAATAACGTATCAAGCCTTCATGGTGCCTTGTCTCTAGCAAGAACTGGCCACCTGGCTTGAGGGCCTTGTGGACCTGGAAGAGCACCTTCTGATCTTCGCCCTCGTTTTCAAGGTAGCCGAAGGCAGTGAAGATATTGATTACGGCATCGAACTCATTCTCGAAAGGGATATCCCTCATGTCGCCGTGAACCCAGCGTACCTGGACACCCTGTGCTTCTGCTTCGGTCTGTGCATGTTGCAGGAAGACTTCGCTCAAGTCCTGACCGGTCACCTGGTAACCTCGTTGAGCTAGCGGAATGGCGAGCCGACCGTGTCCACAGCACAAATCAAGAAGAGAGCTTCCCGGCGACAAGGCGAGGAGATTGATGATGCCTTCGACCTCTTGTGCTGTCCGTTTAGGGGAGAGGATTGGCCCATAGATCTGCAGATAGTCTTCGCCGAAGAAGGTTTTGTACCAGGGGGTATCGTTCATTGTTCTTTTCACCTTCGCTATTCACCGCCTGCAGCAACCTCGCCTGGCACCCACAAGGGGTGCCATGGGGCGGGGTTTGGGCTTCCCTATTCGCCATAGGGTACCCAGATGTTCTTCACCTGTGTTGCCTCGCGCAGGAATTCTTCGCCCTCGCCCCGCGCAGGGTCTAGCCAGTTACGGGGGTGGCCGTAGCTGACCCAGGTGCGCTTCATGTTGCCTGCTGAGGCCAGTTCGACACGCTTACAGCCTTCGAGCGGACCAAAGTACCACATGGCATCTACATCGTCGTGATCGGCTAGCACCTGGCTCAAGGTATCACGATCACCTGTAACAATGTTCACTACACCGTCGGGTAAGTCAGAGGTCTCCAGGACTTGATAGAAATCGGTTGCGCTCAAGGGGGATTGTTGTGAAGGGATAACGATGATGGTATTGCCCATGGCGATCATTGCCAGCACCACCCCGCGTAGCGGGGGACGATGCACATCTCCCTCAAACTTGTCGCTCCAGGCAGCGTAACTGAACAATCGCGAGACAGTTGCCTGCACTTCTGCGACGGCATCCTCATGCGCTCGCCCGGTTTGCTGGACAATTCTCCGGGCAAATTCATCTTCACGCGCTGAAAGGTTCTCTGCCATGTAATAGAGGATCTGTGCCCGGTTATGGGTTGTGCCAGCAGCCCAACCCTCCGCTGCATGTGCGGCTTCTACCGCATTGCGAATATCCTTCCGATTACCTTCACCCACCTGTCCAATCACCCGACCTTCGGGATCGTAGACGTTGCGACTATAACCAGAGTCTGGCCGTGCCTGCTTGCCGTTGATGAACATTTTCGGCGTTCGGTCAATAGGAGGAAACTCTGTGTAACCATCGGAAAGCGGGGCATGATCTTCGACATCCTCGTCGAGTGAAGGTTTAGAGCCATTAGCGGGTGCATATTCTTTGGCTATAGGAAAATCAGTCGTAGATGATTTATCTGTTTCCCAGGCGGGTCGCACATATTCGTACAAGCCTTCTTTGCCACCCTCGCGTCCGAAGCCACTTTCGCGATAACCACCGAAACCACTGGAGGCATCGAAGAGGTTGGTGCAGTTAATCCAGACGGTTCCGGCCTTGAGCTTTGGAGCGACATCCAGAGCGAGGTTAATGTTCTCACTCCATACACTTGCTGCCAGCCCATAGCGCGTGTTATTTGCAAGCGCTACGGCTTCAGCAGGTGTACGGAAGGTCATCGAGACGAGTACAGGGCCGAAGATTTCGACCTGGGCAATCGTTGTGGCCGGAGAGACATTGGTGAAGAGTGTTGGTGGGAAGAAGTAACCATCGGTGGGACAGGCCCAGGATGGTTGCCACATTACCGCACCTTCCTCGACGCCTTGTGCCACCAAACTCTGGATTTGCTTGAGCTGAGCAGAAGAGACAATCGCCCCGATATCTACCGCTTTGTCCAGGGGATCGCCGATGCGCAGTTTCTCCATACGCGCACGTACTTTTTCAATCAGGCGATCTGCAATATCTTCCTGCACAAGCAGACGGGAGCCTGCACAGCAGACCTGACCCTGGTTGAACCAGATGGCATCGACAATTCCTTCCACCACGCTATCCAGGTCGGCATCATCAAAGACGATGAAGGGTGACTTGCCTCCTAATTCGAGCGAGAGCTTTTTACCTGAGCCTGCGGTAGCACGGCGGAGGCTGCGTCCTACATCAGTCGAACCTGTAAAGGCGATCTTGTTTACGTCAGGATGGCGCACGAGTGCCTCACCTACCTGGGACGCCTCGCCTGTCACGATGTTGACCACTCCTGGCAGTAGACCAATCTCCTGTATGATCTCGGCGAATTTGAGGGCGGTCAGGGAGGTATAGCGTGCGGGTTTGAGTACGACGGTATTGCCCATGGCGAGGGGAGGCCATCAGTTGGGCCCAACCAGCATGATAGTAGAAGTGACGGGCAACGAGCGGGATATCGATATCACGAGTTTCACGGATGGGCTTGCCGTTATCCAGCGACTCCAACACTGCCAGAAGGCGCGAGTGCTTCTGAATATGACGGGCGATGGCATACATATAGCGAGCACGTATATGTCCCGGTGTCTTGCCCCAAAGTTCAAAAGCGCCACGAGCAGCAGCTACTGCTGCATCGACATCAGCGCTGTTGCCAGCAGCGATCTGGGTCAGAGGCTTGCCCGTCGAGGGATTGATGCTGTCAAGATATTGACCACTGGCAGGCTTGACCCACTGGTTATTGATGAACAGCCCGAATGGTTGCCGTTCCTTGAGCCATGCCAGCGCCGGAGCGGCTGCTTCTGGAGCAGGGCCATAGTCCATTGTCTCGAAGATTTCCATAACATTCATGTGCGCCTCCCCTGAAAGTTACCCGTTTGTGAATACCAAAGCCCCACCCCGACCCTACCCAACCACGCAATGTTCTGTCCACAGGTATTCGATTTTTCTGCAGAGCCCCACCCGCCTCCCAGGGCGACCGCAAGGGTCGCCCCTACCCAACTACGGTTCTGCCTCCCGCAGAGCTTGCAGTAGTTTGCTCGTTTTCTATACTTTATCACAAAACGGCAAACGGGTTCCTTTCTCGACCAGTAATTTCGCAAGTGGCCTGAGATGATGTTGATACGTTGTACACTTGGAGAATAGACCGGGTAAAGGTTGTCGCTGCGTTAGAATCCGATATGCAACCGATGGCCTGAAGTTGCATGAGGAACATATACTGCATACACACCAGCATACACCACACAGTTAATAGATATTTTGAGGAGGCTTCATGAGTCAATCGATAGCTCAGGCGCGTCAGTCAATAGGCGGGTTCTTGTCCAGGCATTCCTGGCTCTGGTCGTGGTTGCGTGCTGATGAGCCGAAGCAGGCATTTATTGCTGATCTCCGGGCACGTACCTTCCTGGTCTCTTTCACGATACTCTTCTTCGAACTGCTGTGCATCCGTTGGGTTCCATCCTACGTGCGCTACCTGAGTTATTTCAACAACTTCGTCCTGCTGGCTTCGTTCCTGGGGATTGGTCTCGGTATGCTCTCGGCACGTCGCCAACGTTTCTGGTTCCCACCATTCCCGCTGATGGTGCTGCTCCTGACCATCGTCGTTGCATTGAACAAGTTCGACCTGCGCATCAATTCGACCGAGGTGCTCTATTACGGGGCCGCTGAATCGCAAAGCGCAAAGGCAGAAAACTTTCTGGTTCTGCCTCTGATCTTCGGGCTGGTGACTGTCTGCTTCATCCCACTATCCCGCTCGTTTGGCCAGTTGTTCAGGCAGCTTGAGCCTCTCACCGCCTATACCTTTGACATCCTCGGCAGCCTGGCAGGGATCGCCTGCTTCTTCATCATCTCTTACTTCTCGCTGCCGCCGCTGGTCTGGTTCTTCATCCTGATGCTGCTGGTGCTGCTGCTGAGTGCTAAGCGAACCGTTGTGGCAACCGGAGTGGTGCTCCTCGCCAGCCTCGTCATCGCGGTGCAACTCCAGATCGGTGCCTACTGGTCACCATACTATAAGATATTGCTCCATCCTGCCTCGCAGGGAGGCTATATTGTCGATGTGAACAACTCTGGGAGCCACCAGGCAATGATCCCCTGGCAGTACAAGGAGCCTTTCTACAAGCGTGTATACCAGCTCTTTCCTGGCAACTCGTTCCACAAAGCGCTGATCCTCGGTGCAGGGAGCGGGTCCGATACGGCTATGGCACTGGCTAACGGAGTCCAGTCGATCACAGCAGTAGAGATTGATCCCACGATCCAGCAACTCGGAGCTCAATTCAACCCGGACCACCCCTACAGCAACCCGCGTGTGAAGATTGTCATCAATGATGGTCGCGCCTTCCTGCAGAATACGACCGAGAAGTATGACCTGATTATCTTCGCCCTACCCGACTCGCTTACCCTCACTTCGAGCAACACGAGCCTGCGCCTTGAGAGTTTCCTGCTAACCCAGGACTCGATCGCGAAGGCGCGGACGCGGCTGAACCCTAATGGTCTGCTGGTGCTCTACAACTACTACCGACAGCAGTGGCTGATTGAGAAACTCGCCGACATGGTTGGACACGCCTTCAACCAGTCGCCTCTCGTCTCGACCTATGGCGGCTGGGGGCGAGGCGCGGTCATCATGGACGGGCCACGGCTGGCAACGCTGCCAAAGGGCAAGTTCGGTCCTTATCACGAGCAAGCCTCGACAAGCAACGACCGGCTGCAGATCATCGGTGAAGGATACTTCCCGTTGACCTCTCGTACACCAGCATCCGATGACTGGCCGTTTCTCTACCTGGTTGACCGGAGTTTCCCGCTGATCTACATTCTCGGTCTCGCCATGGTCGCCGTATTTGCCCTTGGTGGCACCTTGACACTCGCACCAAGAGGGACACTGCGCCGCTTTGACTGGCATATGTTCTTCCTGGGTGTCGCCTTCATGCTCCTCGAGGTCAAGAGCCTGACCACCTTCTCGCTGCTATTTGGCAGCACCTGGATGGTCAACTCGCTGGTCTTCTTCGCCATCCTGAGCAGCGTATTGCTCGCTGTGCTGGTGAACAGACGGCTCAAAATTCGGCGTATCGGAGTATTTTACCTGCTGCTCTTCGGCATACTCATTCTCAATCTGCTCCTCCCACCGGAAGCACTTCTGATAGGCAATGCAGTCGTCCGCTATCTCCTGGCGAGTGTCCTGGCTTTCGCGCCGGTGTTCCTGGCAAATATCATCTTCACGAACTCGTTCCGGGACACCGAGGCTGCCGATATCTCCTTCGCCTCGAACCTGATCGGCATTATGGTTGGCGGCGGGCTGGAGTACTTCAGCATGCTCATCGGCTACCGTCTCCTGCTCGTCCTGGTGATCGTCTTCTACGCCTGTGCCATGCTGCTCCAGCGTCGTCGAAAAGCAGGGGCGTTGGAAGTGGAGGTGCCAGAAGTGGGAACGTCGGAGCCAAGCCTGACATCGTGAACCTTCAGCCTCAAAGTCTCTCCTTTCCACAAAAACTGACCTACCCTGTAGGTCAGTTTTTGTGGAAAGGAGAATTTCACACCATTGGATTGTAATGCGCAGCTGCGTAGTGACCAGTGGCAAAGTAGGAAAGCTGTCGTTCGATATCAGAGAGCAGGCCACTGGCACCAATGCGGAAGAGCGTATTATGCACCCACTCGTTACCCAGCTCTTCCTTCATCAAAATCAGCCAATCGAGCGATTGTTTCGCACTGCGGATACCGCCAGCAGGCTTGAAACCGACCTTATAGCCAGTGCGTTCAAAGTAAT
>WNGL01002599.1_pt1 | contig 22853 bp, 19 predicted proteins | sample 5400591 | NCBI WGS metagenome assembly WNGL01 (sample SAMN13153377, study PRJNA577476) | soil metagenome | isolation source: 80 cm soil or saprolite under Garry oak tree replicate 1 | place: USA:California | collected 2016-06-15 | reverse complement strand
CGTCCTTGGTGAACTGGTAGTAGCGGCGGCGGGGGCGGCCTTCCTGATGGGAGTCGACGTCTTCCCAGCGGGACTCCAGCCAGCCCAGGCGCTCCAGCCGGGCCAGGATCGGGTGAATGGTGCCGCTGGGCAGGCCCGCCTCGGCGCAGATCTGCAGCCCGTACATCTCCTGCGTGGGCTCGGCCATCAGCGCCCGCAGTACGAGCTGGGTCGGCAGCGTCATCCGCGGCCCGGGTGCCTTACTCATGCTCGTACTCTACCAAGACCCCTAGGTAGAGAACAAGTGTCTAAGTGGTACTGCGCAGTTCGCGCGCCGCAGAGGTGCGACAACCCCGCGGGGGGCAGGGGGAGTTGGTGGCCGGCGCAGCCGTCAGGGACGGGTCCACCACGCCGCGCGGTTCCGGCTTCTCGGGACTTGCTGTTGCGCGTAAGCGGCCATGAGGTGCTGCATCATGCCGTACGGGCGCCGGTCAGCACCGGCTAGCTGGTCCACCTTGATCACGCTAACCATCCGTGCCAACAGACCCGATCGAAGCGACGAGGCCTTTGGCTCTTCCCAGCGGACGCGAGCGCGAGCGGGACGGAACGGGCGGCTCTAGGCCGCCTCGGCTTCAAACGGCCGTTTTGGATCCCTTGCCTTCTCAGGTACCGGCCAGCAAGCAACCCAGGGAGTGAGAGCCGACGACTAAAGGTCAGCCAAGTGACAGTGCCGAGCGTCCGTCACCAGCGTACGATCGAATACGACGCGCCGATGCGCTCCAGCCCAGTTCGCTGACCCAGTAGCCGGCCGCAGTGGGGACCGGCGCGCAACTGCCGGATCGATGACCAAATAACTTGGGCTACAGCAATGCGTACCGCCCCTGACGTGGCCTGCGCCGTCGTTGATGGCTACAGCGTCAACCGCCGGATTGCTCCTAAGCAGTAGGTCGCAGGTTCGAATCCTGCTCGGGGCGCAGGTCAGAGGGCTGTTGCGACTTAGAGGCGGTCGCTGGGGAGCCAAATGGGGAGCCAAGCGGTAGGCTCCTCAATATGGCGGAGGCCAACGTCAAGCGCCGGGGGCACGGCGAGGACGCGATCTACTTCGAGTCGGCGAAGAGCCGGTATGTCGGCGCCGTCTCGCTCGGCTACGCCCCTGATGGCAAGCGGATCCGGCGCAAGGTCTCTGGCAGGACCAAGCAGGAGGTCCGGGACAAGCTCAAGGCTCTGCACGCCGAGCTTGACGCCGGGATCCGGTCGTCGGCTGGGTACACGGTGCGCCGCGCGGTGGAGGACTGGCTGCGTGAGGGGCTGGACGGCAGATCCGAGCGGACCCGCGGGCTGTATGAGGGCCTGCTGGAGCCGGTATTAGAGATCATCGGCGGGCGGCCGCTGCGGAGCCTCAGCGCGGGCGATGTTCGGGCCGCGCTGGGCCAGCTCACGTCCCGCTACTCCACCCGGTCCCTGCAGATCACCCGCAACTCGCTGGACCGGGCCATCCTCCATGCCCAGGCCAACGATCTCGTCGGACGCAACGTCGCCGCCCTGGTGCAGCCCCCGCACGGCCGGACGGGGCGCCCGTCCAAGAGCTTCTCACTGGAACAGGCGAAGGCCTTGCTGGCGGCCGCGGAAGGCACGCGCATGCACGCCTACGTGGCGCTGAGCCTGCTGGCCGGCATCCGGACTGAGGAGGCCCGCGCGCTGCGGTGGGATCACGTCATCCGATGGGTGGACGACTCCGGCGGGTGGCAGCCCGTCACCTCGGCCGGGTTCGACCCCGGAGGGGCGGGCGAGGACCGGTTCGCCATCTACGTCTGGCGGTCGCAGCGTTATGGCGGCGACACCAAGACCGGGAAGTCGCGGCGGACGCTGGCACTGCCACGGCACTGCGTGGACGCACTTCGCGAGCACAGGAAGCTGCAGGCCGAGGACCGGCTGAGGGCCGGGGCCCTCTGGCAGGATCACGGCCTTGTCTTCGCGACCGCCGTCGGCGCGCCACTCACCGCCGACAACGTCATCCACGCGTTCCGCACGATCACCAAGAAAGCCGGTCTCGGGCAGAGCTGGGCGCCTCGGGAGATGAGGCATACGTTCGTGTCGGTCCTGTCCGCCAACGGCGTCTCCGTGGAGAACATCGCGCTCCTCGCCGGACACGACCGCACCAGTACTACAGAGTTGGTATACCGCCACGAACTCCGGCCTGCACTCACTGAGGGCGCAGAGGTGATGGACAAGATCTTCGGCTAGCACTCGCGAGAGCTATTGCCGGTGCTGGCGCGGCCACTGCTGGCGGGGCCGCGGCGCTCAGCCCGTTGACCGGTGCTGTGCCGGCACGCCTGGCTGGCGCCGCGTTGCTTGGATCTGCGCCCTGGGCTATTTCTCGGCCTCCGGCTCTTGTCGTGTCTCGGCCTCACGTTCTCCTGGTGGCTCCGACGCCCGCGCGACCGCGCTTGGTGCCGTCAGGCTCAGTTCGGCGGCCCAGCCGTCGAGGAACAGCCAGATCGGGTCATCGGCGCGGGGCACGCCCGCAGTGCCGACGATGTCGGCGATGGTCATCGCCGTCGTGGCCTGGTTGCGGTCCAGGGTGCGGCCAGGCAGCCAGGAGACCGTCCAGCCGCCGCCGGTTGCGGTGGCGGTGTGCGGGGTGGCCGGGCTGCTCATGCTCGTATCGGTGATCGTGATGCCGCTCATCGGTCACACCGCCTCAGGCTCAGGCTCAGGCTCGGTCTGCTGCCTGGGCTGGTGGATGCGCCATCCGGCGCGGCGCATGTCATCGAGGCCTCCTGGGTCGCTGACCTGGACCTCGCAGCGGCGGCCGGACGGTGAGGTGGCCGGAAGCCATTGCGCGGCGAACTCGGCGTTGCGGGCCCGCTCGGCTTGCTCGTCGCGGGACAGCGGCCGGGCACCGCTGTTCGGGCCGGCCAGTAGTTGCTCCCGGGTCACCGCCATGACCGTGCCCCTGGCGCGATGTGAAGTCCGGGCAGGGTAAGCCCGTCGATGGGCTGGGCGGAGCGGTGGCCTGGTGTGGCCAGGGCGGTATACATGCGGTCCAGCCTGGCGGTGAGATTCGCCATCCTGGCACGCAGCCTGGCCAGTTCCGCCGCGACCGCGGCCCGCTCGGCCGGGGACAGGGCAAGGTGCGCGCTCGTAGCGCGTGGTGCGGTGGCCATGGCTAGTTCCCGGCGCGGCAGGGTGCGGCCACTTCGGTCAGCGCCTGGACGTATGCCAGGCCTGCGGTGCCGGTGCCAGGCCCGGGCGGTGCGGTCTCCTCCTGCGTGGCGCGGCGCCGGTGAAACGTAGTGGTTGCGCCTGGCGGCTGCGCACCGGCCTGGGCGGCGGCGGCAGTGCCGATAAGGGTCTCGGCCGGACCGGGCGCAGCGGCGCCGGTGACCTCGGCGACGCGGCGGCGGCACAGTTCCAGCCAGGCCGGGTTGGCCAGCGTCCCCCGTGCCTCCTCAACGGCGATCTGGTCGGCGCGGCGCTCGATGTGATTCATGCCGTCCTGCGCGACAGCGCAGGCGGCGAAGCCCCACACGTTCTCATCGGCGGCCAGGTCGGCGGGTGACAGCTGCTCGTCGCCGTACAAGGCGGCGGTCATCTCGTCGGCGGAGACCGGCAGCCTTAACTGCAGGACCAGCGGCTGGTCCCGGTCGTCATCGCCCAGCCACCCGTCCTCCCTCGTGATAACTGGGCTGACCGGGCCTGCTTCCAGCCGTTCACCTGTGGCAGTACCGTTGTGGTGCATCGGGACTCCAATCGATGCTCTGGGCCTCAGCGGGTCGCACCCCGCTGAGGCCGACTTGTCTTCGCACATTCCGAGGGCCTGGCCGCACTGTGGTGGCGAAGGAGCCGGTGTCTGGTGCCGGGCTCCCGGTCACCCGCTGGGTTGCCAGAGACTTCGGCAACGTCTCTAGGGATGTATGAGCCCTAGTCAAGACAACCTCTCTAGAGATGTCAAGGGCTGCGTGGCCCATTCGCGGTGCGAAGCAAGATCGGTACTCTTCTCTAGGTAAATCGCCGCCCCTAGACCTGTGAGGTCCGTTCCGCAGTCATGCCGCAGGACACGCCGAGGTACCGCCAGATCGCCTCTGACCTTCGGTCTGCGATCGAGCGCGGGGAGTACCCGCCTGGGTCCCGGCTGCCGGGCGAGAACGTGCTGATGCAGGACTACGGCGTCGCCCGCATGACAGCACGGCAAGCGCTCGCCGTCCTCATCACCGAAGGCCTGGCCGTTTCCAGGAAAGGCGCCGGTGTCTTCGTGCGGACCTTCCGGCCGATTATCCGCAACGGGATCGCGCGCCTAGCGGCCGAAGGCTGGGCCTCGGGGGAATCGATATGGTCGGCGGACACCGAGAACCGGGTCCTGACCGTCGATCAGATACGCGTCGACGAGGTAGAGCCGCCTGATCATGTAGCGGTTGCCCTAGAGCTGGACCGAGGCGAGACAGTCATTCAGCGCTCGCGCCGGTTCGTCCTGGATGGCAAGCCCGTGCTGCTGGCGGTGTCGTACCTGCCAAGCAAGATCGCCAAAGGCACGCCCATCGCACAGGAGAACCCCGGACCAGGAGGCATCTACGCGAGACTGCGCGACCTCGGCCATGCTCCGGTCAGGTTCCGCGAAGACCTCCGGGCACGAATGCCTAGCGAGGCTGAGACCACACGGCTGGCACTCGACCAGGCCACTCCCGTGGCGGACATCGCGCGGATCGCCTACTCAGAAACCGGCGAACCCGTCGAATTGAACGAGATGACCGCCGACGCGGCCTCATACATCTTCCGCTACAGCTTCGACGCGTGATCTTTGTGTCAACGATCTCGGCTCATATGGGTGCTGCACTCTGATCTTGGTGGCCCATGATCGCGCTTGGACGCGGGTGGCTTCCTGCTCTGAGGGTTGGCCGGGATACTGATGGTGTGGGGGATCATGCCGATTTCTTCGTCAGTCACGCGGGTGCGGACCGGGCGTGGGCGGAGTGGGTGGCCTGGCAGTTAACCGACGCCGGGTACACCGTGGAGTTGGATGTGTGGGACTGGGCCGCCGGGCAGAACTTCGTCACCGCGATGAGTGATGCGCTGGGCCGGTGTGACCGGGTGGTGGCGCTGTTCTCGGCGGCGTATTTCGACCGGGACCGGTATACGACGGAGGAGTGGTCGGTCGCGGCGCTGCATGTGCCGGGCACCGTGGACCACCGCCTGGTTCCGGTGCGGGTGGAGGAGGTGCCGCTGGCGGACATGCCGGCGGTGCTGCGGCCGCTGGTATACCGGGATCTGTTCGGCGCGGTCGAGGAGCAGGCCCGGCAGGTGCTGTTGAAGGCGGTGACCGGGCCGCGGCGACCAGATCGCAAGCCTGTGTTCCCCGGGCATGGCACGTCGGGTGGTGTGAGCAGGCTTGGCGGGTCGGCGCCGCGGCTGCCGGGCACCATGCCGCGGGTGTGGAACATCCCCGCCCGCAACCCCGCCTTCACCGGCCGCGATGGGCTGCTGGTTGAGGTGCGGGAGCGGCTGCTGGCCGGGGGCGCGGCGGTGGTGCAGGCGTTGCAGGGGATGGGCGGGGTGGGCAAGACGCAGCTCGCGGCCGAGTACGCGCACCGGTTCGCCGGGACCTATGACCTGGCCTGGTGGGTGAACTCCGAGCAGGCCGGGCTGATCGGCGACCAGCTCGCCGCCCTCGGCGCGGAGTTGCGATGCGTCAATCCCGGGGCGGGCATGGAGGTAGTGCGCTCAGCGGTGCTGGCCGAGCTGCGGGAGCGCGGCCGGTGGCTGCTGGTGTTCGACAACGCCCAGAACCCGGCCGGCATCACGCCGTGGCTGCCCGGTGGGGGCGGGCATGTGCTGATTACCTCCCGGGAACGTAGGTGGGCGGAGGTCGCCGCGCCGGTAGAGGTGGATGTGCTGGCCCGGGCGGAGTCGGTGGCGATCTTGCAGGGCCGGGTGGCCGGGCTCACCGAGGCTGATGCGGACCAGCTGGCCGGGCAGCTTGGGGACCTGCCGCTGGCCGTAGCGCAGGCCGCGGGGTTCATGGCCGACACGGGCATGCCCGCCGCCCAGTACCTGGACCTGCTGGCCACCCGGGCCGGGCAGCTCTTGGATCAGGGCGGGCCGGGGTCGTATCCGCGGTCGCTGGCCGCCGCGACCGGGCTCATCGCCGACCGGGTGGCCGCCGAAGACCCGACCGCCGCGGAGCTGGCCAGCTTGTGTGCGTTCTTGGCCCCCGAGCCGATCCCCGAAGACCTGTTCACCGGCGCCCCAGGCGACCTGCCCGGCGAGCTGGCGGCCCGGGCGGCCGATCCGCTGGCCTGGCGGCAAACCCTGGCCCATCTGGCCGACCAGTCGCTGGCCCGGATCGACCAGCGCGGGCTGGTGATGCACCGGCTCACCCAGGCCATCCTCCGCGACCGCCTCACCCCGGCCCAGGCGGCCGTCACCCGCGAACACGTTGAGGCGATCCTGGCCACCAGCAACCCTCGCAACCCATACAATCCCGCCACCTGGCCCCGGTGGGCGCAGCTGATGCCACACCTGCTCGCCGCCGACCTGGCCGCCACCAGCAACCCGGACCTGCGCTGGATGGCCTGCAATGCGTGCTGGTACCTGCTGGCCCGCGGCGATACCCGCACCGTCCACGACCTCGCCAACGATCTCCGCGAGCACTGGCATGAGCGGTTCGGCGACGACGACGAACACACGCTGACGGTCACGTATTACGTCGCCTGGGCGCTCCGGGAGATGGGCAGCTACGCCGACGCCCGTGGCCTGGACCAAGACACCTTGGAGCGGCGCCGCCGGGTGCTCGGCGAAGACCATCCCAGCACTCTGCAATCCGCCGCCAGCCTCGCCATCGGCCTGCGCGCGTTGGGGGAGGTGGAGGCTGCCCGGGACCTGGACCAGGACACCTTGGAGCGGCGCCGCCGGGTGCTCGGCGAGAACCATCCCAGCACCCTGTCCTCCGCTGCCAGCCTCGCCATCGGCCTGCGCGCGTTGGGGGAGGTGCAGGCTGCCCGGGACCTGGACCAAGACGCCTTGGAGCGGCGCCGCCGGGTGCTCGGCGAGGACCACCCCAGCACCCTGTCCTCCGCCAGCAACCTCGCCGCCGATCTGCGCGCGTTGGGGGAGGTGGAGGCTGCCCGGGACCTGGACCAGGACACCTTGGAGCGGCGCCGCCGGGTGCTCGGCGAGAACCACCCGAGCACTTTGACCTCCGCCAGCAACCTCGCCGTTAGCTTGCGCGCGCTCGGGGAGGTGCGGGCGGCGCGGGACCTGGACCAGGACACCTTGGAGCGGCGCCGCCGGGTGCTGGGCGCCAGCCACCCCTACACCCTGATCACCGCCAGCCACCTCGCCGCCGACCTGCGCGCGCTGGGCGAGGCCAAAGATCAGACCTGACCCCGTCACTGCCGGTATGCAGGGGGATCGCGCGGCGGGTGACCCGGTGACGTCGTCACCGCGGTAGGCCGGTGAGCCGGGCCCCAGGCTGCTGAGTGGCAGGCCGGCGGACCACGGCGGCCACCGGCTGGCCGGCGTCGCCGGGATGGTGCCGGGAGCACGCAAGCCTTGCCGGTAATCTTTTACCTCCTCCAAGATCACCGGCGTGTCCGCTGCCGTTGCCGTACGGGGTCAGGTTGCCGAGAGCCAACGGCTGCATGCGGGGCCGGGTGGCCTGACGGCGCGAGCCCGGCGGGCCTGGTGCCGATCTTGCTTGGCGTTGCTGGTGTCCTGTGCCATCGGATGCGAGGTATTCCATGGCGCTGACCTGGGGTGCCTCAACTGGAGTGGCGGGACCTTGTGCGGTTGCGGGTGCCCGTCTGCCAGTGGAGTTGAGGCATTTCGCTGTGGGGCGCTGGTTTTGGTTGGCCGTGTCAACCCGTGAAACTGGGATGGGCCTACCGGGGTGTCCGTTGCCAGCGCGGGACAGCCCTTGTGGCGGCAACCGGGGGGCTGGATCCGGCGTCGTAGGGTGCGTGGGGATGCGGTCCGGGCCCTTGGCGGCTGCGGCGATCGGCGTGCTGGCCGGTTGTGTGGCGGCGGCGGCCTGTGGCGCGGGGCCGGCCAAGATGACGCCGCACCACCCGGGGTCGCCCTCGCGGCCGGTGGGGGGTGGCGGCCGGCCGTCTGCCGCGGCGTCGGCGGGCTGCGGCGGTCTGGTGCGGGTGGGCGCGGGCGTGACGGTGCCGCCGTGGCGGCTGGGGGCCATCGATTTCGTGTCGCCCCGCCTTGGGGTCGCGCTGACTGCCGCCCAGGTCCCGTGCGGTTCCGGCCCGGGGCAGGGGATCGGGTTCCCGGCTCAGCAGGTGCGGCTGGCGGTGAGCAGTGACGGCGGGCGGGAGTGGGTCACCCGCGGCCGCGTGCTCGCCGACGGCGGCCCAGACCCGGGGTTCGAGCAGATCGCCGCCACCTCAGCGCGCCGGGTATGGGCGCTGACCGATGACGGGCGCCTGCTGGGAACCGGTAACGGCGGCCGGTCCTGGACGCCGCAGCCGCTTCCGGCCCCGGTTGTGGACATCGCCCAGGCCGGTGGCACGCTGTGGGCGCTGGCGTGCCCGGGCCGGACCGCGTCGTGGTGCCGGCCGGTGGCCGAACGGCTCGCCTCGCCGCAGGCTGGGTGGCAGCGGCTGCCGGTTCCCCGGCTGCGGTCGGGTTTTTACAAGTTGCTGGATGCGGTGTCCGCCCGCGCGGCGGTGTTCTTGATCTCCCACAACGGCTCGGCCCGCGCGGAGCTGGCCAGCACCAGCGACGCCGGGCGCCACTGGGCGGTCCGGCCCGCTCCCCGCGGCCCCCGGGTCACGCACCGGCGCGCCCACGTGTGTGACAGCTACGCGGGTATCACCCATGCCGGCCCGGACCGGTGGTGGCTGATGTGCAACGGCTCCGGCGCCGGCGGCAGTTGCCCACAGGCACTCATGGCCTCCACGAACGCGGGCCGCTCGTGGCGCACCATCGCCGTGGTGCCGAGAATCTATGCCACCAAGCCCGGCTCCCTGCCCGGGACCGAAGTTCTTGCCATCACGGCCGGCTCGGCGAGCCGGCTGTGGCTGGCGACCGCCAACGCGATGGCGCAAAGCACCGACGGCGGCGCCAGGTGGGACCGCATCCGGGCGGGCAGCCAGTGGGGCACCGGGACCTCATTCGATGTGCTCTCACCGCGCCGGGCCTGGGCGCTGGCTTCCGGCACCGGCCTGTGGGGCACCAGCACCGGGACCGCCTGGCACCGCCTCGGAGCGTCTTGGCCCGGCCTGTCCTGACCGGTGCCAGGCGCGGGATGATCGCGCGGCTCGGGGCGCAGGGTGCCTCAACCTAGTGGCAGCACCCCGCCGGATGCCTCAGGTGCACTGGCAATGCCTCAACATCTCTGGCACAGGACAGCTGGTGATGCTTTGCCGGTTGCTGTGCGTGTTCAACTCGCCTGCTTGCTGATCTTGGTCTTAGCGATCTTGGTGCGTGGTGCTGCACCCTGTCCCTGCTGGCCCGTGATCGCGCTTGGACCGTTGCATTTAAAAGATCATGGCCAGCTCAGCGGCGAAGATGATCATGGTTCGCCCGGCGGGAGGTGGCCCGGGGTGACGGTGGTGACACCACGATCAGGGTTCGATCTTGAGTATTACCTCAACCGGGCCACCGGGGAAAAGACCCCGGGCGGGTACTACCTGAACGCCGCCCAGCAAGGCGAGCCGCCGGGCCGCTGGTTCGGCCCAGGGGCTGAGGCTTTGGGTTTCACCGACGGGCAGCAGGTCGAGCGGGACCCGTACCTGGCGGTGTACCAGCAGGTGAACCCGAGGACGGGGGAGGCGTTCGGCCGGGGGCCTTACGGTTACAAGCACTACACCCAGATTCTCGCCGGGAAACTGGCGGCTGAGCCGCACGCCGCCGGTGAGCGGGTGATCGAGCTGGAACGGGAGGCGGCGCAGGAGACGCGCCGGTCGCCGCTATACACCGACATGACCGTCGCGCACAACAAGTCGGTTTCGGTGCTGCACGCCTCGTTCCGCGAGCAAGCCCGCCGGGCCCGGCTGGCCGGAGACACCGAGCGGGAGGTGGTGTGGCGAGCGCGGGAGGAGCGGGTGCAGGAGATCTTGCAGGAGGCCAACCACGCCGCCCTCGTGCATCTCCAGGAGCATGCCGGGTTCACCCGCACTGGGTATCACGGCCGGGTCGTGGATGGGGCAGAGCCGGGGCGGTGGGCGCGGGCGGGCCTGGTGGTGACGACCTGGCTGCAGGGCACTAACCGCGACGGCGAGCCACACGACCATTCCCACAACGTGATCGCGCGCATGTCGCTGACGCAAGACGATGGCGTGTGGCGTGCGGTGGACACGATGGCGCTGCGCGCGCAGATCGGCGCCATGGCCGCCATCGTCGACGTGCGCGTCCAGTCGGCGCTGTCGCGCGAGTTCGGCGTGCGGTGGGTGGCGCGCGCTGACGGGCGCGGGCATGAGATTGAGGGGATTGCGCAAGAGACTCTGGATGCGTTTTCGACGCGGGCGCACACGGTGACGCGCAAGGCTGCGTCACTGGCGCGGAAATGGACGCAAGCGCACGGGCGCCAGCCGAACGCGCGCGAGATGCAGTACCTGTGCGACCAGGCCAACAAGATCACCCGGGGTGGGAAGGAAGAGCAGATCGACTGGGACGCAATCGCGGCCCGGTGGGATGCCACCATCGGCGGGCGGCTCGCCGCCATCGCCGGGCAGGCCTGCGACCTGGACGCCCAGCCGGATGAGGCGGTGCCGGCCACCGAGGTGCAAGACGAGGCGATCGAGCAGGCCCTGGCCAAGGTGCAGGCCGAGCACAGCATCTGGACCCGCGCGGACCTGATGCGCGCTTTGTCGTGGTCGATGGGCCAGCCGTACGCGCACCTGCCACCCGATGCCCGCCAGGAGCTGCTGGAGCAGATGACCGACCACGCGCTACGGGTGGATCACGGGGTGGTCTGTTTGGAGGCGCCGGAATGGCCACCGGTGCCGCCGCAGTTGCGCCGGGGGCTGGATGGGCGCAGCGTCTATACCCGGCCCGGGATCACCCGGTACGCAACGCGTGGGCAGTTGCGCATGGAAGAGCGCGTGTGCCAGCAGGCGCAACACCACGGCGCACCCGCGCTTGCGCGCGAGTTCTGCGCCGCGCAACTGGGCGCAGACGCAGGTGTGCTGGAGGCGCAGCTTGGGGCACGGGCGCAAGGCGCAACCGCCTTGACGCAAACCGGACTGCGCATGGACCAGGCCGCCATGATCTACGAAGGGCTCACCTCCTGGCGCCGCGTCTCGATCGGCGTAGGCCCCGCCGGGTCGGGCAAGACGCACGCCGTCGCGGCTGGCGCCCGAGCGTGGGGAGCCAACGGCGGTGAAGTGATCGGGCTGACGTGTGCGCAGGCCGCCAGGAACGTGCTGCACGCCGCCGGGATCGGCAAGTGCTTCAACACAACCAAGTTCTTGCGCTTGGCCGAGGACGGCATGCCTATCCGGCCGGGGACACTGTTTGTGGTTGATGAGGGCTCGATGGTGTCGATGGGCCACATGGCCAGGATCATCGACCTGGCCGAGAAGCACGGCTGCAAGGTGTTCATCACCGGCGACCACCAGCAGCTCACGGCCGTGGAGGCTGGCGGTGCCATGACACTCCTGACGAACCACCTCGGGCACACCCAGCTCGCCGTGCCAGTGCGGTTCACTGCCGAGTGGGAACGCGACGCCAGCCTGCGGCTGCGCCAAGGGGACAAGACCGCCCTGGACGCCTACGCCGAGCACGGCCGGATCCTCGGCGGCAGCCGGGAACAAGCACTCGACTTGGCCCGGCAGGGGTACGTGGCGCGGCTGCTGGCGCGCGAGGACGTCCTGCTGATGGCCCACAGCCGCGAAGACTGCCGCGAACTATCCCGCCTGATCCGTGACGACCTCATCCACCTCGGCCTGGTCGACGCCGGGCCATCGGTGCGGCTGGCCTACGGCGCCCGCGCGTCGGCGGGGGATGTGATCGTGTGCCGCCGCAACGACTCCCGTGTGGTGACCGACCCCGGTCACACCCTGGCCAATGGGGACGCCTTCAAGGTCGAAAGGGTCACCAAGAACGGGGCTTGGGTGCGGCGGGTGCTGGGCGCCGACCTGGACACCGGGCGGGCGCGGGAAGCTGACTGTGCTTTTTTCTACGACGCTTTGAAGTTGCGGAAAGTAACCGACCTGGCCTATGCGGTCACCGGGCACAAGGGCATGGGCGGCACCGTCTCCGCCGGGTCGGCGTTCGTCACCGGCCGCGAACCCCTGGAATGGCTGTACGTGGCGATGACCCGGGGCCGCCACGACAACACCGCGATCGCCGTCACCCACGACGGCGTCAAGGACAACGACGGCGTCACGGTGGCCATCCAGCCCCGGGAGGCCGACCCCCGGCCCGGCACCCGCCCCGACCCCGAGCTAGCACGCCATGAGCGCATGGAGCGTGAGCGCGCGGGCCTGCCCTCCGAGCCTGCCGAACAGCCGGTTGATGAGGTGCGGCCACCGGTCGCGGTGCTGGCCGACTGCATGAACCGCGACGAACCGGAAATCAGCGCTAGTGAATACCGGGACCGGGCGCTGGCGAACGCCGACCACCTGGGCCTTCAGCACTCGCGGTGGGCCGACCTGACAGGGGCGGCCGATCGGGAACGCTATCGCCAGCTCGTGATGGACGCCCTCCCAGAGGAATACCAGCAAGACGACCTCGGGCCGCAGGCCACCTGGCTGTACCGGACGCTGCGGGCCGCCGAGATGGCCGGGCTCGACGCGAGCGAGGTGGTGCGGGCCACGGTCAGCGCCCGGTCACTGGCCGATGCCCGCAACGTGGCCGCCGTCCTGGATGCGCGCATGCGGCGGATCGTGGACCCGCTGGTCCCGCTGCCGCAAAAGCCCTGGACCGACCGGCCCCGCCAGTTCGCCGACCCAGAGCTAGCAACCTACGAAGCCAGGCTTCGCCAGGCGATGGACGCCCGAGCCGAACGCCTCGGCGAACACGCGGTCCAAACCTCGCCCGCGTGGGCGCTCCAGGCGCTGGGACCGGTGCCCGAGGACTCGGTGGAGCGGCTGGACTGGCAGAACCGCGCCACCAAGATAGGCACCTACCGGGAGCTATACGGCCTCGGCGATGACCGGGAAGTGATCGGGCCCGAGCCGACCGGCAACGCCCCCGAGATGCGCGCCGCCTGGCACGACGCCTTCGCAGCCATCACCAAGACCGACACCGTCGACGTTCGCACCCTGCCGGACCGGTCGCTGCTCCACATGCGCGACAGCTACAAGACGGAGACCGGCTGGGCACCACCGCACGTCGGCAAGCAGCTCCGCGACGTGCGGCTGGGCGCGGAAACTATGCGGCTCAAGGCCATCCGCGCCGAAGCCGAGGCCCACACCGCCAGGGACCAAGCCGTCGCGGCACGCCATGCCGGCATTACCGCCCAGGCCCGTGCCCTGGAAGCACAGCACCGCGAGCACGAGGTCACGCTGAATGAGGTGATGGAGGACCGCAGGCTATGGGACAACCTCACTGAAGGCGGCCGGCGGCTCGCCGTCCAGGCCGACAGCGAACTGCGCCGCCGCTACCCCGGCCGGACGTTCAGTCCCTTGGAGTCCGCCGAACCGCAAGCACCCGATGAGCCCGCCGTTGAGCCCGGCTGGCTGGCCGACTTGCACCAGCAGCGGCGCGTGTTCCGGGAAGAACTGGAGGCCCGGCAGAACGTCATGGTTCCGGCCGAAGACCCCGATTGGCAAGACGAAGGCCCCGCCTGGCAGCCATGGCAAGCCCAGCAAGATGCCATCTTGCAACCACCCAAACCGGCGATCCGGCCCGCCGAGGGCGTGCTGGAAGCAGCCCGCCAACTCGACACCGAATATGAGGCTCAGTGACATACACCCGGGGCCGAGGCATGCTGGACAGCGTGAGGTGACAGCCCCATGGACGAGATCGACGCGCTTGTAGCCCGCGTACGCGCAGACGGCCCCGTGCCATTGCCGCTCAACGGCTGGGACCAGGCCAGCATCTGGGGCTGGGACGAAACAGCAAACAGCTTGTTCGCAGAGCTTTGGCGCAACCCCGACGACCCGGCCAAGCCACCCACGAGACGGATCGGGCCAGACGACTTCACACCTGCCATCACATGCCTGGCGACACTCGCCCAGCACATCGCAATGGCCGTGGACTGCGACCCATGGGATGCCGCCTCAGCTCTTGTCAATCAGGACGAAGAAGACTGGGACGACGAGGGAGACGACGCTCAGCCCGGTGGAGGTAGCACCGACGTGACTATCACCGAGGGCTACGGCATACGGTGGCCGCCGAGTTCAGCCCAGCGTAGATAACGCTCCGCGCTTAGGTCCCATCTATCGAAACCGTAGCGATTCCAAGATCCTTCTGGTGCCCCAAATGCGGCCCAAGTCGCGGCGTCAACGGAAAGTGCTCAGGTCACTGAGCCGCCCCGGGTTCATTGGAGGCTACGATGCTTTGGCCTCAGGAATGAGTATAGTGTGATCTTTGCGAGTTAGCCAGGCATTCTCGTATTCAGCTGGCGGCAGATTGCCGCAGGAAGAGTGGAGCCTGTCATCGTTGTACCAGAACACCCATTCCGCTGCTGCCACGGTCACCTGCCCTGCATCTTGCCATGGTCCCTCGCGGTTAATAAGTTCCTTCTTGTAGAGTGAATTGACCGCCTCCGCCGCCGCGTTATCGTAGGAATCACCTTTACTGCCGACCGAGCGGACCGCGCCGATATCCTCCAGCCGCTGGGTATAACGGATAGAGGTATATTGAACGCCGCGGTCGGAATGATGGACAAGCTGGTCACCGATGCCGTCGCGGCGGGCGAAAATCGCCATCTCCAGCGCATCCAGCGCCAGGCCCGCCCGCAGGTGATCAGCGACCTGCCAGCCGACGATCTTGCGGGAGAACAGGTCGGTGACGAACGCCGTGTACACAAACCCGCAGGCCGTGGGCACATACGTGATATCCGCGACCCACCGGCGGTTCGGCGCCGGTGCGGTGAAGTCCCGCTCCAGCAGGTCCGCAGGCCGCCCGGCGCCAGCATCGGGCACCGTGGTACGCGGCTTCTTCCGCTGGGCTGATGCCCCGGCAATACCCATCTCGCGCATCAGCCGCTCCACCGTGCACCGCGCCACCTCGATGCCCTCACGGCGCAGCTGCAGCCACACCTTCCGCGCCCCGTACACCCGGCGGCCTTTCCTGCGATTTTCCCACACGCGCATGATCTGCTCTTTCAGCTGCTCATCCCGGACCTCACGCGGCGACGGCTCGCGCTCGCGTTTCTTGACCGCGTAATATGTGGAGGCCGGGAACTCCAGGACCGCGCAGACCGGCTCGACACCGAACCGGTCCCGATGTGAATCAATGAACCCGACTAGCGCGGAAGCCTGGGGTCGAGTTCGCGGGCGAAATAAGCACTCGCCGCCTTCAAGATCTCATTAGCCCTGCGCAACTCGCGGTTTTCCCGCTCCAGCTCCGCGATCCGCTTCTGATCCTCACTCGTGGTGCCCGGGCGCGTCCCGCTGTCGATCTCGGCCTGCCTGACCCAGCCCCGCAGCGCTTCGGGGTGAACACCCAGCTGACGGCCCACCCGGGCCAGCTCACCGTGCCCCTTGCCCTCCCGGGCACGGATCTCCAGGACCATCTTGACCGCGCGCTCGCGCAGCTCATCGGGGTACTTCCGCTGTGCTGGCATGACTCTGCATCCTCCCAGTGATCAGAGCCTCCAAGATCCCCGGGGCGGTCCACACGGCATGGTTCAGAGTGATCTGTAAGGCGGTCCTCCACCAGCTGCGCCCAACCCGTCGTTGTCCTGCGAACCTTCAGGCACAACTGCACCGGGCCACTGCACCAGGCCGGACATGCACCAGGGCGGATGCACCAGGCCGGACCACTGCCGAATTAGGCCGTTTTAGAAATCAAGGCGGCGCCTACGGCGCCGCTCGCCCGGCGTTAGCGGCGGGCTTGGCCTTGGGGGAGGCCCGCCCGCCGCACGCCGGGCCACAGCCGCAGCAGTTCGCAAGATCAGGCCGCATCATCGGCACGCACGGGATACAGCGCTCAACCGCCTTGCTCGGCTTCGATTGTCCAGTTCGCGGCCCCCGCGGCTAGGTCGCCCTCCGGGCGTCGCTTCGCGATCGGCTGCGCCGGGGACTAGACCCAACAAGGCAAGGCCGCCCTCGTCAGCCTCGTAGAGTCGTTTGCAGCTTGCCTTCGCCTACTAGACGAAACTGCGCCATGACGTACTTTGGTCCCTTCATGATGAACTTTCGCTAGAGCTTCTGCTGCAATTCCGACAGCAACCTGTCAAGTGGTGCGAAAACGTAGTCGCTACTTTTCACACCCGTCGACGCCTCGATTGCGGTGGCACGGCGCAGATCCATAGCCAAACTTGAGCCGCGGCCCTGCGAGTAATCCGGGTCACTATGGCGGAGTCTCAGCGCAACAAGCAACGCTCCAAGGCTGTCACCACTCTGGAGTTTCATAGGCCCGAACCACTCCTCAAGTTCTAGAGCAGTCTCGTCAGCCTTTGCTTGAACTTCTATACTTGGATAGTTAAGGAAGTATCTGGCATTAGGGGGCAGGGGCATCTCATTAGTCTGGTAGCTACTGGGCAAGCTGACAGAACGCATGCCCATCTGATACCTGCGCACATTCGCGCTATCGCACTGCACCCAATAGGTCAGAACCTCCCGATACTTCCGAAATAGATCATCCTTAAGCAAGTCATCGGTCTTGAACTCTAGAATCGGCGGACCCAGCTTATAGTTCCCCGCTTCGTCCCAACCCAATGTGTTGCCCACGCCAGCAGGAGCATTCAACAGTAGCCTGAGATGCTCAGGCAACTTCAAGTTGACCGCAGCACCGAATCTCGCCATCGTCTGAAACACCTGGATGCGCGCTGCCTTCTTGTCGACCACACACAGCAAGAGCGCCGAAGGATAGCCAACTAGCCATTCGACGGATTCGCGGTTGCTAAAAAGCACCGGGCGGTTGGTGCTCTTGACTTGCACCGAGTAATACGCAACAGGCCAGGCCCTACGGCCTTTACGCTCACTAAGGGTGCAGTGCAAGTCGAGCCCGTGATCTTCCTGGCGTAGCACAGGAAGCGAAGTGCCGAAGCGGCTGAATACATACTGCGCTAGGTACTCCGACCGGGCTCCCTCACGAGCATTCGGGGCGTAAGAGCCTGTTTGCGGTTCCGTACGATCATGGCTCGGACTCATAGGGTGGTGTGTACCACATCGCATGGGTTAGCCGGACCTTTCCGCGCCGTGTCGTGCCGTGTCGTGCCTGGCTCCACTTGATCCTTGACGGATCGGCCTCGGATGATCCTTGACACGCCCTAGACGTTTTGCGCCCCACAGCCGCTCGCACGGCGGCGCTTCCTTGCCCAGGTGTCCCGTGATAGGCGCCGGTCAACGCCGGTGCCGCGACATGGTCAACGTGGGAACCCGCCGCGCACCAGCGCGGCGTTCCGCCTCGCAGCCCAGTCCTCCCGACACCGCCTTGGACGGACAGGCCGCAGATTGTGGCTGATGGGTTAACAACCACTAGCTGTTTAGCTGTTGACAGGTGCGGCAGCTGAGCGTACTCAAGGTGACGCCCTAGCCTGCCCTCTCGGCCAGGTGGAGGCACTGCTGCTAGTACCAGGCGAGGAGGCAGGACGTCATGAGATTCACCCAGCGCGCCGCGATCCTCATCACCGCAGCCATTCCCGGGCTCGCCCTGGTCGCCGCAGCCACGGCCGCAGCGGCGCCGGCGCCTTCTGTGCCGGGCACAGCCCATGAGGCCAAAGGCTGTATCACAGTCACCGCCACGATCCCCGTGGGCCATGACCCGGTCGGGGTCGCGGCGGACCCGAAGACCAACGCCATCTACGTGACCAACGCTATCGACAACACGGTGTCGGTGATCAGCGGGCAGGCCAACACCGTCACCGCCACCATCCCCGTGGGCACCGAGCCGAGAGGGGCCGCGGCGGACCCCAAGACCAACGCCATCTACGTGACCAACGCTATCGACAACACGGTGTCGGTGATCAGCGGGCAGGCCAACACCGTCACCGCCACCATCCCCGTGGGCACCGCCCCGTTCGCGGTCGCGACGGACCCGAAGACCAACACCATCTACGTGACCAACTTTGACGACAACACGGTGTCGGTGATCAGCGGGCGGACCAACACCGTCACCGCCACCATCCCCGTGGGCACCGCGCCGATCGCGGTCGCGGCGAACCCGAAGACCAACACCATCTACGTGACCAACAATATGGACAACACGGTGTCGGTGATCAGCGGGCGGACCAACACCGTCACCGCCACCATCCCTGTGGGCACCGCGCCGGTCGGGGTCGCGGCGAACCCCAAGACCAAGACCATCTACGTGACCAACGCTTTCGGCAACACGGTGTCGGTGATCAGCGGGCGGACCAACACCGTCACCGCCACCATCCCCGTGCGCCTCCGCCCGATCGCGGTCGCGGCGAACCCCAAGACCAAGACCATCTACGTGACCAACTTCTTCGGCAACACGGTGTCGGTGATCAGCGGGCGGACCAACACCGTCACCGCCACCATCCCCGTGGGCACCGCCCCGGACGCGGTCGCGGCGAACCCCAAGACCAACGCCATCTACGTGACCAACTTTGGCGACAACACGGTGTCTGTACTCAGTCCCTGCCCGAAATAGATGAACAGGAAGCATCCCTGCTCGGGCCACGCTCAACTCCCACAGCATGAGCGGGAGTGTCAAGCATCAGGTGAAGCCAATCGGATCGGCCTCGGATGATCCTTGACACGCCCCAGAACGTCATAGTCCGTGTTTCCGCGTCCGCGGGGGCTCCACCGGCGTGATCATCTGGGCGTCCATGTCCTCGTCTTGCCAGGAGTCGCGGCTGCCCAGCCGTATCCACACCGGCCCGAACGCGACCCACCTCCCTGAGGCCACGCCGGGGGGGCGGACCGGGCCCCGGTTCAGGCCTCCCCAAGACTGTGGGGCGATGCGGATGCGATCGGTGATGCCCGCCCACCTGTTTGCCATACGCCTCACGCTCCTGTTCCGATGGCCGTACGGGTCGGCAGTCGCTGCCTGGGTCGCCGGGCTGGGTTCCCGGACAGGTGCTAGTCAACGCCGGGGCCGCGGCAGGGGTCAACGTGGAGACCCTCACCAGGAGGGTAGAGGTATCAGCGCCCGCAGCGCGCCAGCGCGAGGACGAACGACGTTGAGGCCCGCACGGCCCGGCGTAGCCTCGGCTGGCCTGGGAGGGCGCCCTGCGTCATGGGCCGAAGAGCTGCTCGCCGTCGCTGCCGCCGAGCAGGAAGACGAACCGTTCCAGGTCGCCGCGCAGTTCGCCCAGGCCGTAGGCGGGGTGGCCGGCGAACTCTTCCAGCGATGTGGCCAGGCAGGCGGGGTCGCGGGCCAGCCATTCGCTGAGGAATTGCAGCATCTCAGCCAGCTCGGCAGCGTCAGTGGCGTTTAGTCTCACCTCGGGCATGAGGGTCACCGTTCTTCCTGGGCAGGGCCAGCGGGGGCGCGCTTGTGGGTGGAGTTGGCTTTGTACCGGTGGATTTCACTGGTGGTGGTGCGGGGCACCACCGCGACGATCTCGCTGTCGATGACCACGCGGAAGTGGGTGTTTTCGCAGATCACGGTGGCGGTGTCGCCCGCGTGGATCATCCCGGCGTGGATCTTCTGGCGGGCGACCATCAGCCCGCCCCGGGAAGAGACCCGCCGCTGCACGGTAATGGGCCCACCAGGCTGGGGCGGCAGGGACCGGGCGTGGCGGGCGCCGCGCAGCCGGTAACGGCGGTCGGCCGGGATCGGGCAGGCCAACGTGCGCAGCAGCGTTCCGTCGTGGCTGAGGACGGCCATCAATGGTCCTTCCATCCGCAGCGTGACCCGCTGCCCGGCCAGCGGCAAGCCGACGCCGACCTGCTGATCGGCCAGGCTGACCAGGCCGGTGGCGTTAACGGTGCGGTCCACCTCGATCACCGCCCCATCCCCGGCAGGCAGCGGCGAGGGGCCTGCCGGGCGGGCGCCGTGGGCGGCCAGCCGGGCCAGTTCAGCGGCCCCGAGCCGGGACGGCAGGGTCTTGATCCGAGCACCGTCCAGCAGCACGTGCAGGCTGATCGCGTCCACCCAGAGGATGATCTGCCGCCCGGATAGGGCGGGGCCGAGCCAGACCTGCTGCCCGCCGATCCACAAGTTCCCCGACGGCGGGACCACCCGGTCCACCTCCACGGCGGGCTGGCCGCCCTGGGTCTTGGCGGTGGCCGACGGTGGCGCTGTCTCCACGGGCAGGCTCGGTGCTGGTAGCGAACCGGCGGCTGGCGGCGGTGGCTTCGGCTGGCTTGCACTCGCCGTGAGCTGGGCCGGGATGCGCAGCTCCAGCGGCGAGGATGCGCGCGTGAACCGGCTGGCGGGGAAGGCCATGCCCAGCGACTGGTGCGGGCGGGTGGTGTTGTACTCCTGACGCCACGCGTCCAGCGCGGCCTGCAGCGCCTCGATGCTTTCGAACGGGCCATGCACCTCCAGCAATTCGCGCTGGAGGGTCTGGTGCAGCCGCTCGATCTTCCCCGTGGTGGTCGGTTAACCGGCCAATCTCGCCTCATCCTGTGGATAACCGGCGGCCGTGGCGGCCGGGAGCTACCCGGCTTTGCGGCGGGCGCGTTCGAGGCGGCGGATGGTTTCCTCGTGACGGCGGACGTTGGCGGCGACGGCTTCGAGGCTGCGGCGCAGCTGGTCGATCTGGACGGCCAGACCGGACAAGGTGGTGGCGTCGCGGCCGCGGGCGCGGTGTTCCTCGATGACGGCGCGCAGGTCGGCCCGCCGGTAAAGGGTGGTCCGGCTGATGCGGGCGCGGGCGGCTACTTCGGCGAACGTGACGGGCTGCCCGGCGGCGGCCAGCTCGGCGCAGGCGGCCTCGACCCGGGCCTGCTCGTCGTGGTCAGCTGGCATGGGCCTGGGTGATGAGCAGGTCGAGCCGTTCGATGAGGCGGCGGTGCCGGGCGGCTTCCTCGCCCCAGCCGCGGGCCTGGGCGTCGGCGGAGAGCGCTTCGGCGTCGGCGCGCTGCAGCTGCAGCACCGGCAGGAAGCTGGCCTCGGAGCGGAAGTTCGGGCAGTGCTCGCAGATGTTGGCATAAGCGCAGGAGCCCTGGGCGGCGGTGCGCAGGCAGTAGCCGCCGGCCAGCCGGGCCTTGATCAGCGGCGCCTCCCGCCAGTTCCCGCCGGTGATGGCGGCCAGCGGCAGCTGGGTCCGCTCGCCGGGCAGCACCGGGCCGAGCTGGGCCTTGGCCAGGGTCAGTGCCCGCTGGTATTCGTCGCGGACGGTGGCGTCGAACAGTCGCCCATACCGCAGGCTCATCTCCGCCGACACGTGTTTTATATGTGGGTGATCCAGAGGCAGTGACATGATCGCGTGCCGCGGTCTGTCACCGGCTGGAAGGGGAGCCACCCGTTGGAGTTCATGCCATGCCTGGCCCGTTCGGCGGCAGACGGTGAGATCGAGAAGATCACGCTCGGGCATCCGCTGCTGGACGACTACCTGGTGTTCGTGGCGGCGCGGGCACGGATCAACACCTGGCTGGCGGTGGCCTACGACTTGAAGGTGTTCTTCGAGGTCGTCGGCAAGGACCCGGCCGTGGTGACCACCGCGGATGTGTTTGCTTTCTTGTCCGCGCAGCGGGCCCCCCGCCGCGGGGAGCGGGTCGTGCGGCTGGAGGACGGCGAGGCGGGCCTGGCGGCGCGGACGATCGCCCGGCCGGCGGCTGTCGAGCGTGCGGGGCCTGTATGGGTATCTGTGCGCCCGGGAGGACACCGGCGTGCGCCGCAACCCGGTGCCGGCCAGCCTGGCTGCCCGCCGGCCGGGCGCGCGGCGTGGCCGGGGCGGGATGCCGCTGATCCGCACGCCCCGCACCCTGCCGCGGGTGCTCGCGCCTGCCGAGGTCGACGCGCTGCGGTCGGCGCTGCGGACCCACCGCGACCGGGCCATGGTGGATGCGATGGTGCTGGGCGGGCTGCGCCGCTGCGAAGTCCTCGGCCTGCGCCTGGAGGACCTCAGCGCCGGCGAGCGGCGGCTGTTCGTGGCCGAGGGCAAGGGCGGCCGCCAGCGGATAGTGCCGGTCTCGGCCAGGTTCTTCGCCGCCGTGGGCGCCTACCTGGAATCCGAACGGCCCGCAGCGGCTGCGACCAGCCAGGTGTTCGTGGTGCTCAAGGGCCCACGGCGCGGTGAGCCGCTGTCGGCGGCCGGGCTGGATGAGATCCTCGACGGGGCACGGAGCCGTGCCGGGCTGGAGCGGGCAACCTGCCACCAGCTGCGCCACACCTGCTTCACCCGGCTGCGGGAAGCGGGCATGGCGCTGGAGGCCATCCAGGCCCAGGCCGGTCACGCCTCGATCGAGTCGACCCGCCTCTACCTGCACCTGGCCAGCGGCTGGCTGGAGGAGGAGTACCTGCGGGCAGCCGAGGCGATCGAGGCCCAGGTTGCTCCGGTCACCCGGACGGCAGCGCGGTGAGCGGGTCACCGGCCCGGCGCCCCGGCATCGAGGACCTCGTCGATGCCTACCGCGCTGACCTGATGGCGGCCGGGATGTTCGCCGGTCATCCGGTCACCTCGGTCGCCCGCATGTTCTTCACCCGGACCGGTGCCGCCGGGTGGGCGCAGATGCCGCTGGCAGCTCAGTGCGCCTTGCCGCTGAAGGACCGGCGGGTGGTCGGCTGGCTGATCGTGACAGGGCGGCTGCGCCCGAGCGCCGACTACCTGGTGGCCTGCCGCCCCTATCTCGGCGAGGTCGCCGCTCATCATCACCGGGCGTTCCATGCGCGCTTTGCTGCCACCTCCGCCGGGCTCGGCTTCGGGGCCACCGTAACCCGCCTGCAATGGT